>Ga0070727_10001234_pt1 | contig 27599 bp, 14 predicted proteins | sample tdAd472_FD_66722 | JGI IMG/M metagenome (GOLD analysis project Ga0070727, IMG submission 66722) | Marine sediment microbial communities from the Atlantic coast under amendment with organic carbon and nitrate - tdAd47.2 | ecosystem: Environmental > Aquatic > Marine > Coastal > Sediment | place...
TATCGTCGAATAGGTCCTGCCTCTCCTGATCCACTGCTACCTTCAAAGGCTTGTGCAATGAGGGTATATACACCGAGTTCAAATGTGTTGCCATTGAAATTTCCCCCATTGTCGCCGAATAAGGCGTAGGGCGCTACATTTTCCGTACGTGAGGTATTAACTGGTCCGCTGATACTCAATTCGACACTACCAGTAGGCAGTGGATTGGTAGTAGCATAGATATTTAAGAAGGTAGTAGGTAAGTCACCTAACACTAATTTAACTCCATCTGTCAGGATCACTACGTCTTGATTGGTACCCGCATCTACTAAGGTAAAAGCGGTTACTCGGGGACCAGCCGATGCTGGCTCAACCGTGATACTGAAGCTACAACTAGCAGTGTTATTAGCAGCATCTGTTGCCGTATAACTCTCGACTGTGGTTCCAATCGGGAAGTTACTTCCATTCCCCAAACCAGCCGTAAGAGCTGTTCCTACGCCACTACAGTTATCTGTACCAACGGGTGGTATATAATTGACAAGAGCAGTCGTCGCGTCCAATTCAGCAGTAACGCTTAGGTTGGCTGGACAGCTAATTTGCGGTAATTCAACATCGTTTACGATGATGTCAAAGCTACATGTACTTTCTTGTCCATCATCATCTACAGCTGTATAAGTAACCGTCGTGGTTCCTACTGGAAAAGCAGAACCTGGCGTATGGGTACTCGTGAAGCTGGTGACGGAACCTTCATCAGTTGCGGTGGGCTCTACCCAAGTCACAGTGGCCTCGCAAAGCCCCACTGTATTGGCCTGTGTGATCGAACTCGGGCAATCCAGAATCGTGGGTGGGCCCACTTCAACAACCGTCACGACAAAACTACAACTAAAGGTATTAGCTGCTGCATCAGTCACAGTATAAGTTTCAGTCGTAGCTCCAACAGGGAAGTTAGCGCCACTGCCCAAGCCTCCGCTTAAAGCAGTAGTCTCGCCCACGCAATTGTCCGTTCCTTTCGGTACGGCGTAATTGACAATAGTACTAGGTACTCCTGCTTCAACACTAGTAGAAATATCTGCAGGACAAGTAATCTGAGGCAATTCTGTGTCATTCACGATGACATCAAAACTACAAGTACTCTCTTCTCCTTCATTATCTACCGCGGTGTAAGTCACAGTCGTTGTTCCTACAGGGAACACGGTGCCCGGCTCATGTGTACTGGTAAAACTGGTTACGGTACCCTCATCACTAGCTACAGGAGGGGTCCAACTCACTACCGCTTCACAAAAGCCAACATCATTAGCTTGTATTATTGTTTCAGGACAGCCCGAAATAAGGGGAGGTCCAGTTTCTGTTATGGTAATCGTAAAGCTACAGCTAGAGGAATTACCCGCCGCATCAGTGACGGTATAGCTTTCTGTATTGACACCGACTGGGAAATTCCCACCAGATCCGATGCCTTCCGTTTGGATCGTATTGGCAGCTGGACAATTATCAGTGCCTACTGGAACAGTATAGTCAATGACCGTCGTATTTACCCCATTCAAAACGGTGGCTACAATGGGAGCCGGGCAGCTAATCTCGGGACTTTCAGTATCATTAACGGTGACATCAAAACTACAGGTACTGACTAATCCATCATTATCAGTAGCGGTGTAAGTCACAGTAGTCGTTCCTACCGGGAAAACATCGCCAATATTATGTGTACTGGTAAAACTCACAACGGTGCCATCGTCACTAGCCACTGGAAGAGTCCAACTTACGCTGGCCCCACAAACACCGACGTCATTACCCTGGCTAATGCCAACCGGACAACCACTTATTACAGGTGCTTCACTCAGGAATTCTACCATTTCAAAAGTAATCGTTCTCGCTGGCCCCGCTTCTCCAGACCCGCTACTGCCCTCAAAAGCTTGGGCGGTGAGGCTGTATTGTCCCAATACGAAGGTGTTGCCATTAAAATCTCCACCACCATCGCCAAATAGGGCATATGGGGCTACATTTTCAGTTCGGTTTTCAGTTATGGGGCCGCTAATACTCAATTCGACACTACCGGTGGGTAGAGGATTGGTAACCGCATAAATATTTAGAAAATCTGTCGGCAAATCCCCCAATACTATTTTTTGTCCATCCGTAATCGTCAAGACATCCAAGTCCGTTGAAGCATCAACCAAAACAAAGCTTTGAATGCTTGGGCCACTTTGAGCAGCTTCCACGGTTACCGTGAAGCTACAAGTGGTCGTATTTCCCACTCCATCTGTCACAACAAATGTTTCCGTTGTGCTACCCACTGGGAAATTAGCGCCGGTTCCCAGGCCAACCGTTTGCGCGGTACTCGCACCTGAACAATTATCAGTACCAATCGGGCTTACATAATCAACAAGCGCAGTATTAGTAATGGGGTCTGCCGTCACAACAATGGGGCCCGGGCAACTGATTTGTGGCGATGCAGCATCAGTAATAATTACATCAAAACTACAAGTTGCGGTCAATCCCTCATCATCGGTGGCAGTATAAGTTACCGTCGTTGTTCCAAGCGGAAAAACAGTTCCGGGTTCATGTGTAGTCGTGAAGCTACTAATGCTTCCGTTGTCACTGGCTGTAGGTTCAATCCAGCTGACAACTGCCTCACACACGCCCTGATCCGTTCCTTGGGTAATCGCTGTAGGACAGTCTGCAATTACTGGAGGGCCTACTACATTAATGGTGACCGTAAAACTACAACTCGCGGTACCTCCGGCTGCATCGGTAACCTCATAAGTTTCTGTCGTGGCTCCAATCGGGAAACTACTCCCAGTTCCTAATCCCGCAGTTTGACTAGTAGATGCTCCAGAACAATTATCAGTACCTATCGGAGTGATATAGTCCACGATCAAATCCGTAACACCAGCTTCAACATTCGCTGAGATATTTTCAGGGCAGGTAATTTCAGGAACCTGATCATCATTAATGAGCACATCAAAGCTGCATTCTGCCGTATTTCCTTCATCATCTGTAGCTGTATAAGTGACGGTAGTCAAACCTACCGGGAATACCCCCCCTGGTGTGTGAGAGCTGGTAAAACTTACAATCGCTCCATCATCGCTAGCCGTCGGCTCCACCCAAGTCACAACTGCCTCGCAAACATCAAAATCAACTCCTTGAACAATATCCGCTGGGCAATCTGAAATGCTGGGCAATCCATTATCTTGGACGGTAACAGTAAAGCTACATTCTGCATTATTACCTACCGCATCCGTGACTCTATAGGTTTCCGTTGTGACACCTACTGGGAAACTAGCCCCCGTGCCTAAACCACTAACCTGCGAAGTGTTTGCCGCTGGGCAATTATCAGTACCAATCGGCACCAGGTAATCTACAGTAGCGGTATTCAGGCCCGCATCAGGAAGAACAGATATTGAAGTAGGACAAGTAATTACAGGAATAATGGCGTCAATAATGGTTACATTAAAACTGCATTCCGCTTCATTATCTTCATCATCCGTCGCTGTATATACCACGGTAGTCGTCCCTACACTAAAACTTGTTCCTGGATCATGCGTACTGGTAAAGCTAACTACAGTGCCATCATCAGTGGCTGTAGGTGCGATCCAATCTACAATCATGTCGCAGGCGTCCACCGCCACATTGCCAGAAATATCCAATGGACAATTGACAATAGTCGGTGCACTAGAAGAAGGGTTGTTGGTAGCGTTCGGTGTGGTTACATTGAAAGAAATAAAATCAGCGCCACCATCAACAGATCGGCCCACGGAAACATCGGTGGTCTGTCCGCCGAAAGTCAGTGAATCCAGATAGTGAACTTCTGTTCCATTAATCTGTACTAATGCGATTTGTTCTCCACTAGAACTCAGTTTCACATTCGCATGCAAAGCTCCTTGCTGAGGTTGGTTATCCCCCCAGATCAAAAGGAAGCCTTTGCTATCTATGGTAGTAAGGTCGGGGCGGTTAGTTGGCATCTGGTGCTTGGTCGGGTCATTTACATCGTCGGTTAAAAACAAGCCACCAATATCAACCGCCTCTGGGCCTGCATTGTAAATTTCAATCCAATCCTCAAATTGTCCAAAATCATCTTGGACATCCGAATCATTACTAGCCAAAAATTCATTGATAAATAAATTCCCTAGGACGGGAATTGTATTGTTTGTTCCTGGTGTTGGGCTAGTAAAGGTTTTTGAATGAATACTAGCATCGGGGTAACGACCAAAAGAAGCATCCGAGATCACCGCCTGATAAGTTAAGGAGTCGATAATGGAAGCATCTGGCCCAATAATATCCGTCAAAGCCAATACCCCTCCCCCACTATTTAAAGTAAAACCCAAATGTAAGGGGCCTTGACTGGCTTGATTATCAGCCCAAAGCGTAATGAAGCCCTTGGACGGTATGGTGGTCAGGCTAGGCTGACCCGTCGGTATTTGCCATAAAGGAAGGTTACCCAGATCATTGGATACGTATAAACCTCCGATATCTATCGCTTCATTGTTGTTGTTATATATTTCGATCCAGCCGTCATTTTCGCCAAATTCATCAGCTACCGTGGAAGTGTTCAGCGGCTGAACTTCATTGATCCACAGATTAGCGACAAAGGAAATCTCATTGGTACTTCCTGGAGTAGGCTCGTAAAAATCTACGATCGTTTCACTCCCATCGGGGAATCGCCCTTGGGAAACATCTCCTTGTTGTGGCCCAAAAGTAAGCGAATCTAGAAAACCGACATCTGTTCCAATCAGTTCAACTAAACCGATTTGTTCTCCGCCGCTTCCTAGTTTTATGTTAACATGTAAAATACCAGCATCAGGATCATTGTCCGCCCACAATACAAGGTATCCCTTAGCGGGAATGGTCGTAGCCGTAGGGTCTGTTGTTGGGATTTGCCATTGCGTAGGATCGGCTAAGTCATCAGTGATATACATGCCACCAATATCTACTGCCTCGTCACTTGCATTATAAATCTCAATCCAATCTTCGAAATCACCTGCTTCATCCGTAATGCCACTGTCATTACTAGCTAAAAATTCATTGATGAAAAGAGAGCCGGTAAATGGCAATTCATTAGGCGCACCCGGTGTTGGGGTTTCAAACTCTCGGAAAAGAGGGCCTCCATCAGGAAACCGTCCGAAGGAAACATCCGCCAGCTGTGGACCGAAAGTAATTGAATCCAATATTTCAACCGTGCCACCGGATAGGTGGGATAAACCAACAGCTTCTCCTCCTGAGCCTAATTTCACATTCACATGCAAAATACCAGCAGCAGGATCATTATCTGCCCAAAGTAAAAGATGCCCACCTGCGGGAATGGTTGTAGCACTCGGGTCCGTATCGGGAATCTGCCACTTGGTAAGGTCTTCCAAGTCATCCGTGATATACATGCCTCCAATATCGGCGGGCTGTTGACCGGCATTGTAGATTTCAATCCAGTCTTCAAAATCTCCCGCTTCATCGGTAATACCTGTATCATTACTGGCTAAAAACTCATTCACAAAAAGGCTCAAGGAAGCATAATCAGCTGTATTCAGCGGACTCCACTCATTATTATTCTTCACTCTCGCCTGCAACGAAAGAGTTCCATCCACTAAGATCGGCGTTGTATATAATTGTGCATTTGGAGATAGGCTCCCGTCTGGATTTCTAGGGTCAGTCCCATCTGTCGTTATATAGATATCTCCTGAACTATTAGGGTTTGTTACAATCACTTCAAATCCTGCCGCGACCGAACCTCCTTGGTGATTAAACTGCGGCGCTTCCAGCGTGGAGTAATACCCTTGCTCTATCAATGCATCTACAAACCTTTGCGCATTTCCGTTCATCAGTGCCGTCAAACGGTTAACTTCAGGTGTCCAATGCTGATCTTTGGTACGGGTTACCCCATCCTCTAAGCCATCTCCCCATCTCGCCGATTCTGCGATAATAGCCGTTTCTATATAATTATTGAGTGTCGTCCAACGTGCCACCGAGGCTGCATCTGTTAAAGGACCATCGTTGAAGCAGTTTTCATAGACTCGATCTGCAAATAATTGCATAAAGTCTTCATTTCTTCTCAAGCTATGCCAGATGGCATCAATTTCTGCCACCGGAGAGGCGGTATTGATAAAATTGGGATGCACCCAACCTCCTTCATTGGAACCGCCGCTACTATCCCAGGACCATTCGCCATCCCAAGCAAAGTACTGAAAGCCCTCCGGAGGATTATTACGATTTCCACCATAAAAGTTGTTATTCGGCCAGTCGGTCATCCCGGTAATCCAACAAACAATGAGGTAATCACAAAATTTCTCTACATCTACATATTCCTTAGCTTCATCGTAGTTACCGGCTACCGTCATGTCTTTATCAATCAAGGTATTGATCAAATATTCGTAACGAGTATCATCACCACTTTTTACGCCGCCATGATTGAGAGTCATCCAATCGTCATATTCTCCCCCAAAGTATTCGACCATAAAGCCAGCATCCTGTCGTTGTACAGGATTGAAGAGTCCCCAGTATAAGCCGTTGACATACAAATGCACGAAATTACCACGCATGCCGATGCCCGAAACAGCCAGTTGGGAGGCTCGATACCATTCATCTCGTGTATAAGCGGTTCTATCCTCATTCCAGTTTCTCGCCCAAGAGCGATTATTCCCTCCTCTCAGTACGATTTTTGTTTCTTCAAAACGGGTAGCGGCACCTCCACCATTAAGCGGGGCGCTCTTGAATAAATTAGAAGTTATACCGTCCGTATAGGGCGATTCTACCACTAATTTTAAGGATCGCTTTAGTCGTAGATGGCTATGCGACTCTACGGCCAGATCAAATTGCTCACCGGCTCCACCCGGATAAATAATCTCTACCGAAGTAAGCTCAGGTGCTGACCCATCATACATCGTTTGAAATTTTCCTTTATCCATCACTAGTGACATCGTGGGGATAGACTTCAAACCACTGATAATACTTCCGCTATAAGCTGGATCATTCACTACGTTTGGATCCATTTCGTAGTCATGAGTGGCCTCATCATCTCCACTTCCCAGATCATAAGTATTATTTGGCCAGCCAGCTATATTGGCGGGTTGATTGATAACATCCGCTAAAAATAAATAGGTATGCGTTGCAACAGGCGTACTGTTTGCCCCTGCATAAGCAATAGCCCTTACCGCAGTGGTAGTGCTAATAGGAATTTCACCGGTATAGATTGTTCCTGAGGTAGTGGTAGGAGGGGTGCCATCCGTAGTATAGCGAATCTCCGCATTGGAAATGTCAGTACTAAGAGTCAACTGAAAAGCACTTTCATAGAACCCTCTTTCGGTGGAAAAGAAGACCTCTTGTCCTGATGCCAATAAGGGTATAATCAGTAGCGTAAATAGTAGCAATCTTTTCATTCTTGATGTTGTTTTATGCACGAGTTAGGCAGCATTTATAGGGTTTAGTCTACAAAGGTCAATTCCTTTGACCTTCCATAGCTTACCATAGAAATTCATTCATTTAGTATCGGCCTTGAATGTGGGGGGAGAAGCTAAGTGAGTGGGGGGAGAAATAGGTCATCTACATTTGTAGATTGATGAGCAATACTGACTTTCTTTAAATACCACAAAGGGGAGGTACTTAGCCTAATGTTTGCAATGAGTATCGGTCATTAAAATAGGTCTACGTCTATTAGCTGCGAAAAGTTACAATAAATTATAAATAAATTAATATATAGTTAATTTATCTTATGCGATGTCACATCCTTTAATAGGGCTACTTATTTCAACTCAAAAGCTTGACGCTGCGATCCATTAGCATCCACCATCTCGAGGGTATATGCTCCACGCCTGAGATAAGTGCGATAATGAATAAAATAAGGCAAATCACTGCTGCTAGTATCCACTACCAAGTCCCACCTCAATTGGTTCAAACCCGGCTTGGCTGGGTAGTCATATTCCCATACGATCTTATCCACTTTATTCCGGATCACAAAATGGGTGACACCTGCTTCGGCTGCCCAAAAACTAATGGGGAGTTTTGATAAAGAGGCTTGATCGACATCCTTATGTGTATCTCTATATCGAGGAGCTGTAATGTCTGGGATAGGCAAAAGGAGGGTTTCCTTATTTTGCCAAACCGCTGCTGTATATACCTGATGAATTGGGTCGAGGCTGGCATAATAAATACCTCTCCCATGGGTAGCGATTACCAGTTCATTTTCTCGTTCTTGAATAGCCAAGTCAGCTACGCTCACATGCGGCAAATTACGGCCCAGTAGAGACCAAGATTGGCCTCGATCAAAGGTCACATAGACACCACTTGATAAACCTGCATAGAGTATATCCTCATGCACGGGGTCCTCCAAAATCACATTGACCGATTCGTTGGGGAGATTAGCGCTTAGCGAGACCCAATTCAAACCATGATCGTCTGATCTAAAAAGGTAATTGTTTAGATCATCAAAGTTAAAGCCAGTCATGGCCATATACACGCGTCCTTCTTGTTGAGCAGATGGACAAATACTACGGATATTAGCAAGAGGTAGGTAAGTCCCTGCTGCAGGGAAAGCACTGTGTTCAGTCCAACTTTTACCATCATTTTGGCTCACCCAAAAGGCGCCATGACTAGTGCCAGCATATAGTAAGCCCGGCTTGAGCTTTGATTCTGCAATAGCACCGATTGCACCAGCGTTTTTTAGGGTATCGGAACTCAAGGTCAAATCATCGCTAATCACCTTCCAATTATCACCTCTATCTATGCTTTTCATGACATAATTCCCAGCATGATACAGGGTCTTGGCATCGTGGGGAGAAATGAAGTAAGGCGTCACAAAGCTATATCTCAATTTGTCTTTTTGTGGAAATTGGCGTCGCGGCGCAATGACAACTGATGTATCAGCCGCCAAATCCTTGCGCAACAGATAGCCATTCTGCATACTAAAGTAGATGGTATTGGCATCTTCCGGGTCGACTTGGGTCACGCAGCCATCCCCTCCATTCCAGGCATCAATCCAGAGGTAACGCCAAGCATCTTTCTGTGTATTATCCCATTCTTGGGTAGGGCCATAGACTGTCGCGTCATCCTGGGTACCACCAAAAATTCGATAGGGTTCTTCATTATCCAGGGTAATATCATAAAACTCACCAGCTGGGATATTATTGAGATGCAACCAACTTTCACCGCCGTCATAGCTTTGGTAACAGCCCCCATCATTGCCCAATATTAGATGTCTAGGATTCGTAGGATTAATCCACAATTCACAGTGATCCAAATGCAATCCTTGCGCTCGACTCGGCTGCAAATGTTTCACCTTACCTTCCACAAAATCAAAGGTTTTTCCTCCATCCTTACTATGGGCTATTCGAACACCTAGGCCATATATTTCTTCATCATTCATCGGATTCACATAAATATCAGCGAAATACCAGCCTATTCCTGGAAAAATCATTAAGTTTTTTTCATGTGTCTTTTCCCATTGCTGGCCACCATCTAGCGTGCGATACACTTCCGCTGAAGTGCTGCTCCCCAGATTGCGGTTATCCATCAAAGCATACACCTTATCGGGGTCTTGGTGAGAAACAGCCAAACCAATCCTTCCTTTCTTGGGTCCGGTAGGAAGGCCATTATCCATGCGAGACCAGCTTGTACCACCATCCTCACTTCGGTAAATGCCACTATTGGGGCCATATACGCTTTCATTCAGTGGAGCTGTCAGGTCATTCTCCCAAGTAGAAGCATAAATAATCGAAGGATTACTAGGAGCTATCACTACATCATTGGCCCGGGTCTTGTTGTCGACAAAAAGTACGCGTTCCCAATCCTGACCGGCATTCAAGGTTCGGTAAATACCCATCGATTCGCTTTCCGACCAGAACTTGCCCATCGCGGCCACAAATACAATGGATGGATCCTCGGGATGGACGACGATCTCGCTAATATGCCAAGTGTCAGCGAGTCCAATGTGCTGCCAACTTTCACCACCATCTCCAGAGCGATATACCCCCGTACCGGAAAAGGTAAAATCTCGGTTTTTACGCAGACTTTCTCCCGTTCCCACATAAATAATATTGGGATCAGAGGGAGCGAGGGCGATGTCGCCAATGCCTTGTGCGGCCTGCTCTTCAAAGATTGGACGCCAGCTTAAACCATTATTGATTGTTTTCCACAAATTACCTGAGCCAAAGGCCACATACATCGTACCCGGATGAGTGGGGTCAGCCTGTACGGCCTCCACCCGTGCCGAATTGAGCACTGGCCCGACCGGAATCCATTCCAATTGAAAGGGTGTTTCAGCTTTTGCCTGTTGATAGGCAGTAAAGGAAGAGAACAAAGGAGATGCTTGGCCTAGGGCCCAAAAGTGGCATAGCAACAGCCCGCAAAAGAGCAAGGTGCTTTTTGTTATTCTAGTCATTAGCAAATTTTAAATCGTCTGGAGGCAGGTACTAAAGCCTCTTCTCCTTCTTCTTGAGCCAATAAACGAGCTTCAATGGCTTTTGAGGTTTTGGTAATGGATAAACCGCCTAGTGCTGTGCACCTCAATTCATGGGCAATGCTTTTTCCCACTTGATCCATCGTATCAATGACCTCATCCAAAGGGATCAAAGCATCATAATCTGCTAGGGCCATATTGGCACAGGATAGGGCATTGGAAGCAGCCATCACATTTCTGCCCAGGCAAGGAGCCTCGACTCGGTTGGCAATAGGATCACAAATCATGCCCAGCGAATTCTGTAGCGCCTGTGAAGCCGCCGATAGCGACTGCTGCAAACTCCCCCCCGCCAAACTAACGATAGCCGCGGCGGCCATTCCCGATCCCGATCCGCATTCGGCCATACAACCGCCTACTTCAGCCGCAAAAGTGGCATGGGCTGCGATAAAGACACCAATCATTCCTGCCCCTAGCATCGCCTTCACCACTTCCTCTTCTGACAAGTCCATAGCTGATGCCACGCCTAATACGGCGCCGGGCAAGGCACCGCAGGAGCCAGCTGTCGGAGCAGCTACAATCACGCCCATTGAGCTTTTCACCTCCATCATCGCAGTCACAAAGAGAATCACCCGATTGAGGGCATCGCCAGGGACCAATTCCGCTTTTTTCATTTTATCTTGAAAGCCTACCGATTGGCAGCCCAAAATGCGGTCTTCGAATTCCGTTCCCTGCAAGCCATCTTCGATAGAGGATTTCATAATGCGCACGATTCTCCTCATCTGCTCAAACACCTCCTTTTCTGATAAATCGCCTCTAGCACTTTCATAGGCTATGGCCAGCTCCCAAAGTGCTAAGTTTTGCGCTTCGCTTAGGGCCAACAAATCTGCCGCCGTAATAAAAGGAACCTGTAAACCCTTACGTGATAAAACCGGTAAAACCGGCTTGATTTGTTTGATAAATTGAACCTCCGCTAATTGAGACAAGTCCGCCAGGACAGCAGCGGCCAAAGCCTTTTGTCCTTTCACTTGAATATAATTTAGGCGCCCCTTGTGCACCAATAAGCTATCAAAATCAGCCTTGCTGAGTAAAAAGTCAGCCACGGCTTCCGGTTTTTCTACATAAACAAGGGTCTCATGATAATCTCCCATCATCGATACTGGATTGCCATCGACAGCTATAACTTCAATCATCCCTCCACCTAAAGAAATGGCGGTGAGTTCGCGCATTTCTTTTGCATTAAATAAACTCAGCTTATAGGTATTGGGGTGCTCCGCTTGAATATCTTCAATCTTGATCTGAATGCTTAATCCGGCTTCCTCTACTCCCAATTGATAATCTGGCAAGCGAGCATCATCGGCCTCCCAACCGAGCAGACCGCCAAACAAGCCCATGTCGGACCCTTGACTCTTGTGAGTCGTTGCCAAGGAACCATTGGGGTCATATTGTACGAGTACATGATCGATTTGTCCATCCATTAAATCCAGCGCCATTCTTCCAATTCTGAGGGAAGCAGCACAATGGGAACTAGAAGGGCCGCGCATGACTGGGCCGAGAACGTCATTGAAGATACTGGGATAGTTCATATTAGAAAGGCTGTTTTTGCTAAAATAGGTTAGAACATGTTTAAATTCTAATAATTGGGCTACGAATGTCCCTTTTTTGCTGACACTTCGTTAGAAAAAAACGGCTTGGTAACTAAGGCTACCATCCCCTTTTCCTGCCTCGTTTCAGCAAAAAATGAACGATTCTCACCTCAAAGATCAAAACTTAAACATATTCTTATTTTCTTGGAAAAGTAATCATCAGAAAGTACGCTATGATGTAATTGTTAATTGTGCTAATCCCATCTCTAATTTCACACGATCACCTACCTCAATATCGGCAATGGAGGCAGCTGGGAAAATCCAATCTAACACCCCATCTATCATACGAAAGCTAAGCCGACATTGCCCCCCTTCCATTGCTTGTATAGCTTCTACCACCGCATGACACCTAAAAGCATTACGAGTAGTGGGAAACATCACCTTAGGATGACCACTCCTCAATATACGCCCTTGCTCTACTTCATATACTTCGTCCGATAAACGCTGAATTTCTTGTTGATCATGGCTCACCAAAATAGTGGTCAAGCCATATTCTTGATGTACTTTCAGTAAATACCGCTGCAGTTTTTCACGCATGTCTAAGTCGAGCGCGGAGAGCGGTTCATCCAAGAGGAGTAATTTGGGCCGTTGAACCAAGGCGCGGGCCAAGGCTACGCGCTGCTGCTGACCACCGGATAGGGTTTCCGGGCGGCGATCCTGCAATTCACCTAACTCGATCAATTCTATTAATGCTTTAATAATAGCGGTTGACTGGCCTTTCTGTAAGGCAAACTCCAAGTTTTCCTTCACCGTCATATTGGGGAAAAGGGCATAATCCTGGAAGAGAAACCCTACACTGCGTTTTTGGGGGCGCAAATGGATCCCTTTCTCCTGATCAAACCAGACCTCCTCCCCTACTGCAATTCGCCCCGCATCAGGCCGCATCAATCCGGCCAACATCCGTAAGACGGAAGTCTTACCTGCACCCGATTTCCCATAAAGGGTAAGAAAACGCCCTTCTTCTGCCTTGATGTCTACCTGTAGATTCATTTTACCTCCCGAAAAACGCAAGGCTTTTTCTAAGTTGAAATGTATCATTGCCAAAAGCGTTTTAGGTGACCGCCATTGGTCAAGTACACCAATAACAAGATCGCAAAGGTGATCGCAAATAAGATGAGGGAGTAGGCATTCGCGGCAGCATAGTTGAGCGATTCGACTTCGTCATATATCGCAATGGAGGCGACCTTCGTACGTCCCGGCATATTGCCACCGATCATCAAGACGACGCCAAATTCGCCGATAGTATGGGCAAAAGCCAGTACGATGCCCGTCAGTAAAGAAGGTTTTATATTGGGTAATAATACTTTGAACAAGGTGGTCCGCCTAGATTTTCCAAGCATATAGGCGGCTTCCTTCAACGAACTGGGCAGATTAGCAAAGCCCGATTGAATCGGATGTACCATGAATGGTAAACTATACAGCATGGACCCCAGCACCAAGCCCTCAAAGGAAAAAACCAACCGCAAGCCCAGGTATTCATTCAACGCATTTCCCAAAGGACTGGAAGGACTGAATGCGATGAGGAGGTAAAAACCCAGGACCGTAGGCGGAAGAACTAGCGGCATGCTCACCAAAGTCTCTATAATAGGTTTGACCTTGTGCTTGGTATACGCCAACCAATAAGCCAACGGAATAGAAACCACCAGCAACAACAAGGTTGTGATAAAAGCCAATCTAAAAGTTAACTGTAAAGGTTGCCAGTCTATCATGATGGTTTACAACACTATTTTAGCCATTAATCTACTACTTGATAGCCATAGGCCTCAAGAATACGCCGAGCTTCTGCTGACCAAATAAAATCATAAAAAGCTTGCGCCCCAGGGTGCAGGCGATCGCCCTGCAATAGTACAATTCCTTGTGCAATGGGACGATAAATATCTTGCGGAATAGTGATCCACTGCCCTTCCTCTTTCATCCTTGGTGAGCGGACAACCGATTGGGCGGTAAATCCCACTTCCGCTGCTTCTGAAAGAATGAATTGGTTGGTTTGGGCGATACTCTCCCCGTATACCAGCTTGTCTTCTACTTCTTCCAACAAATTATAATGAGTGAGTACCTCCATGGCAGCCCGTCCATAGGGTGCGGTCTTGGGGTTGGCGAGAGCGATATGTCGTATGGTAGCTTGCGGTAAATCCTGGATTTTCGGTTGGCTCGTTCCTTTGTGTGTCCATAGGACCAGTTGTCCGTAGGCGTAAATTTTGGGTTGCTGTAAGGTAAAGCCCGCCTCGAAAAGCTCAGCGGGGTATTTCATATCTGCCGATACAAATACATCGAAGGGAGCTCCTTCCTTTATTTGCGCGGTTAATTTCCCCGATGAACTGATGATGGCTTGACAACCTATCCCGGTTTCCGCCGTAAAAGCCTCCACCAATGCCTCCATGGCAAATTGCATATTGGCCGCCGTAGCAATCACCAAGGCTTCTGAGCGTTTGCCCCCACAAGCTGACAACAGTAGTCCAATCCCGATTACTACTAATACCAAATATTGCCGCATTTCTTTCATTTTTAGCATCGCCGCTAAGATAGTAAGAAGCATTCTAACTTAATCTAAGTTAGAAAGCTTACAATGAACCCTATCTTTAAGTACGCTGCGAATTAAGGGCAAGTCTATAGTATTTTTGCCCTTACTCATGCACCCTCACCAGAAGAAGCGACAGGAAGAAGGCAAGGTCAAGGTGCCCCTCTTGGCTTTTACATATAAACCAACCCACTATACTCCAAATTTAATTTCACCTAAAAAACCAGATTAGATAAATATTTAATAACTTTATAGATTGAACGAAATTATAATCTGTTTTTTCTTGAAAAACTCTAATCAAAAATATACTTTTAGGCCGTTGATCAAATGAATGGGGATCGAAATCATAGATTACCTTTTTTAGAGCATGTTTGGGCAACACCATTTGGGCCTGTCTGACTGCCAGGCAGGCCGAAAACATCCTTTTTTACTCCAAATGCATTGCCCAAACATGCTCTTATAGTAGTGGATAAACAATTCCTCGAAAATTTAGCATATTAAGCAATAGAACTACAGCATAAAACTTGATATAGCAGTTTAAGCACCTATAACTAAACCCTAGACCTAGCACAGCATACTGTTTCTATTTCAAGCTCATAGAAATAGACTTCTAGACTACTTAGCCTGTAGCTTGAACCTATTCTTGAGCGTTTCTTTTACACAGCTAAAAGGATTGACCCATTTAACAAAGAAAATTATTGAACTAAGGATCATATAAAGGGTAACTTATTCTTTACATGATCCTAAGCAACGTACGTTAGTTTATACGGAAATACGCTACCTCCTATTTTAAGTAATTATTTTGTTGATCAACAAGATTTGTGCTTGGACTAGGTTATTCAGTCCGATAGTCTAACAAAAACTGAGAAGATGTTAAGAGCCTACCTACTTACTATTCCATTGCTATTTGTAATGGCTACTACGAGCATTTCACAAGTTACCTTGAAAGGACAAATCACGGATCAAAATTCGGGTGAAGACCTCATCGGAGCTTCAATTATTATTAAGGATCAGCTGGTGGGTACGATTTCAGATATTGACGGTAGTTTTGAACTGGAGGTTCCTGCATTACCTATTACATTGGTCTTTTCCTATACGGGCTATGCCGAAATTGAACGAGAAATTACCGATGGCTCGAAACCTATCCGGGTCAAAATGGCCACCGTTGCTATTATCACCGATGTGGTGGAGGTCAAGGGGCAACGAATTGATGAGAAGAAGAAGAGTTCGGCACTCACGGTCGAGTCGCTAGACCCTATCGCCATTAAACAAACGGCATCCGAAAACTTCTATGATGGATTGGGAGCCTTAAAAGGAGTAGACCTTACCAGTGCTAGTTTAGGCATCAAAGTCGTCAATACAAGAGGTTTTAACAGTACCGCCCCAGTCCGGATTTTACAGACCATTGATGGTGTCGATAATGCTTCCCCCAGTGTCAACTTTGCCTTGGGTAACTTCTTGGGGTCTTCAGAATTAGACCTTCGAAGCGTAGACCTCATCTTTGGAGCCAGTTCGGCCTTCTATGGTCCTAATGCTTTTAACGGGGTGATAAAAATGGATTCCAAAGACCCGTTTTTCACCAAAGGACTTTCTGCCTTTATAAAGAGTGGCGAACGAAATATTCTTGAATCTGGCTTTCGCTGGGCCGACGCCATCAAGAATAAGAACCAGCATGATGTTTTCGCCTATAAAATCAATTTCTCTTATTTGTCCGCGGATGATTGGGAGGCCAACAACTTCGCCCCTATTGACTCTTCTCGGGTACCAGCCTCCCATTACGCTGGCTTTGACGCCGTCAATATACATGGCGACGAATATGACGCCTCATTTGACCTTAACAAAGTAGCTCCATGGTCGACTCGGGGCATGACCTCTTTTTACCGTAATGGTTATAAAGAAAGTGATTTACTGGAGTATACAACAGAAAATTACAAAGCCAATATGTCCTTCAATCTTCGGCTCAACCCGTCTCAAGGTGTAGAGTCTCCGGAATTGATTTGGGCCAATAATTTCAGTCAGGGAAGCACCATTTTTCAAGGCTCTGCCCGTTTTCGGCTGATTGATGTTCGCTATTTGACTTCTAAAATAGAATTGAGGCAAAGAAATAAGTACTTTTTGCGAGCCTATGTGACCGCCGACAATGTTGGTGACACCTATAATCCTTTTGCCACCGCACAGAAGTTAAATGAAGCCGCCAAAAGCAATGAACTATGGGCTAGCTTATACACCGATGCTTGGCTCAGTAATTTTGGCCAACAGGCGGTAGAGCTAGGTTACCCTCTGCTTGAAATCGTAAATGGCCAACCCACTTACGATTTTGAAGCTCGTGATGCTTTTTTTGCCGATCCAGCCATTCAGGATTTGCTAGCGAGTTGGCATACACAAACAACGGCTATTGTCAACAGCTCTTCGGAACAAGGTACCAGTGCCTTTCTAAGGCCCGGCACTCCGGAATTTCAGCAAGAATTTGACCGCATCACCTCTACCTTAACTTCCGAAGGTGGTTCAAAATTTTACACCAATTCCGAAGTTTACCATGTCCAGGGGGAATACATTTTCACCCCACAGTTTATGGATAAAATCACCGTAGGTGGGAGCTTCCGGCGGTACACCCCCGATACCCGAGGAACCATTTTTGCAGACACCAGTGAGTTCATTACGATCACCAACCAAGAATTTGGTTTCTATGCAGGAATAGAGCAATCCTTTCTCAATGACAAATTGACCTTTTCGGTGACAGCCAGAGTGGATAAGAATCAAAATTTCAATTGGATAGGTACACCCGCAGCATCAGTGGTGTATAAACCCGCCGAGAATAACTATCTCCGCCTTTCCTTTTCCTCCGCTATTCGCAATCCTACCCTACCCGATCAGTATTTCTGGCTGGATGTAGGACCAGCGATTTTTGCCGGTAGTGTAAATGGCTTTGATAGCTTATTGACCGTCGATTCATTTGAAGACTTTGCCTTAGACTTGGATGCTGACCGCTTAGATTACTTCGATATTGATCCGATCCAACCCGAAAAGGTAAAGACTTTTGAGTTGGGTTATCGCACCATTTGGTGGGACAAGTTATATTGGGATGCCAGTTATTATTATAATATCTATGATCAATTCTTGGGTTTTAGAGTAGGATTGGATGTCGATTTTAATGAACTCGGCCTTCCTTCCGATGTAGAGGTTTTGCGCGTATCAGCTAATGCAGAAAGCCAGGTGACTACCCAAGGCTTTGCGATAGGGGCCAATTATTATTTCAGTCGCTACTACCAGCTCTCTAGTAATTATACCTGGAGTAAATTGAATACGGAAACAGATGACGAGATTATTCCTGCCTTTAATACACCAGAACATAAATTCAATGTAAGCTTTTCCGGCAGAAATGTTCCCTTTAGAATCGGCGGGGTGCGTTCTGAAAACCTGGGATTCAATATCAATTATAAATGGATCGACAGTTTCTTATTTGAAGGTTCGCCACAATTCACGGGCACTATTCCTCGCTATGATTTGCTTGATATACAACTTAATTACGAGTTTAAAAAGATCAATACCACCTTGAAGGTCGGTGCCTCTAATATATTGAACAATTTACATTTTGAAACCGTTGGTGGGCCATTGGTGGGGCGTTTGGCCTATATCAAGATCAATTACGAATTCAATAAAAAATAAATCTACTATTCTATCACGCGTTTAAATTATCTATTATGAAGCGAAATCTTACTCTATTATTTTGTTTTCTTGCTTTTGTATGCTCTTCTTTCGCCCAAGAAAGATACACAGCAGAAGTTTTTACCGATGCTGAGATCAAAGTCACTTCAGACGTCCACTATGCGACCAATGCGACCATATTCGGGCTCCTTTTCGACCCCAGTATCGATGAATTTGTTCCTCAGCCATTATTCATGGACATTTACGAACCGGACCAAAGTATAGATACGGAGACGGACCGTCCAATGGTACTAGTCGTTCATGGTGGAGATGGTCTACCCCGTTTAGTCAACAATGCTTGCTGGGGGGACAAACTAGATTCTGTCACCGTTACTACTGCCCGGAAATTAGCTCGAATGGGATATGTGGCGATAGCTCCCAACTACCGATTGGGCTGGAACCCCTTAGCTACTACACAAGATGCGTTCTTGGATGGATTAGTAGATGCATCAGTACGAATTCAACAAGACCTTAAATCCTGTGTTCGTTTTTTGCGAAAAGACATTGCGGAGGACGGTAATAGCTATAACATCCACCCGGATAAATTCTCCATTTGGGGAACCTCCTCCACTGCGGGTACTTATTCAGGTTTTGCCGCCTACATCAATGAAATCGAGGAGGTTCAATCTCCGACCTTTTTCGTAACAGATAGCGATGGTAATGTCTTCAATACGTTCAATGAAATGGAAGCAGGAAATCTAGATGGGACAGTCGTTGGTGTTAATGCTTTAGGTGATACGACCAATTACATTAATACGCCCGATTACTCTTCTGCCTTTCAACTAACGGCATTAGGTTCTGCGATTTCATTAGATACGGGCATTATCGACGCTGATGAGCCTCCAATGATCATGTTTGGCAACCCGGCAAGTGTGGTTACCCAATTCCCAATAGGCCCTATCCAATTACCTACTACGGGGCAAGTAGTTGCCTTTGTACAATTATCACAAGGCTTGATTACAGAAGCTGTGGAAAAAGGACTAAATGATGAATGGATCGCTGCAGGATTTACTGATGTATACAGTACGGCTCAGGAGGCCGATCCAAACTTTGGAGGAGTCGAAGGTTGGTTACCCTTGTATGGACATCCAGACAATGAGTATCCGTGGGTGCACTGGGATGAGATAAATTGCCCATTAAGTGAATCGTCTTTTGAAGTATTACCAGAGGCCAATCGGGATCAGGCTTTGGTGCAAATTGATACCATGGCGGGTTACTTCGGCGTACGTGCTTGTTTGACACTCGGGCTGAATTGTCCAAGCCTAACCAGCACTAGAGAGCTATTGTTGGATGAAAAGATCGTCACCATGGCTCCGAATCCAACCAACGGAAGCATCCGCCTAGAGACTAATTATGGAAGAACGATTAAGGAAGTGGTCATTCACTCTTTTGACGGTAAATTGATCAGTAGATATGCGAACAGCTCTAATGTTTTCCAAAGAGATCAACTGAATCTACTACCTGGATTTTATTCCGTATTGGTCCGTTTTGAAGATGGCGTTATTTCTAAGAAATTGGTGGTTAACTAGTAACAGGGAGAGGACAGAGGACAGAGGACAGAAGACAGAGGACAGAAGAGAGAGGACAGAGAGAGGACAGAGGACAGAAGAGAGAAGAGAGAGGACAGATTGGCTAGATTCCGGGCAGAAGCCCCACCTGAGTCGTCTCTATTCCAAATGTCTTTTAGTCTAGCATACTATCCGAAAAACCAGTTTCATTATTTCATAATGGGACTGGTTTTTCTCATCAAATGAAAGATAAGCTAATCACACCTGACAGATGGATAGTAGCACTTGCAAGTAGCTACAGTTGCTGAGAAATGTATTTTTTTCGGAAAAAAGTAAAACCGGAATTGTTTGATTGTAAAAAACGTTGTATGTTTGCAGTCCGTTAGCAAAAATGTTTGCTAATTAGTTTGTTGAAGGCTAGTTATGATATCATAACAGTCTTTCACAACACATTAATAATAAAGAGATTAGGCTCCGTGGCTTAATGGATATAGCACCTGACTACGGATCAGGAGGTTCCAGGTTCGAATCCTGGCGGAGTCACTATTGTAGATGAGACGACAGGATAAGAAGTTTATCCCGATCCGATAACTATCGGGATCATCGGGAAATCCTGGCGGAGTCACTACTTGAAGAGGTAAAGTAGAAATGCTTATTTTTAAGTATTCAAAATACCTCATCATCATTCTATTGAATTGTTGAACGCTCCAGTCTTGCTTATTGTAAGGTTGGAGCGTTTGAACGCTAAAGCGGCAGTATTATGTCTAGAATTTGTCAATTAACAGGTAAGCGCCCAATTACGGGAAATAATGTGTCTCACTCGAATCGTAAGACCAAGCGACGTTTTTTGCCCAACTTGTTCAAAAAGCGTTTCTTCATTCCTGAAACTGGAGAGTGGGTAACTTTGAAAGTTTCTTCTACTGCGCTTCGCAACATCAACAAACTAGGTATCTACGCTTACCTCAAGAAATTGGAGAAAAAAGGGGTAGATACTGGTGTTAAATTGTAATTCGATCATTTTTAAGTAAGCAATATCATGGCAAAGAAAAGTAAAGGAAACCGCCTCCAGATCATTTTGGAATGCACTGAGCACAAGACATCTGGTATGCCTGGCACTTCCCGTTATGTGACGCAAAAGAACAGGAAGAATACGCCTGATAGATTAGAATTAAAGAAATTCAATCCAATACTTAAGCGCGTAACTGTACATAGAGAAATCAAGTAAGCTCGTCTCCACTTGCTTTCTATAGTGGATATGCTTATTTTGGGTTTTCTTATTTCAGCTTCACGTTTAAAATTTTAATATTATGGCAAAGGTATCAAAGAACGCAAGGGTGGCCCAACGTAAAGCGAATGCTGGTTCGGGTCGTGACTTCGTGAAAATCGTACAAAGTGTAAAAAACCCTAAGACGGGTACTTACTCTTACAAAGAGGTAATGATCCATAAGGATAAAGTGAAAGAGTTTTTGGCGAAGAAATAATGCCAGAAATGATATTCAGCCCCCAAAGAGGCTTTTCTCAAGAAGGAAAGCCTCTTTGTGCATTTGTAGACATCTGATGGGGTTCACCAATTAGCTATCCGCTACGGATGGTTCATCCAATTACGTTGAGCATCTTTATCCTATCATCAATACTAAAACAGGAAACTAGAAATTGGAATTCTCTTAAGTATGGTACTTTTTTCGACTTCCGACTTTTCTCTTCCGACTTCTGCATAATCAATCATCGCTATGAGTTTTTTCTCCAAATTTTTCAACAAAGAAAAGAAAGAAGACCTCGATAAAGGCCTAGAAAAAACAAAGACTAGTTTTTTAGGAAAATTATCGAAAGCCATCGCTGGTAAATCAACTGTCGACGTAGAAGTACTCGATGAGTTGGAGAACATCCTTGTCTCTTCTGATGTAGGACTAGATACGACGATCAAGATCATAGAGCGGATTGAAGCCCGAGTAGCTAAGGATAAATACCTGAATACGAGTGAACTCAACGAAATTTTGCGCGATGAAATAGTTCAGCTATTAGCAGAGAATAATACCGTTGACATAGAGGACTATACGCTTCCTTCAGAAGAGTTTCCTTGCATCATATTAGTAGTTGGCGTAAATGGGGTAGGAAAAACGACTACCATTGGAAAAATAGCGCACCAGTATAAATCCCAAGGCAAGAAAGTTGTGCTGGGAGCAGGAGATACCTTCCGCGCTGCTGCGGTGGACCAGTTGAAGATCTGGTCGGAACGTGTCGGCTGTGACTTTTATAGCAAAGGAATGAATACTGACCCAGCTGCCGTGGCCTATGAAACAGTCGACTATGCTATTCGCAACAAATGTGATGTAGCCATTATTGATACAGCTGGTCGCCTGCATACCAAGATCAACTTGATGCGGGAACTCACTAAGATTAAGCGCTCAATCAGTAAAAAAATGGAAACGGCCCCGCATGAGGTACTCCTCGTACTAGATGCAACCACTGGCCAAAATGCCATTGAGCAAGCCAAGCACTTTACCGAGGCTACCGAAGTCAGTGCCCTAGCACTCACCAAATTGGACGGTACCGCTAAAGGAGGTGTAGCGATTGGTATTTCTGATCAATTTAAAATTCCTATCAAATTTATTGGCGTTGGAGAAGGAATCGAGCAATTGCAGATTTTCAACAAACGCGCCTTTGTAGATTCCATTTTTAGCTAGAATCTAGTGCTTCCTACGTTTCCAACCACTTAAGGCCGGCTATAGCTGCTGTTGCGTGTTCCACATCAACAGCCCTATCATGCCCTTCCCCGCCTTTTGATTTTCATTCCCATTGATAATTTTGATTAATCAGGACCAGGATAATTGACCGCAGGAGCAGTCGGCAGGCTAGGACATGACAGCTACCGAGCAGGAGCTCCGGTACCAACGGCGATGGCCAGGGCTTTCATTTTGATTGCCATTTTGATTCTACACCAAACAAAGGAATTCACACTTTCACCACTTCACCCATTCACCGCTTTCTTCCAATACCAAAACATCTCCCTCCCTTTTCATTCCCCTTCCCTCCTGTTACTTCTTCCAAAATCATAGTCTAAAGAACATATCCCCTAAATACGGAGTTCAAAAAAAGAACCAAACAACTGCCAATATCATTTTAAGTAATGAGGAATAAATAAGTTGGGCCAAGGAGCTAAATGTTTTTTCACCAGGCTAGGCGAGAAGAAAGAGCATAGCCTAGCTACGTGAATGATGAACAACGACGGCTGGTGGAAAAAGATAACGCTAATTGGTCTTAGTTATTTAGTTTTCATTACTTAACTAGATGGGGGTTGTGATTCTTCAATGGCGGACCAGAAAGTGCCAAAATCCTCATAGTTAGGTATGACATGGGAAGCTCCGGCAGACAGAAGGACTTCGCGATCGTGTTGCCGGCGGACGCCCACAAAGTCCATCCCTAGGTTGCGGGTAGTGGTGACATCCCAGATGGCATCACCGATATAGATGATCTTCTCAATGCCGCTATGGGCACGCTTGGCAGGGGTAACCACCGATTCTATGATGTTTTCGCGGGTCCAATGGCCATCGGCTCCGCTAAAGAAGATGGTGTCCAGCGAGATGCCTACGTGTTGCAATTTGACACGGGCCGGGCGTTCCCAGCCGCCAGTGGCAATCCCCAAGAGGCAATCCTCCCGTTCTCGCAGGTGATCGATGGTCTGGCGGGCACCGGGGACTTCTTGGAATTCTTCTGGTACCGTCCTGCGTTTTTCTTCAATTTTAGCTACAAAGTGTTCACAAAAGGTTTCCATTTCGGATTGATCGGGGCGGCGCTGGAAATGCTGTTGGATGACCGCATCAAATATGGTCGTATCAGATACTGCTGGATATTGCCGCCAATCGATCGTGGGAAAAGGAAGGCCGTACACTTCTTGGTAAGTATCGGCAAAACACTGGCTATCCACCTTATTGGAATAGACCAAGGTGCCATCTATGTCAAATATAATCAGTTTCATTCTTCTTCATCTATGGGTTTACCAAAATCAAAAGAGAGTTGAATCCCCTCCCCTTTCACATCTTTAGACAAGTTCGAAACCGAGATCCCCAAAAGCCGCACACTGGGTATTTCATCTCGGTTTTGCATCATCAACTCATGTGCAACAGCTTCGAGCTGTTTTAGATCACGAATTTCCCCAGAAAATGACTTACTGCGCGTGATTACCTTGAAATCGGGAGATTTGGCCTTGAGCGTGACCGTTCGACCGTAATTATCTGATTTTTCCATGTAGCGAAAAACCACACCGGAGAGATAGCTAAGTTTTTCCTTCATCTCTTCCGTCAGTACAACATCATCCCGGTAGGTTCTTTCCGCACCAATAGATTTTCGAATGCGATTAGGGTTGACTGCTCGCGTATCCTCGGCACGAACGATCCGGTAGTAATGACGCCCGGCTTTGCCAAAGCGCTGGACCAATTCAATCTCAGACATTTTTTTGAGTTCCTTTCCGGTAAAGATGCCCATACGCTTCATCTTTTCTGCTGTCACTTTGCCGATGCCGTGAAATTTCTTGATCGGTAGGGCTTCTAGAAAGTCCATAGCCTCAGCCGGTGTGATCACCTTGATTCCGTCAGGCTTGTTGATATCAGAGGCTACCTTGGCCAAAAACTTATTGAAGGAAACGCCAGCTGAAGCAGTCAATTGCGTTTCTTCCTGGATGCGCTGACGGATTTCCTCGGCGATCATCGTGGCCGACTTCATCGCTTTCTTGTTTTCACTCACGTCCAAAAAGGCCTCATCCAGGGAGAGAGGTTCTACCAAATCGGTATAATCCAAGAAAATAGCGCGAATCTGCTGGGAGACTTCTCGGTACACATCAAAGCGCGAGCGCACAAATACCAGTCCAGGGCATAATCGCTGCGCCGTGACACTGGGCATAGCGGAACGCACCCCAAATTCCCGCGCTTCGTAACTGGCCGATGCCACCACTCCGCGCATTCCTGCACCACCAACAGCCACCGGCTTTCCGCGCAGCTCTGGTTGGTCTCGTTGCTCTACAGATGCATAAAAGGCATCCATATCGATGTGTATTATTTTCCGATTAACAAGCACCCTACAAAGGTAATGAAAATCACTTGGCCCTTGAAAATGCGAAGAGGTGAAATGGGGAAGATGTGAAGTCACTGTCACCTCTTTCATTCACCTGTTCACCTCTTCACTCATTCACCTCTTCACTCATTCACCACTTCCCCATTTCACCTCCCCCCTACTGTTTCGTCAACAAAAAGGATTGGCTATCCTCCCCCATCGTCACTTGTAAACGATACATTCCTGCCGGCCATAAATCCGTTTCAAGCGAAAGGCGGTTTTTACCGGCATCGAGATATCGTTCTTCTTGTTTTAAAATCTTTCCGGCAATGTCTACCCATTTCAAATAGACAGCAGCAGCCTGTGGGGAATAATAATCTAGAAAAACGAGTCCAGAGGCTATGGGGTTGGGGAAGACTTTAGCTTGGCTAATAGCTTCATATTGAGCTGTTACGATATTATGCCTTTCCAATGTCCCATCAAAGTCAAACTGTACCAAGCGATAGTAATTCAAGCCTGGAAAGGGTTTCTTATCCATAAAGCTGTACGACTGAGGAACAAAAGAGCTACCCGCACCAGCCACTTCCCCGATGGCTTCAAATTTTCGGCCATCAGCAGAACGTTCTACAACAAATTTGGCATTATTCTCCTCCACCCCCGTCAACCAAATCAAGCGGATACCATTGGGGGGATCGGGAAAGGCTTGAAATTCCATTAATGCCACCGGCAATATCGAGTTATTCCCTACAATTTCTACTTCTTTAAAATTGTCACTCAAATCACCACAAAAACCAGTTGATAACAACTTATTTTCAAAGGCGGTGAGCGTGAGTCCTTTGAAATCCTCCAACGAAAAGCCGAGCGGATAGGAAAAGCCATACACGAGGTAGGTACCAGGAGGGTAAGTTCTTAAATCTGCATCCGCTTGAAAATCTACTACATTTTTCGACTCCTGATCCACCACCAAGTAAGTGTAAAGAAAATCATCATTGGGCGGAACCGTGCCGATATAAGCACTCCCCCCCTCTGGCGCTTTAATCTCAATATCGTATTCCCCAAAAGTCAAGGCAAAAGTGACCAAGACATAGGCTTTGTTGGCTTCCAGCGATACTTTCATCTCATCTGTTACCGATACGCTCCCGGAAATGAAATGAGAACTGGATCCCATCCAATTGAAACAGGGATCAGCCGGTTCGTAGGGTGCTTCGTAGACATTAGCCAAGTAATAGGTGGTGTGATCCACGTCTGGTAAGCTGAAAGTGTATTCGCCTGTTTTGTTGACCTGAAAGTCTTGGGTATAAAAGGCAGTAGGATAAGTAAAACTAAAACAAGCCCCCTCATTGGAAGTCGTCAAATTAGCCTTAGGGGTAAGCGGTGTAAAATGAAGATCAATATGTGACAATGGGGTACCAAAATCAGGGCTTAATCCCAATTCCAAGGGGGCCGTACCCCAGTCACTAACCAAAGGGGCCGCAGGGCTAATGGTAGAGCCTTCAGCAAAACATTCCCCGCCAATTTTTATCCTAGCATCATTTACATCAAAAAATATCTGATCCACTGCTTGTACTAAGAGGCGACCTTCTGTCGTAAAAACAGTTGGGATGGGAAAACTAAAGCTACCACTATTAGGTACTCCTTCTCCCAATAAGATCGGGAAAGTCTCTCCATCATCTGCCGAAAATAGAATATTGACTTTATCACAAGAAATAGGTGCTTCATTCGTTTTTGCGACGTCCCAATTGATCGTGATTTCCTCCTCACTATAGGGATTCCATACGGTAGGCTCATTAAAGTTAGTGATCAAAAAGGGCCCGCTCTCTCCATGTATTTTTACTTGGACCTCATCCGAGCCTACCCCACCCGAATGGGCGTGATTATCTCTGACGGTTAGGCGAAAGGTCAAGTCGCGTTCTTGCTCCGGCAGTAATTCGCCTTTTGCACTGGCATTTCCTAAAATAGCAGACCAGCGTGGAAAAGTTCGCGTACTAGAAGTACTGGGTGAAAAACTGCGAAACAATGGCGCCCCATTCTCCCCTTCTCGATCACTCACATCATAGGGAGATTCCTCTAATAGTCCTTGATTCCCTAAGTCATATTGCTCCCAACAATAGGTCAACACCTCATCTTCAAGATCCGAGGCTTCTCCGGTAAGGAAGAAAGGTGTCCCCTTGGGTATAAGATAGTTGTTGGCCGATGGATTAGCAAAAACCCGAGGAGCGCTGTTCCCTGTTGATTCATACTCCATACACGCTCGTATCCGATCCTGTTGTATAAAAGCGTGAATCGCCTCAATACTGGCGATATGGAAATAATTGTCCAGCGTTTGACTGATGTCATCATCTTCACACCGTCCAGCATAGGACATAATCGTTGATCCACTGCCCGGTTCAAAAGCATAGCTTTCGTCATATTGCCCCGGACGACCACAGGTTCCATCCGCACCATTAAAGGTATGCAGCGCACTAAACATATGACCGATTTCATGACACAGCAGCCCGACCCAGTGACTGCCACTCGGATCATCTGTTCCAATGCCACCACCTGCTTTAAATGGGCCATCAATTTGCTGATCACCGTTAATATCTGCGGCTTCATTGTCTCCAACTACGCCCACAAAAGCACTGCCGCCTATATTGCGACCAGACACCAAATGGCCAAGGTCAAAATTAGCGGCATCAAAGATTCCTTCCTCAATGAGTTGACCGATAGCGACCATCGCTTCCCGCCCTGGCCCCAAATTAGAAATAGGAAAAGGATCATTGGCCTTATTGAGGTAAGCATAAGCCTCTTCCAATACAAATCGGATAGACAAGTCCCGTTCAAAAATGGCA
>Ga0070727_10001238_pt1 | contig 27573 bp, 25 predicted proteins | sample tdAd472_FD_66722 | JGI IMG/M metagenome (GOLD analysis project Ga0070727, IMG submission 66722) | Marine sediment microbial communities from the Atlantic coast under amendment with organic carbon and nitrate - tdAd47.2 | ecosystem: Environmental > Aquatic > Marine > Coastal > Sediment | place...
CATTTAAAAAGCGCTCGGACACTCTATTTAATTTCTCAAAAATTTCCCGCTCATCATCGGGCGAATGCACCATGTTGGCCAGAATATTAAACTTAAACACGCCATGATCTCTGTTAAGTACTTTAATCAACGCGTAGGCATCGGTAATCGAGGTTGGCTCATTGCATACCACCACCAGTACTTCCTGAGCTGCCTGTACGAAACTGGTGACGGCATCAGAAATTCCCGCCGCAGTATCGACAATTAACACGTCCAGTTCTTTGTCTATTTCGCTGAATGCCTGGATGAGACCCGCATGCTCTGCGACCGTCAACGACACCATTGATCTAATCCCGGATGAGGCGGGAACAATTTTAATTCCCATCGGCCCCTCGACCATTACATCGGTAAGTGAGCATTCTCCGCTAAGCACATCCGCAATATTTTTTTTTGCTTCGATACCCAGCAACACATCAACATTGGCCAAACCAAGATCCGCATCCATTAAAACCACGCGCCGACCCAGCTTTGCGAGTGCCAGACTTAAATTCACGGAAACATTAGTTTTACCGATTCCGCCTTTACCGCCAGTCACGGCGATCACACGAACAGGATTAATAGTACTCATTAACAGGCGCTGCTCTCTGGCTGCAATCGGTTCATAATGATTAATTCCCAGCATGCGCCCTCGAATTTGTCATGGGGCGCACCGTTTTAGTGATGTCAGGCACTTGAATGTCTGTTATTTTTTGCTGTTTAAACAACAACCTAATTAAACTTTCAGCATGCGCAGTCTGAAGGTCATCAGGAATGCTTTGTCCATTGGTAATATAGGCTACCGGCAGTGCTTTTTCTACCACTAGACTGATTACTTCTCCAAAACTCATGGTTTCATCTGTTTTACTCAGAATACAGGCGTCAATACGACTCTTTGCAAGCAGATCGTAGGCCGCCCGCAGCGTCGTATCTTGATTGGTGCAAGGCAATACCAGCAACTTTTTAATATTCATATTCGCGCTGTCCAACGCTTCGAGCTGCTGTCGGCGCTCATCATCTGCCTGTTGAAATCCAGCCGTATCTATCAGCACCAGTGATTTATGCCGTAATGAACGCAACACCTTATTCAAGTTAGTGTTTTCCTCCACTAACCTAACCGGCACATCAATGATCCGGCCTAATGCTTTTAACTGTTCGTAAGCCGCCAACCGATATCTATCGGTGGTAACTAGCGCCAGCTCATCACGTCCGTGACGTAACGCGAAACGTACTGCCAGTTTGGCAATAGTTGTTGTTTTACCCGCGCCAGTTGGTCCGAGCAACGCTACGACACCCTGATTGAACTGGTTGTTTTCAACGATTGGTATTTGCTTTCGAAGGATAGCAATTGCAGCCCGCCAACCCTCTTCAATAGTGATATGCTGTGCCACCTGCCGTGCGATGGGCCTCGCCACTTTAGTGCTCACCCGGTATTTTTCAAAACGCTGCATGACGGCGGCCTCAATCGGATTTCTTGCGCTCCAGTTCTCCCGTGTCATCTGCTCCATCTGATCCTTTAGCAGGAAACGCAAACTTTCAATTTCTGATCGCATCGCTGCCATCAAATCTTCATCCAGATTTTTTTGCGGGTTCGATTGCAGGTGCTGATTCAACAGCGCCTCAAAAGCCGAGTCCAATTGATTTTGCGAATGTCCAGCCTTTGGCTCTGCCGCTGGCATGGAATACGGATGCTTAGCGCCAGCGTTCATAGCACTCGTTTTTGTCGAAGTTTCGTCGGCAGGCACAGTAAAAGTAGTCGCGTCGTAATCCAACGCCGTTAATATCTCGACACCACCGGGCACGCGCTTATTTGATAGAATCACAGCCTCCGACCCCAGCTCTTCTCGAATTTGCTTCAAGGCTTGACGCATATCTTGGGCTACGTATCGTTTTACTTGCATCTTACTAGTTTCAGTTTTCATCGAGCTTAACTCCTAGACCCATATGCAGGCGCTAATTTCTGCCTACCGTTGCAATGATGGTAACTTGTCGATTATCGGGAATTTCCTGATAAGACAGGACTTGAACATTTTGTAATCCAAAGCGCACAAAACGCGCCATTAACGGCCTAATTGGAGCTGCCACAAGTAAGACCGGCGGTTTACCAATCAGCTCTTGTTTCTCCGCAGCTTTGGCCAACGAACTCTGTAGTTTTTCCGCCATACTTGGCTCAAGCACCGCAGAGTCCTCTGCGACATCGCCTAATTGCTGCGCCTGCTGCACCGACTTCATCAGCAGCTGCTCCAGTGCGGAATCCAGGGTAATCACCTCTAGCATGGACTGGCTACCGACAATTCCCTGTACGATTGATCGCGCCAACGCAATTCTCACAACGGAAGTCAACATACCCGGATCTTGTGTTCTGGGAGCAACTTCGGCGATGGCTTCAGCGATGGTGCGGATATCGCGGATCGGAACCTGTTCCAAGAGTAAATTTTGTAGAATTTTGAGTAACACACTGTGAGGGATTAACGTCGGTACCAAGTCCTCCGCCAGTCGCGGCGAACTCTTACCTAATAGCTCCATCAGTTGCTGTACTTCTTCATGCCCTAACAGCTCGTGAGCATGCTTTTGCATAATATGGTTAAGGTGCGTAGCGATTACGGTGCTAGCATCGACCACCGTATAACCCAGTGTTTGGGCTTGTGATTTTTGTCCTTCCTCTATCCAAACGGCATCCAGCCCAAAGGCTGGGTCTTTGCCGGGAATGCCATTTAACTGCCCGAAAACCTGGCCCGGATTGATGGCCAGTTCACGGTCAGGGTGTATTTCCGCTTCTGCCAGATTGACGCCCATCAAGGTAATTTGATAATGATTCGGCGCAAGATCCAGGTTGTCACGAATATGTACCGTTGGCATTAAGAAACCTAAATCCTGGGACAGCTTGCGCCGTATACCCTTTATCCGCCCGAGCAGTTGCCCACCTTGGGTTTTATCCACCAGAGGAATGAGTCGATAGCCTACTTCCAACCCGATCATATCGACCGGCATGACATCATCCCAACTCAGTTCTTTAACTTTTTCTTGCGCTGGTACCGCTTGCAAGGCCTGCTTACGATCACCCTCGGCCTGTGCTTCTGCTTGGATTTTCCGGTGTGATATCCAATAAGCGCCACTACCGGCTATCAGCGCTAGACCTAAAAATGCCACATGTGGCATGCCCGGAACCAGCCCCATTACCGTCAAAATCACGGCGGCAACCGCCAGCGCTTTCGGCGAAGCAAACATTTGGCTAGTAATTTGTTTCGCCATTTCATGTTCGGAGTTAACCCGCGTCACCATGATAGCGGCGGCAGTTGAAAGTAAGAGGGCAGGAATCTGAGCCACTAATCCGTCGCCGATGGTCAATAACGAGTAATAGCGCATTGCGGTACTAAAATCTAACTCATGCTGCGCCATACCAATACTAAGACCACCGACAATATTGATCATCAGAATCAGTAAGCCAGCCATGGCATCACCACGTACAAACTTGCTGGCACCATCCATCGCACCATAAAAATCCGCTTCGCGCGCCACTTCAACACGGCGCTGTTTAGCCTCGTCTTGGCTAATCAGGCCAGCATTCATGTCCGCGTCAATGGCCATTTGCTTACCGGGCATAGAATCCAAGGTAAAACGCGCGCTGACTTCTGAAATTCGTCCGGCACCCTTAGTCACTACCACAAAGTTAATAATAATCAGGATCAAAAACACCACCAGACCCACCACATAATTGCCACCAATCACGACGGATCCGAAGGCTTCAATCACTTTACCAGCAGCGTCTCCACCTTCGTGGCCCTGTAGCAACACCACCCGCGTTGATGCCACATTCAGCGCCAAACGCAACAGCGTTGCGACCAGTAGCACCGTAGGAAAAACCGCAAAATCTAACGGACGTAGCGAATAAACACCGACTAACAAAACCACCAGAGCCAAAGTAATGTTGAAGGAGAACAGCACATCCAGCAAAAAAGGCGGCACCGGCAGGGTCATCATCGCCAACACCACAAGCAACAACAGCGGAATCAGAAAGTTTCCCTGCGCTGCGATTCTAAAGTTGTTTAAAATTACCTGCTGGTTCATACCACCCCGTGCATAGAACACTGACATCCATACGCGCATCAAAATATTGACGCTTTTGATCCCCACAAAGGAACCTTGCAAAAAGCTTTCCAGCTTTACCGATTCGGTCAACTATTTTTTAACGGCTCTCCTCATCCCTGCCTCTTTAGGCTATCCTTGGTCTCGGAAAATTAATGAGGAAATCGATTTAAAGTGCCCTCGACGACACGCTCATTACAGAACAACTCACTGCACATCTGGCAAATATCGCTTGCTTCCAGCTCAATATATGAGAAGGAGGGTTTCGAGCTACTCGGAAAGGAGGAAAGGAAACGCGCTGAGGCAATCCACGATAATATTGCAAAGCAGCGATTTGTGACGACTCATATTGCCGTTCGATCTATTTTAGCGGGCTACTTAGGTATTCCCGTTGCACAGCTCCAACTCGCTATTACGGCACTAAACAAACCCATACTAATGCCCGCCCTATACGATCAGGATATCCGCTTCAACCTGTCTCACTCCGGGGATCAGGCGGCACTTGCGGTGGCACTTGGCATCGACCTGGGTATTGACCTGGAGCAGGTCAAAATTAAAAGAAACATTCTGGGAATCGCTCGCCGTTATTTTTCGCAAGCGACTGTCGCCGCCATCATGGCACAAGCAGAGCCCCAAAGAAAACTCAGCTTCTTGTTAGCCTGGACACAGTATGAAGCCTATAAAAAAGCGCAAGGACTAGGGCTGCGCGGTGGCGACCCCAAACTGACCCTTTGCCTCGATGAATTTGCTGCGCATCAATTCCGCCCGTTGTTTGCAGAACAGCAGCCTTGTCTATGGCAGGTTGCAGCGCTGCGAGTAGCGACGGGATGGGTTGGCGCGGTGGTCATACCGCAAAGCAATGTAACAATCAATATCGAATACTTTGATTATGAGAGCGTTGGTCGGAATCCTGCGGTGAAATGAAATCGAAAATGAAATTAAAACTAAAAATAGTACCTGGCGCCGCCCAGGACAGTATTGCCGGATGGTTAGGGGATGCGCTAAAAGTACGCGTCAGAGCTCCTGCCGAAAAAGGCAAAGCAAATACAGCCGTCGAAAAGCTAGTTGCCTCGGCGCTTAAACTGCCTCAAGCGAACGTTACCATCACAGTAGGAAAGACGTCCGCGCATAAAATTATGGAAATAACCGGACTGAGCGAAACAGAAGTGATTGCTAAGCTTGAAGGTAACCCAGAAATTGGCAAAACCCGTTGAGATACCTCTTTTAGAATCGCGAGTCGAAAACGTAGAGGCGTAGCAATAATCCGACCATTCCAAAAAGAAGCAATACCAGCGTTCCAGGGGCGGGCACTTGTGCTTGTAACATAAACATAGTCTCCGGCATTCCTGCATAACTGGTATTTCGCTCGATAATATCGTTAAGATGGGTATGCTGATCAAACATAGGGTCAATCATGAGCAGATCGTCCATTTCAGCCGCATTGAGAAACGCAAACCGGTCGCCATCACGCAAGCGGGCAAACTGATCCGCCAAAATTCGCCAAAAGGTTTCGCCAACCATACCGCCGTTATAGTGTTGCTCGGCCAAGCCACCAACCCAGAGATCAACCGCATCGATGTCACCACCATAAACACTGTTGAATAACGCCGCTAGCTCTAAATCACCAGCGGTAATATCGGCAAAATCTGTTACTCGACCCAAACCATATAATTCTCGATAATCATTGTAGCTCCCCAGACCATGATCACGACCACGCTGAATATTAAGCGACGCAAGATCAAACCCACCCGCGCCTGGGTGACCAAAAAGGAAATTACGCACATCGTCAACAATTCTAGTGTCAACTTCCTGAGCGGGTTGCAGCAACATGCCAATTAGCAATGTATCAATGCCGTTGTTAACGATTTCCTGAGGATTGAAAAAAGCATCCCTAAGCGCAATGCTGTTTGCGCTTGAAATATCCAAATCATGGCTACGCAATAACGCTGACGGCAGCATGGTATGTCCAACCCGGAAAGCCGCCGTGGAAAAGGCGTTGGTAATCCCCGGATTAATACTCTCATCGTAGCCACTATAGGTCGGCAAAGCATTATCCCCCAGCAATACAGGGATAAATTCATCATAGGTAATCTTTTGGATCTGCGCTCCCACCACTTTACGCGCAGCTTCATAGATAAAATCACCCTGATTATTGATACCATTACCTATCTCAAGAATCGCCGAATCCCGCATGGAAGAAAGCAGCGGGTCAATACCACTATCGAGCCGGCTTTTAATTTCATCGGCAAGCCGATTATGTTCGCGCATAAAAAGTGTATGGGTAGCGGTTAGCCCAATTTGCTCATTAGCCCGGATATCTCCAGCAATAAAGAAGTCCGACGCTGCGCCAGGCCCCGACATAGCATTTTCAAGGCCACTGGTATTAAACGGCAGCAGAATTTCACCATTGGCAGCATTGCTGGTTCTAAGCTTGCCGTTTCCGTCAAACGCCCGCAAATCGGCAGCCCGCAGTGCATCGGAACCATAAACGTTAGAACCGTCGATAAAGGCGGTTATCTGATTAATCTGCTGACGAGGCCCGCTACCAGCTGTATTGAAGATAGAACGATCAAGATGGATGAGCTTGTTGCCCTCTGCCGTCGGATCAAAGCTCGGGTCGCCTGTAGGAACTACAATATTAAAGGGCTCGGCGGAATTCGAGCCGGTCAGATCCAAATCGTGATCGATAAATTGACCCCACTGCCAAAGCCAACTGCTTACGCCCCTGGCGCTTGGCATAACCACAGACTGCGCAACGAGTTCATTACTGATCGCTCTGGCACTAGGAAGGCTAGCACCGCTGGCTCCACCTCTTGGCTCTGAAACGCCATCGGCATAGGCTGCCGGAAGCAGCCGCAACAACTCACTGTTGGCACTGGCATTGATGGTATTGGTTAAATTATTACCCGTACCATCAATCTGTCTGATTTCGATAGCTGTAACATGGCTACTTAAAAATAGCGTTAAAACAAGGCCAACAACGAAGAGCAATTTTATTCTAGTCATTCGTATTCCGTTCATATTATTTATCCCAAAATTGGCTCAACGACTTCTCTTCCCAATAAACTGATCACCCCAATGACACCAAATTTTCTAACCTGCTATTTTTAAAGCATAAATTACGCCAAAAAATTTAATTTCCTTTATTAACAAGCTGTTATACGGTACTGAAATATTTTTAGCAGAAATTTTGAAGTAAGTATGTAAGTATTGCTGACAGTGCTCATTTGAATCGGTTTAATTAAAGGAAGCCTTTGATGACAAAATCAAGCCAAGATGAAATTGTTGAATTCATGGCAAAAGATCCCTTTGCCAAATTCCTAGGCGCAACGATGGAAATTGTTGCGCCAGGGCATAGCCGGGTATCGCTCACGGTTACTGAAGATATGGTTAATTTTCACGGCATGACCCATGGCGGACTGGTCTTTTCGCTAGGCGACATGGCCTTCGCCGCAGCCAGTAACTCGCGCGGCCAAATGGCCGTAGCCTTGAATGTTGATATCGTCTTCCTGAAAGCAACTAAACCGGGAGACCAGCTAGTTGCCGAAGCCATTGAACAACACCAGAGTGGCCGCACGGCGCTTTACGATATCATCGTGCGGGACCAAAAGGGTGAAATGGTCGCTAAAAGCCAGAACCTGGTCTATCGCAAAAAGGAATGGTTTATGGGTGGGCCGGAGATGGAAGGCAAACCCTGATTAGAATAAAGAAATTCTTCGACACAGCGGGCCATAGCCAAACAGGAAAAGTCGTCGATGCTGGTCCGCCGAGGATTCCACGGTCACCGCATGTTCGTAAGTCCGCACCGGATCAAGCATCTGGTATTGATCAGGTAATAATTCGGAATAGGCTATGCCTTTCTCGAATTCAATGGTGATCCAGAGGTTTTCGGCTGCCCCACCCACATAATATTCCTGCGCTGGCATCACCTTAGGACCCTCCCAAACACCACCTTGGTAATACTCTTCCTTAATGCGAATACCCTGAAAATCCCAGACTCTCGCGCCGACTTTATTATCTTCGTCTTCATACACATACTCATCCACTAATGTCGCATGTGCTTGCAGTTTCGCCACTGCCTGAAGCTTTAAATCCTCCGCCCCTTCAGCGTAATCAAAATCAAAAAAGGTCAGCCAAGAGCCCATCGGCAAGTTTTGTAATTGGCCTTGTTTAAGTTTAATCACGAGATGTGGTGCCTGTTTCGAGCAGGCCGTGCTGAGCAGACTGATGCTGAGTACGAAAAGGACGACTCTAGACCAACTCAAATATCTAAAAGGCGTTCTCACAACGGCCAACCCCGGTATTTTATAGTGGTTCGCTGCGTTGTTTTTGCGAAGGGCATTACTTGTTTTTTACTCGTTTTACATCGAATCAAATGAATTTTAGCCTAGATTAGAATTCAAACACAAATATCAGACCGCTTGGGTTGTTATTTATCACGCCGCAAATTTTCTGGAATCTCCATCTCTGGCAATTTACCAGGCCGTTGGCCTTTACCCTGCTTAAACCTTTTTAACTGGAACACATAAGCCAACACTTGCGCCACTGCCACATAGAGCCCGGCTGGAATCTGTTGGTCGATTTCAGTACTGTAGAAAACTGCTCGCGCCAACGGCGGCGAAGCAAGTATCGGGACCTTGTTCGCCAGCGCAATCTCACGTATTTTTTGGGCGACCAGATCAGCGCCTTTCGCCACTAATACCGGAGCGCCCATCTGATTCGAGTTGTAGCGAAGGGCTACCGCAAAGTGCTCAGGGTTAGTAATCACCACATCAGCCTCTGGTACGGCTGACATCATTCGGCGCTGCGACATATCATACTGTAGCTGTCGGATGCGACTCCTCACCTCTGGCTTACCTTCAGTGTTCTTCATTTCATCCTTCACTTCTTGGCGAGTCATTTTCAGCTTGCGGGTATGATCATAAAGTTGGAAGGGTATATCGATGGCGGCGATGATCAGCATTGTGCAGCTCAAACCCAGCACAGCCCAGCCCACCACGTCGAGAGAAGTCACCATCGCCGCTACCGTATCCTGTTTCCCAATGCTGATGATCTCAGGCGATAGCGCGAGCAATATGAGAATAGCCAAGGCGACCACCAACACCACTTTGGCAATACTCTTTAGGAGTTCCATCAGCGCCCGCACCGCAAACATCCGTTTCAGACCTTTAAGCAAACTCAGCCGACTCCACTGCGGCGCCAGCGCTTTCGCGCTTAACACCCAACCACCCAGTGCCAACGGGCCAACGATTGCAGCCAAAATCAATACCGTAAAAACCGGCAACAATGAAACCAGGCTTTCAACCATAGAAGTACTGAGGTGTATCGCCATGAAATCCACTTCAAAGATATCCCGCCGGTCCAGTACAAGATTGTAACGCATCATTCGCGCTAAGCCCGCAGCAATAACCCCGCCGAAAACCAGCATACCAACTGCACCGCCGATTAAAATTGCGGCGGTGTTGAGCTCTTTAGAGCGGGCGATGTCGCCTTTTTCGCGCGCGTCAGAACGCCGTTTCGGAGTTGCTTCCTCCGAGCGTTCCTGACTGGAATCCTGCTCTTCTGCCACCGGCTAGAACCTCTTACGATGTAACGGAGAATACATTTTCACGGCATCCCTATTAACTGCCGCATCATCACCAAGCCTTCCTCAGCAATTTTCTGGTATTGTGGCAAAAATCCGGACAGGCTGATAAAGACAATCAGCAAGCCAAATAACATGGTGAACGGAAACCCCAAAGAGAAGATGTTCAATTGCGGCGCAGCACGGTTCATAATGCCAAAGGCAAAGTTAACGACCAGCAATGCCGTTACCGCAGGTAATGCAATAATCACCGCGCCCGCAAACATCCAAGCCCCCCAGGCAACAATTTGCCAAAGCATGCCGACATCAAATAACGTTAGACTTACCGGTATCACTCTAAAGCTTTCCACTAACACATCAATAACAACCAAATGCCCATTCATCGATAAAAACAAAAGCATCGTTAACATTAAATAAAACTGACTGAGCACCGCAACGGATACCCCATTCACCGGGTCAGCAATGGAGGCAAAGCCCAGCCCCATCTGGTAGGAAATCATTTGTCCCGCAACAATGAATATCTGAAATAGCAATTGCAGCGCAAAGGCCATGACAACCCCTAAGAGCACCTGCTGTCCAATCAACAGATAAGCGGCAATGGACAAGCCATCGACACGTGGCATAACCGGCAACAATGGCACCACAACCAAGGTCACGACAATACTAAGCCCTAGCCGCACCCGCATCGGCACTAACTGAGTACCGATGACTGGCATTGCCATAAAAAACGCACTGATGCGGAAAAAAGGCCACAGAAATCGGCCAAGCCATGCGGTCAGTTCACCGACGGGGATTTCCAGCATCATCGATTCCTATTACTAAGGTTTACCAGGTCACATTTAACCAGGCCACATTTAATCAAGTCCCGATCAACCAATTAAGACCGGAATATCACTGAATAAGCGCTCCGTAAATTCCAGCAGCCGACTAATCAGCCAAGGTCCAGCCGCCATAATGGTTAACAGGGTGATGAGTAATCGCGGCAAAAAACTCAGGGTCTGTTCATTGATCTGTGTCGCGGCCTGAAACATGCTGATCACTAAACCCACCAATAAGCTTGGCACCACAATCACCGCGACCATCACCACTGCTAAAAAAAGCGCCTCACCAAATAATCCGGTCACTACTTCAGGCGTCATATGAGCTCCTCGCTGATTCCTTAGAAGGCTTGCTACTCATCCTTCAAATCCCATAACTCGCGGCTAGGGAGCCAATCACCATTGCCCAACCATCCACCAACACAAACAACATGATTTTGAAGGGTAACGAAATAATAATGGGCGACATCATCATCATACCCATGGCCATCAATACACTGGCCACCACTAAGTCGATCACCAGAAAGGGAATAAAAATCATAAACCCGATCTGAAACGCCGTTTTTAACTCGCTGGTCACAAAGGCTGGCACTAGAATTCTAAAGGGAACTGCTTTCGGATCATTGAGTTGACCAATATTTGCAATGCGGGCAAATAAAGACAGGTCGCTTTCCCGTGTTTGTCCGAGCATAAATTCCCGAAAAGGCCCGGCCGCTTCCTGCACCGCCTGCAACGGCTGCAACTCGGCGTTGAGATAGGGTTGTAGTGCCGTTTCATTTACCTTTTCGAACACTGGCGTCATGATAAAAATGGTTAGGAACAACGTAAGGCCCAGCAAAATTTGATTCGAGGGCGTTTGCTGCAACCCCAAAGCTTGGCGGAGGATGGCGAAGACGATAATGATGCGCGTGAATGAAGTCATCATCATTAACAGTGCTGGCAATAGTGTCAGCGCCGTCATTATGAAGAGGATTTGAATGGTCACACTATAGTTCTGAGTACCATCCGCATCCGTCGTTAGGGTGATGGCCGGGATACCGAGAGGGTCGGCTGCTAGCGCCAAAGGCGCGATGAGCAACAACGCGAAAACCGTCGAGGCTCGCAATAAAGGCTTTAATAGCGATAACAATAAAGGCATATGCACCAACAAAAAAATGTCACATTACTGACGTGACATTAACTGATGCAATTTCTGTGCAAACTCTGAGTTTTTGCTGAATGAAGAGGTAAATTGAGTGGCGTCGACCACTGGTTCGTCAAAACAATGAAGGGTGGATATCTGGGTAGCGGTAACCCCCAGCAAGAGCTGCTTGCCGCCAACCTCGACCAAACAAATTCGCTCCCGGGTCCCCATGGGTAAGACTGAAATCACTTTAATTGCGCCACTCGCCGCATTGGGCATAGCGCCAAGGCGCTTAATCAACCAAGCACAGCCAAATATCAACACCAGAACAAAAACTAAACCCAGCATCACGGTAATGATATCACCGCTGGCAACCCCCGGCTTGCTCGCCTCCTCTGCATAGGCATAACTCGTGCTGAGACTGAGCAGCGTCAAGCGCCAAAATATTGCTTGCAATGGTTTCATAAGGGCCAAGTGTCGAATTATTGACGCGCCTTAACGCAATTTTTTGATACGCTCTGACGGGCTCACTACATCCGTCAAGCGAATACCAAACTTATCATTCACCACCACAACTTCGCCGTGGGCAATAAGGGTACCATTGACCCTTACATCGAGCGGCTCTCCGGCCAAACGATCCAGTTCAATGACAGAACCTTGATTGAGCTGTAGCAGGTTACGGATAGTGATATCGGTATTGCCAACCTCCATAGAGATGCTGACAGGAATATCCAAAATAACATCCAGTTCCGGTGTCGCTGTACTCACACGGCGACCCTCATCCCGTAGCTCTTCAAGACTAGCAGGTTCGGCGGCTGTTCGCTGCTCGGATTCCTGCCAGTCCTGCTCAACCGCTGATTCTCCAGCACTATCCACCGCAACCTCAACTTCCGCGTCAACGGAAACCTCCTCTTCAACTTGGTTATCTTCGCCCGCCATACAGTTCTCCTAACCCAGTCCACACCGCCCCAAAGAGCTAATTGGGACGTTTAATCTGAGAAATAATTTTCAGCGCCAGATGCTGATTCGAGGTACCTAATCGCGTTTCAAAAATAGGTACGCCGTTCACCGATAGAGTATGGGTATCTGGCATGTTAATGGGAATCACATCACCCGCTTTAAAACTCAATATCTCGCGCAAGGTAATTTTACGTTCGGCAATTCTGCAATTGATAGGCACATGCGCGTACAGGATATCTTTTTTCAGGGCTTGCCCCCAACGTTCATCCGTATCTTCCACATCGGCCTGAACACCCGCATCAAGGGTTTCTCTTACGGGCTCCAACATGGAATAGGGAATCGCAATCTGAAATTTCCCCTTAGACTCGCCCACGCCAATTTCAAAAGTGCTAAGGACAACGACTTCACTGGGATTAATAATATTCGCCATCGCCGGGTTCGACTCCGTGCCAGTAAACTCGAAATCCACCGGCATCACCGTTTTCCAGGCATCTTTCATATCGATAAAGGCTTGATCTAACACCTTTCTAATAATACGTAACTCAGTGGAGGTAAACTCTCGTTCCTCCACATTAACCTCACGGTCACCGCCGCCAAAAAACTTATCCACCAACTTGACCACCAGCTCGGCATGTAGCACAAACAGTGCCGTGCCACGCAATGGTCGAATCTTTACCATGTTCAAACTGGTGGGCATGGCAAAGGTCTGCATATACTCAGAAAATTTAATACTCTCTATCGCGCAAGCTGTCACCTCTACGGATTCACGCAACATGTTGAACATACTCAGTTTGGTGTGCCGCACAAAACGTTCATTAATCATTTCCAGCGTTGGTAAGCGGCCACGGACGATATGATCCTGTCGAGTAAAATCGTAGGCTTCTGTGCTCCGGTGCTGCACTGGCTCTGACGGAGCTTCTACGGCCACCCGACCGTCATCGACACCGTTTAAAAGGACATCGATTTCGTCCTTCGATAAAAGCTCATCTACCGACATACTGGCAATCCTGCTCCGAGTCTCACTATTGCATTACAAAATTGGTAAACAACACCTGTTCTATACCTGGCGAACCAATTTCCTTTTGTAAAAAACTCTGCACTGTTTTAGTCGCATCCTCATTCATTTTCAAAAGTCCTTCTTGCGTCTGCAACACCTGTATTTGCTGGCTTCCAAACAGTTGATTAAGGTCATTTTTAACCACTGGCTCATGCTTCTTAATGGTGTCCATGGCGTGCTGGTTTTTGCCTTTAATGGTAACATCCACCTGCATATGGCGCTGCCTGCCGCTACTTTGAATATTGACGACAAAGGGTTTTTCGAGTTTAAAGTAAATTGATTGAACCTTTTTGTTCTCTAGCGCCGCCACATCAGTGGCAGTTTCTTGGTCGCCGCCAATAAAAAAATAACCCGCAATCGCGCTAACCCCAATCCCTAAAAGAACAGCGGCAATAATGATGATCCGTTTATTACCACCCTTGTTAGATTCTTCCTCTACCTCTAACGCTTCTTCCTCTTTCGCTTTACCTTTCTGTTTACCTTTAACTGCCATAGTTTTTCCCTGCGATACGCTTGTTTATCGTGGCTGGCTCATGGGTGATTGATCATTGAACAATCGCCTCATCAAAGCATGCCTCGGTATCACTAACTATAGCAACAATCCCTATAACGAGAGAACTTCATGCCTGAATAAAATCTGTTATTTTTTATTCAACAAAACGCTTCCGAGGTGGCTTTAAACATAGTAATCCACCAAAGAATTAGTTTCCGCAATCTGCACCAAGGTTGCTTCAGCGCCTTGCTCTTGGCCAAACTCAGCGACAAAACTGGACTGCGACGATTCCGATGCCGGGTTCCTCTCTTGCGAACCCGATTGATCGGACACGTTAACATCGACTAAACCCAGTCCGTTAGATTCAAGCATATCGCGTAAACGTTGTACCGATAGCTCCAGTGCATCACGAACCGAGGCATGCTGGCTGGTAAAATGAATACTGGTCTGCTCATTATTCACTCTGATCTTAACATCCACCGGCCCCAGTTCCTGCGGATTGAGTTGCAGCTCCGCCGCTCTGATACCATTACCCGCCAACCAGGTAATACGCTGAGCCACCACTTGACTCCAGGCAGCAGAATCGACTGGTGGTTGAATATTTACGGCCATGGTGGCACGTGGCGCTGTGTTTAATCCAGCGGCGTTTAATCCCTGGATAGCTTGTGTCAGGCTGTGTAGCCTAGCAGGAGTTAACGCATCTGTAGCTAATGCCGAATCTTTATCCGTTACACTTGGTAATTGCGCAACCACAGGGTCGACACCGCTTCTCGCTTCGCTCAGCCACTGTCTGAGTTCGAATCCGAAGGGTAGCTGTCGAGCAGGACTCTGTGCTGGTAGCTCCAGCTTCAATTTCAACTCACCAGTGGCATTTAAATCTATTTTCTTAGTCTCTTTACTGCTCCCGTCAATGCCGAGAGGAGGCAACGGCACCGGTTCATCCAGTTTTTGCGTTAACGGTGCCACAGCTTGCTTGACTTGATCCTGTGGGGTCAGTGGCGCTGCAACCGATGCCGCCACTGGAGCTGCGCCCGAACTCACCGCCGCAAGGACATTCTGATCGACCACGGCATTTTTATCCGCAGCGTGCAATTCAACATTTATACCCTCTCCCGGCACAACCTCAGGTGTCTCTGAGGTTAAATTCGAGTCGTTTTCCAATCCAACCTGATTACCTACCGCTGCCGTCGGATTGATTGCTGTGAGCAAGCTGGCCTCTGCGCCCGTAACAGATTCTTCCCGTCTCCCATCCGCGTTGGCCGCTTCATCTTCCAGCGGTAGGTCACCATTATTAATATCCACCACCGTTAACAGAGAGCTGTTTGCTGCTGTCGAATGCTCTGGCGCCAGCTGCTCTTGCGAGCTCAACGCATTTTCCAACAATGATATGTCTTCGGCCCCACCGTCATTTGGCTCCAGCAGCGACTTCGACTCCGGCAAGACGGGGGTTGAACCGGCGAGTGACAGACCTTCGGTCAATGGTTCCAGCTTAATGCTCAGCTTTTCTTGCGGCGGATTAATGTCTTTAGTCTTTGGCTCTGCAGCATCGCTTTGTTCAGGCGGCAACTTATTGCCGCCAACGACCACTGCTTTTCCGCTCGCCTCGGTTTTGGTCTGAGCTGGCGACGTCTCGGGCGCGGACTCTTCAGACGCTGATTTAACTTCCTCTTTGCGCTCAGTGCGACTGGTTTCGGGCGCTTTATTATCTCTGGCACTGGCTTCCCTTTGTTTCGCTGACAACAGCTCATCAAAAGAATTTTTTCTATCATTTGAATCAGTTAGCGTCGATTGCTCGCGGCGGGACTGACTAGTTTTAAGTGCCTCTGAATTGAGCAATACGTCAGTTGGCCGATTGATGGCAGTCATAGTTGTCTCCAGCAAAAGCGGTATTAGTTTTCATCAATTATCGCAGGGTCCTGAGTCACCCTCGTAGGTATAACTGCAATTGCTAGGCCAAGTTAAGATTATCTTAAAATAGTGACAAACCAGCCATTTGCTGCGCTTGTTCGTCCATTTCTTTTTGCTCTTTTTTGTCCGTGACTAATCGTTCATCCCTGGCGTAACGCGACACTAAATTATCCATATTGATAGTCGCGCCACGCTGACGCAGCCAATATTGTTCCTGCTGCTCGGCTTCCTGTTGTACTAGCAACAACTGCTGTTGCTGTTGCGTAATCGCCTGATTGAGTTTATTGATAAAGCGATGATAAGACTGTAGACGATCCGCCGCGATGCCAACACGTCCTTTCTCTTCAATCATCTCCTGATACTCTTTGCTGTATTCAATGAGTTGTTGCAACTTCCGATTTTCTTGCTCACATTGGACGCGGGCATCGGCATAGCGTTTGACCGCTTGCTGCTCTTTCATCTCTTCCAACTTCAATACGGGCGTTAAGCGTTCAGATTTTTTCATCGTCTAGCGACTCCTGTGGTTGCCGGTACGGGATGATTTTGAGGTAACCCAGTTTGAGCGTTCGCCGAGGGCTCAATCACTGTCGCCAAATGCGCAAAACTGGTCGCAAAATTAACTGGCTGCTGTAGGCTTTGTTGCAAAAAGTTTTTCATGGCGGGCATTTGTTGAATGGCGTAATCTGTTTCACGGTCACTACCGGCGCTATACGCGCCAACGCTGATCAGATCTCGATTTTCCTGATATTGAGCGTAGACCTGTTTGAAGCGCTGCGCTTGCTTGAGCTGTTTCTCACTCACCACCTGAGGCATCACCCGGCTGATCGAACCCTCAATATCAATAGCGGGGTAATGCCCTTGCTCGGCTAACTTTCTGGATAGCACAATATGCCCATCTAAAATCGCACGCGCGGCATCGGCAATAGGGTCCTGCTGATCATCACCTTCTGTCAGCACCGTATAAAACCCAGTGATGGAGCCCTTACCTTTGGCGGCGTTACCTGCCCGCTCTACCAGTTGTGGCAGCTTAGCAAAAACAGAGGGTGGATAACCCTTGGTCGCTGGCGGCTCTCCCACCGCCAGCGCTAGCTCCCGCTGCGCTTGAGCGTACCTTGTGAGCGAGTCCATCAGCAGCAATACATTCTTTCCCTGATCGCGAAAATACTCCGCTATCGCCGTCGTCAGCATCGCCGAACGTAACCGCATCAAGGGTGAATCATCCGCTGGCGAAGCAACCACCACTGAACGCGAAAGACCCTCCACCCCCAGTATCTGCTCGATAAACTCTTTCACCTCGCGACCACGCTCACCCACCAGACCGACGACGGTAATATCGGCCTCGGTAAAGCGAGTCATCATTCCTAATAGCACGCTTTTACCCACGCCACTACCGGCAAACAAGCCCAGCCGTTGACCTCTTCCTACGGTCAGCAAGGCGTTAATGGCGCGAACGCCAACATCCAGCGGCGTGGCAATGGGATGACGATCAAGGGGGTTGATTGGCTTGCCGGTAAGGTTCACCCGTGCATCGGTATGTAATGGCCCTTTACCATCAATCGGCTCGCCGATGCCATTTAACACGCGTCCAAGCAAGCCGAAACCGACAGGCACCGTTTTACGCTTATTCAACGCCCGAATGCGTGCGCCAGGACGCAGCCCCTCAACACGGGTAATCGGCATCAAAAATATCCGATTATCCGCAAAGCCAACGACTTCAGCTTCAATGCTGCGATCCTGATCAACATCTATCAGGCAGTGTCCGCCCATTGCCACGTTACAGCCAACGGCCTCAATGGTCATGCCAATAATGCGCGTGAGGCGTCCCTCAACCTCTGGCTGAATTGAATTCGGCACATGATCAGCATAGGCCGCTATGTGCTCTGCTAAATTACGCCGGTTCATTCAACACCACCGGCTGTCGACCCATTCGAGTCGTTTTCTGGTTGCGTCGCCAAATGCTGCTTAACAATGTCTTGCAGGGTTAACTGAAATTGTTTTTCCAAGGTGAAATCGACATAGCTGTAGTCGGTTTTTACAATACAGCCACCGCTCACCAAGCTCGCATCGGCAATAATTCGCCACTCTTCAGACTCCGGCGCTGCGGCTTTTTTAATCAGCTCCGCATCCTGAGGATGCACGGTCACGCGAATATTCTGACTAGCATCCGGCAGTTGCGCTAAGGCCTGCTTAATAATCTTTAATAACCTGTCGCCATCCAATTGAATACTGGTTTGCACCACTGCTTGAGCAATCACCCCGGTGAGCTTAACCAAAGCCTTTTCTAAATCAGCACCCTGCTCTGCCAAGGGGTGCATTAACTGCCCCATAATTCGGTTAAGCTGTGCGATCTTTTCGTTAACCTCTACTTGCGCTCGTTGCAACCCATCCTGCTTACCCAGGGCCAACCCTTCGGCATAAGCCTGTTTGCGAACAGCTTCTATTTTAGAAGCCGTCAGCGGCTCAGGGCTGGCGCTGGCGGCATCGGTTCTACCCGCTGCTCGACGAGAAGATTTACCAGAGGCACTCACCACCCTGCCAGAACCCTCAAGCGTTGGCATTTGCCAGGATTCACAGTTTTGTAATTGCTCCGCTGGAATCAGACTGGATATTTCGGTTGACTCACTCATGCCATACCTAATGAAGAAAAGATGAGCGTGTCATTACAGCATCTGATCGCCACCACCGCCTCCCAAATCAATTTCACCTGACTCAGCCATGCGCCGGGCAATCATAAGTATCGCCTTTTGCGCCACTTCCACTTCGCTCAAACGCACTGGCCCCTTCGCTTCTAGGTCATCTTTCAGAAGTTCCGCCGCGCGCTTGGACATATTGGAGAATATCTTCTCCTGCACCTCTTCATCGGCGCCTTTAAGGGCAATAATGAGTTCATCTGAGGACACTTCTCGTAACAGCGCCTGGATACTGCGATCATCTACATTTGCCAAGTTTTCAAATACAAACATGAGTTCTTGAATTTCGCTGCTGAGCGCCTCATCAACACCCGTCAGCTGCTCAAATATTACCGATTCGATTGAACTATCAATGGCGTTGAGGATATTGGCAGCGGTTTTGGTGCCACCTAAACTGGTGGTTTTGGTGGTTTTACCGGTGCTAACCTGATTCTCAATGATAAAGTTGAGTTCCTCCAGCGCTGAAGGTTGCACCGTCTTCAAATTAGAAATTCGTATAATAATTTCAAGGCGCACTTTTTCTGGCAGCAATGCTAATACGCCTGCGGCCTGATCAGAATCCAAATAAGAGAGAATGATGGCTTGCACCTGTAGGTGTTCAAACCGAATAATATCCGCCACCGCCAGCGGCTCCATCCATTTCAAGGTGTCCAGGCCGGTAGTGTCGCCACCCATTAAAATACGCTCGATCACGCTGTTGGCTTTTTCCGAACCGAGGGCTTGAGTCAGCATGCTGCGGATATATTTATCCGAATCGGTTGTTAACCCGGTCTCATCCTGCGCATCCTCAAGAAAACCTTCCAGTACTTTGGTTACCTGTTCCTTGTTAATATTTTCTAATTGCGTCATCGCCGCACCAATACGCTGAACTTCCTTGGGCTCCATTAGCCGTAAAATTTGGGCCGCATGCTGCTCCCCCAAACTCATCATGAGAATGGCGGCGCTCTCAATGGCATTAAATTCCTCATTCATTTTCAGTAACCCACTGCTTCACCACCTGGGCAGCACGCTGCGGGTTATCCGCAATCATGCTCTGCGCCGTTGCTAACTGCATATCATAACTTTGGCCGGGGCCGGGCAGTAACGCCGCTGCGTTGCCACCCCCGTACTGCTGGGACAGATTTGCACCGCTGCCAGCCGCTCTGCTCTGTGCTGTAGCTGGGGCCCCCTGTGCGTTAGCAACCGCCAGCGCCAGTTCCTTCTGCTTAGCGCCATCGCTAGACAGCGACTTCATAATGGGCCTTATCACCATAAATATCAGCAATAATACGAGAATCCCCGCCAGCAATTGCTTAACCAATTTGGGAAACCATGACTTTTCCCAAATCGCAACTTCTTCAATCACCGGCTCAAACTTTTCCACCGGCGCAAACGCCGCATTAATTACGGTTACGCGGTCACCACGCGCTTCATCATAACCCACCGCACCGCGCACTAATTCAGTGAGCCGGTCCAATTGATCCTGCGGCCAAGGGGTCGGGGTGTCACCCTCGCTGGGCAAATTATCGACAACTACTGCCACCGATAGCCGTCGGATCTGCCCTTGCGGACGCTTGGTGTAACTAATGGTACGATCCAACTCATAGTTGCGGGTGGATTGGCTGCGTGAATTCTTTTGAGCATTCAAACCAGCCTGTCCTGGCACTGCAGCCGGGTCTGTGGTGCCAGCACCAGGCGGTTGATTTGATAAAGCGCCGGGTACGCCGCTGGGCTCTGTTGCTGAGCCTGTACGTTGCTCATCCAAGGTTTGTTCGCTTCTCACCACGGCTGTCTGTGGATTGTACAGCTCTTCAGCTTGCTCAATGGCGGTAAAATCAAGATCAGCAGAAACTTCGGCCTTAAACTTATTGAGGCCGACAACCGGCTCTAATATCTGCTCAATACGGCGGCTTAATACCTGTTCCATTTTGCGGGTATAGTCAAACTGGTGCGCCGCTAGCGCCGAAGATTCGGAGCGGCCTTGCTCGGATAATAGCCGTCCATTTTGGTCCACAATAGTGACATCGGAAGAGCTTAGTTCCGGCACACTGGAGGCCACCAGATTAACGATAGCCATGCTTTGAGCTTCTTCCAATTGGCGACCGGCCGCCAACTCCACAAACACAGAGGCGCTGGGTTTGCGCTCATCGCGGACAAACACCGTCGTTTTTGGTAACGCCAGATGCACGCGCGCGCTACGCACGCTCTTTAAACTGGAGATAGTCCGCGCCAGTTCGCCCTCCAGGCCACGCCGATAACTGATGTTCTCCATGAATTGGCTGGCACCCAAGCCCTGTTCTTTATCAAGTAGCTCAAAGCCCACGCTGCGGTTGTCCGCAATACCTACCGCCGCTAACTGCATACGCGCCGAATGCAGATGCTCCGAGGGCACCAACAAACCACCGTTGCGCGTGTCGATTTTATAGGGAATATCGTTACCGCGTAATACGTCAATTGCTTGAGTAGCGTCGACACTACTGACATCCGTCAACAGTGGGCTGTAATCGGGTTCCTGCGACCAGAGTACGACGGCGAAGCCAATGGCGATACTCGCCGCAAGCCCAACCAATAGCCCAATTTGCCGGAACAGACTAAGACCAGAAAATCCGGTTGCCAGGTTGTTGTCGTTCTGCATTTTCTGGGCCTGTGTCTCAATATTTGCGGGTAAAGTAGCCATGATCTTAAGTCTAGGTTCAAATTATATAGATTGCTCTGAGAGTTGTTACGTCACCAACCCCTGTGTCGCCTCCGACGATATTACAGTGCAGCTTACACTGGCATATTCATAATATCTTCGTACGCCCTGACTAAACGGTTTCTGACCTGGTTCATTGCCTCAAAGGATAAGCTGGCCTTTTGAATGCTGATCATCACCTGCGTCAAGTCTACGCTCGGATCACCTTGTTCATAGGCTGTCGCTAAGGCCTTCGCTTGCGCTTGCTGATCATTAACGTCGTTAACGGCATTAGCCATCATTTCGCCAAAGTTAGGGTCATCCGCTGTTTTACTTGCCGCGATGGTATTGCTGGGCTTCTCGATTGGCCCTTGAATCTGCGCCTGCATTTGTCTCATTTGCAGTAGCACACTGTTAATATCCGCTCTTCCCGTTTCCACGCTAACACCCTCTCATCAAATTCTTAGTGTGAACTTCCAACATTACGCTATCAACGTAATGGCTTTTAAAATCCTAATGCGGCATCCAGATCAAAGCCGGACTCACGCATCTTCGCTAATTTATATCGTAATGTTCGTGGACTAATGCCAAGTTTTTCAGCGGCCTGTTTTTTGCGACCGCGCTCTAAAGTTAAGGCTTCTACAATAAGCTGGTATTCATGACTCTTCATATCATCGCCCAACCCTGCCGTATCTTCCTCCGCACTCCCGCTCTGCTCAGATAGTGGCGATGATTGGTGTTCCAAACCCGCCAACCTCGAACCCGGTGTTAACATCAGGTCTTCGGTTCGAATACTATCACCCTGCTGCAGGATCAGTGCGCGCTGGATCACGTTATCCAACTCACGAACATTTCCCGGCCAAGGATAAGCACAGAGTTTTGCTTTCGCCTCTGCCGCTAAGCGCACCAATTTCTTATTCATTTTTCGACAATGCTGCTCAATCAAACGTTCGGCTAAAGGCGCAATATCCAATTGTCGCTCACGCAATGGCAACCACTGTAAAGGGAATACACTCAGACGATAATAAAGGTCTTCTCTAAACCGGCCTGTTTCAACATGTGTCAGCAGATCGCGGTTAGTCGTGGCAACAATCCTCACATCCAAGGCAATAACTTTTTTGCCGCCCACTCTTTCAACTTCTCTTTCTTGTAAAACACGCAGTAATTTCGCCTGCAAGCCTAAATCCATTTCCGACACTTCATCGAGCAGAATAGTGCCGCCATTAGCCTGCTCGAACTTACCCGGATTACTCGTGTAGGCACCGGTAAAAGCGCCTTTCTCATGGCCGAACAAGGTTGCTTCCAACATGTTTTCTGGAATCGCCGCACAGTTGATCGCCACAAATGGCCCATTCGCGCGGGCAGAGTGCGTATGAATAAAACGCGCTAGCACCTCTTTACCGGTGCCGCTTTCGCCTGAAATCAACACCGTGGAGTCAGTTGCCGCTACTCGCTGCGCCAGCTGTAGCAGTGCTTGGCTTGAAGGCTCATCAGCCACTGGCGATGATTGGTCGGCCTGATTGCATTTACCCACCGCATGGCGCGCCACCGCGTCTACCAATGCTTGAGGTTTAAAGGGTTTAACCAGATAATCCACTGCACCATTGCGCATGGCGTTGACCGCATTGCTAACATCACCGTAGGCCGTCATCAATAACACCGGCAAGGACGGGGAGGTTTTTTGTAAGCGCACCAGTAGTTCATGGCCGCTCATGCCGCCCATATTGACATCACTCACCACCATGTTGACGCTTTGTTTTTCCAACAGCGCCAAGGCCGCCTCGCCAGAACCTGTTTGGAATACCTCAAAACCCGCTAATTCGAGGGTATCGTAAAGCGCTTCGCGCAATTCAAGGTCATCCTCAACGACCAGAATTTTGCTTCTATTCATCGGATACTCCCTCCAGCCATTCTTCTAAGCTTGCTCCAAAAACCGGCAAACTCAACAGCATGCAGGTTCCCTGCGCTGTGCTGGATTCCAACTTAAATTCACCCTGATGCGCGCGCACCACGGCTTGAACTACCGCCAAACCCAAGCCAGTGCCATGGGACTTGGTCGTAACGAAAGGCTCCATCACTCGACTTTTCACGCTCTCGTTAATTCCTGGGCCTTGATCAACCACCCGAATTTCTAACTGCTTATCACGCCGCGTTAATTCGATGCGAATAACCGCGCCACGCCCAACGGCCTGAACTGAATTATTGATTAGGTTAAGAATTGCACCGATCAGGGCTTCCAAATTACATTGCAGCACTGCGTTAAGTGCCTGATTGTTAACACTCAATGATGAGCCGCTCGCCATTAGCGGAGACTCCGCCGCCACTTCGATGCCTGTAACGAGCTGCGTGGTGTCAATCCGATCCGCCAAGGGCATATCGCCTTTAGCGAAGATCAGCATATCGCGCACTTGTTGTTCAAGATGATTAAGTCGCGAATTCAATTTTTCTGCGAAACGTTTTTGCTGGGCTGGCTCCAATTCCGTATTGACCAGATGCTCACCGTAGAGCATCGCCGCCGACAGCGGGGTACGAATCTGGTGCGCCAATGACGCCACCATTTCGCCCAAGGACGACAGTCGTTGATGTCTGCTTAAACGCTCCTGTAAGGCACGCGTTTCAGTCATGTCAGTCAATACAATTAGCTGCCCTGGCTGTCCGTCTAAAGAACGGGTTGCCAGACTAACCCGACGACCATCCTTTAACGATACCTCATGGCCATCATCCAACCTTGGCGCAAAACTGCGCTGGATAATATCCAGCCAACTTTCACCCAATAATGGCTCGCCAAGCAACTCAGTTGCTGCCAGATTGCACTGTTGTACGCGTCCACGCACATCCAGCACCACTACGCCAACCGGTAAAATATTGAGCAGCCCCTCCAAACGATTGGTCACTATTTCTTTTTTGGCAACTTCCTCTTCATGCCGCGCTTGCGCCCGCACTAATTCTGCCGTCAAATCCTTAACCTGTTGCTCCAAACCCTGATAGGCGTCGGTAAGCTGTTGCGACATTAGGTTAAAAAACTCGAAGGCTGTTTCCAGCTTATGCTTGTCCGGCAAATCCAGATCAAGCGCCAAACTGCTGTCAGTCCTCTCTTTTAAGCTCGCGCCATTGCGCTGAGCCGAACCCAGCATGGTAGGCACGGCATGCACTAAACTTTGTGATTTTCGCGGTGTTATTTTTGATTCGCTATATGCAGTCATTGCTATCCCCTAAATCCGCCAACCTCTGGTAGCATCATCACGGAGTGACAAAATCATGACGGATTTGTGCTAGTCATAGCTAAAACTGCAAGGAATGTGCCTAATCTTGATTTGGCCAGAACCGGATAAATTTATTATTATATTTCATAGACTTACTAGACAACAATTCTCCACACATAACTCATTCGAGTTGCCAGAAAATTGACTGGAATATTGAATTCGAAAGTGAAGCGCCTAGTATCTCTCGGCGTATTCTGAACCCGACCTAGTGGCTTAAGCCCTATCGGTGGCCGCAATTAATCCCGTTGCAGCCCATACTTGCGCATTTTTTCAACTAGGGTAGTACGCCGAATATTGAGCTTTTCAGCAGCGCGTGCTACCACCGAACTGGAGTCGTTGAGGGCTTGCTCTATCAGGCTGCGCTCAAGATTGGTCAGATACTCCTTCAGGTCAATGCCTTCCTCTGGCAGCAAGGTAAGACTAGGCGGACTCAGCATCACATCATCCGTGGCAACCTGCTCCGCCAAAAAGAAAGTCTCATCTTCCTGCTCGGGGTCGCTGGCTTCCACATAACGCAGTTTCTCAGGTAAATCCTTTACACCAATCACCGCATCAGGGTGGGTAATCGCCAACCTTTCAACCAAGTTTGCCAGTTCACGTACATTTCCGGCCCAACTATGGCGGCATAGCGACTGAATTGCCGTACTATTGAATTTTACCGAACCCCGCTTTTCCGCCTCAAGGCGCACGATTAACTCATTGAGCAATAAAGGAATATCATCTACCCGGTCACGTAGGGCTGGCATTTCAATAGGAAATACATTCAAGCGATAGTAGAGGTCTTCACGAAAAGAGCCATCTTCAATCATTTTTTCCAAATCTTTATGGGTTGCCGCAATAATGCGAACATCCGTTTTCATCTCCTGATTGCCGCCAACACGCTCGTAAACCCGCTCCTGCAAAACCCGCAAAATCTTCACCTGCATCGTGAGCGGCATATCGCCGATTTCATCTAAAAATAAAGTACCGCCTTCGGCCATTTCAAAACGCCCCGGCCGACTGCTGATCGCACCAGTAAATGCGCCCTTTTCATGTCCGAACAGTTCGCTTTCCAATAATTCAGCGGGAATCGCACCACAGTTAACCGGCACAAAAGGCTTCTGGCGTCGTTGTGAGTTATAGTGAAGATTACGCGCCACCACCTCCTTGCCGGTACCGGATTCGCCGGTAATAAGAACACTCACATCCTTATCCGCCACCTGTGCCATCAGCTTGCGTACGTTCTTAATACAATCACTATCGCCAACCAGACTACGAAATAGCTCCAGTTCACGACCCTTGTTTTTGTCGCGCATATTTTCATACTGCTCACGGTACAACTGCGCACGATGTAGACAGCCAAGCAATTGATTGTAACTGGGAGGCAAGCTGATATTACCAATCACCATGCGCCGCAAAGTAGCATCACTGCTTTCTTTTAACTCGCGCTCACCCAGCAGTAACACCGGCACTCCAGAGTCCCAGGCATTGAGGTCAGCGAGCACTGTCTCCAAAGCAAAATCGTTTTCGATTCCCCCAATCAACACCGCTATCACTTCATCACTGCCCTTAAAGCCCTCAGTGACCCGCTGCTTCCAATTACGTGAATTAGCCGCGATAGAGTACTCCCCAAGGAAGTCCATAATCACCTTTAGATCGTGGCAACGCTGGTTATCCTCTTCAATGATCAGGGTTTTTATCTCTCGGCGCATTCGTATTCTGTCTTGAGTGAAATGATGGTTAGCACTAAGCAAAGCAATCTGGGTAAAAAGAAATATTGTTCAAAATTTTGACGCATTGTACCCGCGCCTTAATTAAATTTAAACCAACATTTAAAAATGTCAATTTTGTGACGCTTTGGTGTTTGTTTAATTTCATTAGCGTAAGGAATACTTAGAGCTGAGAATAGGACACTAGAGGCGAGAATGGACAGTTAAGACGAGAATGGCCAGACATTAGAGATGAGAATAATCGGCTAACAAAATTCAGCCAAACATTAGATTTCATTAGATGAGAGATTGGCTTAAAGCCCGTAACGGTCAAATTGGGGGGCTAAACCAATACACCTAGCCTGTGAGCTGTAATTCATGCCCCGGGCTCGTGTGTTCAGACCCTTGTTTCATATTAGCTGTTTTCGGCCAAAAACAGACATTACAACATCCATATAATTCTTATATCGAGACCTCAGCATAACCATCGATTTTAACTGATACTATTGAATTTCAGCATTTTTGCGAATATTGGCGGCCATCACCGCTAGCCCGTATACCGTCGCATTTTTGGCAAGACCCATGAACCGAGTTCGAGCGAGTCCATAATGCCATTTGTAGGTAGCAAAAGGACGTTCACCACCCGCTCGCGTTACTGCAATCTCCTGGTTACGAATACGATCAGCCTCCGACAAGGGGCTACCACGGTAGCCTTTGCGTTGGACTTGATCATCAATGCCCAACTGCGCCAATTTATCTCGGGTCTGCTTTGAGCTGTAAGCGGCATCCGCATAGAGTGCCGTTTCATCACCGAGCAGCAAGGTGTCTCGCTCCTGAGAATCATGGACATTACCTGGCGTCACGCTTTGACGGTGAATAAAACCATCTTCATCGACACCCGTATGAACGGAAAAACCATAGGTGGATTTCTTATTACCACGACTGTCATTCTTAACGTGCCAACCCGCTTCAGGGTCACGCGTTGGTTTGCCATCCTTGCCTTTACCTGAACCCGATTGCGCGGCCTCTATCGGTGTCGCATCGATGATATTGATGCGACCCTCGCTCATGATGATATTTTTGGCTTCGAGCTGACGATTAATCTCGCCTAATAATTGATCCCACAGGCCGTGCTCGACCAAGCGGGTTCTAAACCGTCCCAAAGTGGATGCCTCGGGGACTTCGGCGCCAAGCTCAAGACGGCAAAACTTGCGGAATAACAGGTCTCGGTATAA
>Ga0070727_10001243_pt1 | contig 27536 bp, 21 predicted proteins | sample tdAd472_FD_66722 | JGI IMG/M metagenome (GOLD analysis project Ga0070727, IMG submission 66722) | Marine sediment microbial communities from the Atlantic coast under amendment with organic carbon and nitrate - tdAd47.2 | ecosystem: Environmental > Aquatic > Marine > Coastal > Sediment | place...
TGCTGGAAGGCGTTTTCTCCCAGGCGCTTGTCGCTCCCCTGGGTTGGGTTCGCCTCGCCGCTGTCGCCTCGAGCAGCTCAGCGAGACCCTGACGGTCCGCAGCGATCCCTCGAGTGGAGGCTCCGGCAGCGCGCCAGCATGCCCAGCCCCAGCAACGCGAGGAAGGCGAGCGGAGGCAGCCCGGGGCTGCCGGGACGCCCGAGCGCGCAGCCGTCGCCCTTCTTGATCGTGATCACGGTCCGGTTGCCGCTCAGGACCGAGCCGCCGCCGCCGCCGCCGCCGGCAGGGCCGTCGTTGGTGAGGTTGAAGTCGACCGACGTCGATCCCACGCTGACCGTGACGACGTAGGCGCCCGCCGTGCCGTTGGCGGTCGCGGTGACCGCGGACTCGCCGTTCGTGTCGGCCACCACGGGGTTGGCCGAGAACGTGGCGCCGGCGCCAGCGCCGGGGGCGCTGAACGTGACCGGGTAGTCGGGCATGACGGTAATGCCGTCCGCGTCGAGCAGGCGCACGCGCAGCTCGACGGCGAAGGCGTCGCCGGTGTCCGCGTTCTGGTTGTCGCCGCTCACGATCACGATCGAGGTGGGCATGACCTCGAAGGCGCCCGCGTCGCAGGGGACGCCGACCTTGCGGGGGAACCCGCGCTGGTCCACGCCCCCCGACCCGCCAGGGAACGCGGCCGCGCAGGCCGCCGCGCCGCCCAGGCCAAAGGCCGCGCTGGCCGAGTCGATCTCCACGGTGGGAGTCGGGCCGCCGTTGGTGCTGGTGCCGGGGTCGAGCGCGGGGTCGGTCGTACTGAAGGCGAGGGCCACCGCGCCGCTCTGGGTCTCGATCACATTGCCCGCGCCGCCGTCGGTCACGACGCCGCCGCTGATCGCGCTGGCCTCGTAGTCGGTCGGCGCGACGAGGCTGTCCGCCAGGATCGTGTTCTCGATCGTCACCGTGGCCCCGGCTGCCTGGGCGAAGACGCGGATCGCGCCGCCGCCGGTGGTCGCGGAGTTCTCCCGCAGCGTGCAGCCAACGACCGTGAGCGTGCCGTTGCGCACGAAGATCGCGCCGCCGTGGCTCTGTCCACTGCCGCCGACGAGGCCGCCCGTGCCCACTCCGCCCGCCCCGCCCAGCGCCGAGTTGCCCGAGAACGTCGAGTTGACGACCACCAGCGAAGCGTCGGTTCCGAACAGCGCCCCGCCCAGGCCCGCGCCGCCGCCGCCGCCGCCGCCGCCGAGGCCAAACCCATTGGCGCCGACCCCGCCGAGGACTCCAGCGAGGCCGCCAAAGCCGCCGACCATGCCGCTGCCGCCGCCGCCCCCGCCGCCGCCGCCGAAGCCGCCGGCGCCACCGCCTCCGCCGACGAAGCCACCGCGCCCGCCGCCGCCGCCGCCCGCGCCAAAGCCCCCAGAGCCGCCGGGGGCCGGGGTGACCACCGCTTCGCTGCCGCCGCCGCCGCCGCCGAAGCCGCCAGACGTTGGGAGGAGCCCGCCGGTCCCAGGATTGGGGCCGCCGCCGTCAGCGCCAGCAGCGCCTGCGGAAGGGCTGCCTGGCGCCGCCAGGCCGCCGCCTCCGCTGCCGCCGTTGCCGGCGCCGCCGCCTCCGCCGCCGCCGCCTTGCGTTTGGTTGCCGGTGAACGTGCAGCCCGCGACCCACAGCGTCCCGCTCGTGTCGACGAAGCAAGCGCCCCCGAGCCCGGCAGCGCCGCCTCCTGCGCCGCCGCCGAAGCTGCCGCCCCCAGCGCCGCCCTGGGCCCGGCCGAAGCTCAGGCGCAGGTTGTCGAGCTGTAGCGTCGCGCCGTTGGCCACGGCGAAGAACCTGCGGGCAAACCCGGCCTGCAGCTCGGGGGCCAGGGTGGAGTGCGTCCAGCGGATCGCCGTGGTGCCCGTGGTGTCCGTGATCACGAAGGCCGTCGGGCCGAACGCGGACGGGTTGGTGGTGTCGTCGGTCGTGAGCGAGAGGGTCTGGTTGGTGAGCGCCGGGTCGAAGTCGATCACGTCCGACCCCGTGGCGGCGTTGGCCTGATCGACGGCGTCGCGCAGGCTGCCTGGGCCCGAGTCGTTGGTGTTGGTCACGGTGAACGTGGCCGCGTGTGCCGTCGCGCCTGTGCAGGCGGTCATTAGCGCGGCCAGCGCGGCGCTTCCGAGGTTCTGCGACATGTTCACTCCCCTGAAAGTGCGCACGTGCAGGGCGCCACCGGTGACTTCCCCCCTAGGTTAGTCGTAGAGGTTCGCCGATTCCATTGGGCTTCAACTCTCTCACTCACGCCGGAGTCACCCGTCACCAACGGGATAACCCGCAGGCAGCCTCCCCGTCCGCCAACCCCTTGAAGGGGTCGATCCCCGGGCGCTGTCGGAGCCCGTTGAAAGCGCTGCGCGGCGGGGTCCTACCAGGCGCTGCGCGGCGGGGTCCTCCGACGGTAGCGACAAGTCCAGGTCCACCCCTCGCCCCGGATCCGCGCGGCCCTCGAGGGGGGCGTGCGCCGCGCCCGCGCCGCCCGCGGGCGGTGACGGGGGCGGGCGGGTAGCCTGCGGGCATGAGGCCAGGCGGCGAGCCCTTCGAGCGCTACACCCTGCTGGAGCTCCTGGGGCGGGGGGCGGCAGCGGCCGTGTACCGCGCTTACGACCCGCTGGGGAACCGTGAGGTCGCGCTCAAGCTCCTGACGGCCAAGGGGGAGCGGCAGCTGCTGCGCTTTCAGCGGGAAGCTCGGACCATGAGCCAGCTGCGGCACCCGCACCTCGTGCCGGTGTTCCGCGGGGGGCTCGTGGGGACTCAGGCCTACCTGGCCATGGAGCTCGTCGAGGGGCCGACCCTGGATTCCCTCAGCCAACCGGGGCGCACGCTGCCCACCTTCGAGGCCGTCGCCTACCTCCGCGACGTCTCCCTCGCGATTCAGTACGCCCACGACATGGGGGTCGTGCACCGCGACCTGAAGCCGAGCAACGTCTTGATCGACTCGAGCCGCAAGGCGCGGGTGGTGGACTTTGGGATCGCGCACGTTCAACGGGAGAGCGGCGCGGCGCTGACCCACAGCGGTACGCTCCTCGGCACCGCGGCCTACATGGCGCCCGAGCAGGCAGCCGGTCAGGCCGCCGACGCGCGCAGCGACGTCTACGGCCTGGGGGCAACGCTCTACCACGCCCTCACCGGCCACGCGCCCTACGAGGACCAGAAGACGTCGCCGCTGGTCGCCGTGCACCGCGGTCAGCCGACTCCGATCCGGAAACTCTGCGCGCGCCCGGTTCCTCCGCGGTTGGTGAAGGCCGTACGCCGCGCCATGTCCCGGGAGCCCGCAGCGCGCTTCCCTTTTGCCGGCGCGTTCGCCACCGAGCTGGAGGCTATCCTGGCGGCGGGCTACGCCCCCACCGCGGTGGGCCTTCGTCCGTGGAAGCTCGGCGTGGGCGCGCTGTTGGCGCTGCTCGTGGCCGGCGTCCTGGCCCTCGTCGTGGCCGAGCTCGGCCAGCGAGCGACCAAGGAGTCCAGGCCCCTGCCCGCGGAGCGCCTGACCACTCAGCTCGCGACCCTTCGGGTCGGGGTCGCCGAGGACGCCTCACCTGCTGGATTGCTGCGGGTTCTCGCCGAGGCTCGAGGACTGGTCGCCTCCGAACCCGCCCTCGGCGCGCAGCTCGAGGCCACGCAGCTCGAGCTCGCGCCCCGCGTGCTGCAGCAGGCGCAGGAGGCCGCGCGGCGCGCCGAACCCTTCGACGCCGCGACCGCGCAGCGCTACGCCCTCGCCGTGGAGCTGGCGACCGGGGAGGCGCGGTGGGGTGCGGCGTTGGCGCGCGCGCTACTTCCTCCACCGCGGGCGCTGGACCGAGGGAATCGAGGCGCTGGGGGAGGTCGTCGAGAACGCACCGCGGCCGTTGGCGCTCAAGGCGCGCTACCTGAGCACCGACGCCCTCGGGCGCTCGGGGGACAAGGAGGGGCGCAGCGCAGGGTTCGAGGCGCTGGCCAAGGAGGATCCGACCGGGGTGGTCGGGCGCACGGCTGAGGCCACGATCCTGGCCTACGACTGGGACTACAACCGCAGCAACGAGATCCTGCGGAGCGTGCTCGCCGACGAGCCCGACTATCACCCGGCGCAGCTCCGCCTCGCGCTGGGGCTCTCCTTTCGCAGCGGCGGGGCCGAGGCGCGACAGGTGCTCGAGCAGGCGCTGCGTGCGCACCCCGGCGACTACCGGGTCCACGCCACCTTTGGCTACGCCTGGATGCACGAGGACCCGAGCGCGTCCCGAGCGGCCTTCACCCGCGGCATGCAGCTGACGTCGCCCTGGGTCGACCTGGGCACGCTGAAGTGGCGCGGAATCGTGGCCATGCGATCCGGGGACATAGAGGCCGCCAAGCTCGACTTCGACGGTGTGCTCGAGGGTCAGCCCGACCAGGCCGACGTGCGGGTCTGGCGGGGGCTCGCCTTCTGGCAGCAAGGCCAGCGCAAGAGCGCCGCCGACGACTGGCGCAAGGCCTACGCGCTGAGCCCGGAGAAGTTCAGCCGCCGCCTGGGCGACATGCCGCCGAAGCTGCGCGAGACCATGTGGCGGATCGCCTCTCAGGACCCCGAGGAGGCCCGCTAGCCGGCTCTCACGGCTGCAGAGCGAGGAGACGGCTGGCTTCTACGCGGAGCGGGGCTGGACCAAGGGGACGACGTGGCCGTGTTCACCCTGAAGCTGGAGGCGCCTAGCGGCCGTGGGGACACAGCTCGGACCGCAGCCACCCCATGACACGATCATGCGTCGCTCGCGGCGCGTTGACCCACACCCAGCCGTCCTCGTCGACCTGGATCGTCGCGTCGGCCGGCCAGTCGCCGGCGGCCCGTCGGAAGTCACCGGCCACGCGCTCCTGCTCCGGGGGGCCGAGCAAGCGCTCCTCGTCGAAGTCGAGCACCACGCCGCCGTCGGACGACTGCGCGGCGGGGTTCGCGTCATGGCTGCAGCGCGGGCAGCGCGCCTGCAACCACGCCTCGGGAGGTCGCGGGTGCAGCCAGGGCCGACCCATGGGGCGCGGGTAGTCGCTCAGGCCGTAAACCTTGGCGACCTTGTAGACCACCAGCGCGTCCTGGCCGTCCAGCCGACGCACCTCCCACCACGCCTCGTGGCGCCAACCCGCTCGCCCGTCCCCCCAGGGGGTGGGCTCTGGTTCGACGAAGTCGTCCGCCGCAGGCTCCGACGGCGCCTCCTCGGTGGCGGATCGTCTCGCCTCGGTCGGCTCTGCCGGGGCCTCCGCCGGCTCGCTCTCGCTGGGAGAGCTCGTGCAACCGAGGGCGAACAGCAAGGGGAGCAGAGGCAGGTGCTTCATGCGGCGAGTGTGACACACCCGGGCCTGGCGCCTCCAGCGAGGATTTCCGGAACCCCGTTACCCCTCGCCCTCGAGGTCGCGCAGCACGCGCTCGACGTGCAGCTCGTGCTCGCAGAGCTTGACCGCCTCGTCGAGGTCGTCCGAGGCGCGGATCAGGACACGCAGGGCGTCGCGTTGGAGGCGGATCTGCTCGGCGAGAGCCTCCGACGACTCGAGGAGCTTGGCGACCCGCAGCCGCTCGCGGCGGCAGCTGCGCCGGCTCCAGCGGTCGGCCAGGGTGCGCAGGGTGCGCTCGGCCCAGGTCAGGCCGCCGTGGCGCGCCAGGCGCTGTTGGCTGCGCTCGATCCGGCGCAGCTCGCCGTCGAGCAGGGCGCCCAGGGCGCGCACGCTCTGGATCGCGCCCAGCTGGTCGAGCTCTTCGTCGCTGGGGAGCTGGGGGTCGTCGACCTCGTCGTCCGGGGACCACCAGGTCATGTAGACGGTGATCACCACGACCTCCACGAAGAACGCGCCCAGCGCGGCGGCGATCCAGCTCCAGGCCGGCTCGCGGAGGTAGAGGCTGAAGCCGAGGCCCACGCTGGCCAACAGCAGCGCGCTGAAGCCGAGGCTCGGCCCGAGGAGGGCCTGGGCCAAGGGGTTGCTGCGCGGGAGCCGGGCGAAGGTCGCGGCGTCCACGCGGTAGAGCGAGTCGGGGCCCGGCGGGCCCACGACCTCCTCCAGCTCGGGGCGGCTGAGGATCCCGGTGCGCGCCTGCAGCTGGTCCAGGTCGTAGCAGCCGCGGCGGGCGTTGCGCCAGGCGAGCCACTCGGACTGCAGCAGCAGCAGGTGCGCCAGGATCACCACCCCAGCCAGACAACACGCGACGACGAGCTCCATGCCTCCGTTCTACCGGAGGCGTGCAGTTCGGGAAGGTTCCGGAACGAAACGGGCGCCCGCGAGGGCGCCCGTCGTGTTCGTTTCCGGGTGGGTGGGTGGAGAGCCTTCAGCCCGTTGGGGGTGAGCCCGAGCAGCTTGCTGCGAGGGCGAGGGGGTCTTGGAAAGACCCCCTGAAACTCAGCCCTTGAGGGACTTGGCGTGCTCGATCATTTTCGGCATGACCTCGAACAGGTCGCCCACGATCCCGTAGTCGGCGACCTTGAAGATCGGCGCGTCGGAGTCCTTGTTGATCGCCACGATGCACTTCGAGGTCGACATGCCCGCGAGGTGCTGGATCGCGCCGGAGATCCCGACCGCGAAGTAGAGGTTCGGCGAGACGGTCTTGCCCGTCTGGCCGACCTGGTCGGAGTGGGGGCGCCAGCCGGCGTCGACCACCGCGCGCGAAGCGCCCACGGTGGCGCCGATCAGGTCGGCGAACTCCTCGAGCATGGAGAAGTTCTCCGGGCCCTTCATGCCGCGACCGCCGGAGACGATGATCGAGGCCTCGGTGAGGTCGGCCTTGTCGGCGCTGGCCGCGGCCTCGCCGGTGACCGTCGCGCCGACGTCGGCGGCGCTGAAGTCCACGGCGAGCTCGCTCGCCGCGCCGGCCGCGCCGCCGCCCTCGAGGAGGGCGAAGGTGTTGGGCCGCGGCGAGGCGATCTGCGGGCTCTTGGTCAGCGAGACCTTGGCGTAGGCCTTGCCGGCGTAGACCGGGCGGGTCAGGAGCAGCTTGCCGCCGTCGACGGTCATGCCGGTCACGTCGGCGGCGTAGCCCACGTCGAGGTGCGCCGCGATCCGCGGGGCGAGGTCCTTGCCGTCGAGGGTCGCGGCCACGAGCACGACCTCGGGGCTCTCCTGCTTGATCGCGTTGACCGCGATCTTGGCGTAGGCGTCGCCGTTGTAGTGGTCGAGCCAGTCGGCGGTCGCGGTCAGCACGCGGTCGGCGCCCTGGGCGCCGAGCTCGGCCGCCACGCCGGCGGCGCTGGGGCCGCCGATCACGAGCGCGGTCACGTCGCCGCCGCCGAGCGCGTCTTTCTGTCGCGAAGCCTCGGCCAGGCACTCCAGCGCGCCCTTCTTGACCTTGCCGCCGCGAACCTCGGTGATCACCAGTACTTTGGAAGCCATGGGGGTGTCCTATTCTTTCGCGGGGCCTAGAAGCTGAGCTTCTTGGCTTCGTTCTGCAGGAGGTTGAACAGCTCGGGGACGGCGTCCGGCCCCTCGCCGACGATCTTGCCCGCGACGGGCTCCGGCGGCGGCTCGAGGGCCGTCACCGTGTAGCCGCTGTCTCCCCAGGTGTGCTCGAAGGTGGCGATCTTCTTCTTGCCCGCCTTGAGGATCTCCTTGAGCTTGGGGTACTTCTCCTCGGCCAGGTCGCGCTGACCGCTGACCACCGCGGGGAGGGTCAGCTCGACGGTCTGCTGGCGACCCTCGGCGGCGCGGGTGACCGTCGCCTTGCCGTCGGCGACCTCGAGGCCGACCGCGTCGGTCACGCAGGGGGCGCCGAGCAGCGCGCCGAGCATGGGACCGACGGACATGGCCTGGTCGTCGACCGCGGTGCGCCCGAGGAGCACCAGCGAGTGCTCGCCCTCGGCCTTGATCGCCGCGGCCAGCGCCTTGGCGACCTCCAGCGGGTCGCGGTTCTCGCTCGCCTCGTCGGGGATCAGGATCCCGCGGTCGGCGCCCAGCGCCAGCGCGTCCTTGATCCGCTTCTTCGCGTCGCGCTCACCCTTGGTGCCGCCGGCGGAGATCGCGATCACCTCGGCGCCGTCACCGGCCGCCTCCTTGAGCGAGATCGCCTTGGCCACCGCGCGGGCGTCGTAGGGCCCGAGGACGAACTTGACGCCGCTGGGGTCGATGCTCGCCCCGTCCTTGACTTTGATCCGGGCGGCGGTGTCGGGCACCGCCTTCACGCACACGAAGATCCGCATTGCTGCTCCTGAGTCTGCTTTGGTTCGGTCGTTGGGCCAGAGTTTACGCGATCAGCCGCGGTAGGCCGGGAATCCGGTGAGGTGCTCGCCGAGGACCAGGGTGTGGATCTCGTGGGTGCCCTCGTAGGTGTAGACGCTCTCGATGTTCATCAGGTGCCGCATGACCTGATACTCGTCGCACACCCCGTTCGCGCCGAGCAGCTCGCGGCCGAGCTTGGCGATCTCGCGCGCCGCCCAGCAGTTGTTCCGCTTGGCGAACGAGACGTGGTAGTGCTTGCACTCGCCCTTGTCCTTGAGCCGCCCGAGGTGATACGAGACGAGCTGGGCCTTGGTCAGCTCGGTGTGCATGTGCACCAGCTTGCGCTGCATGAGCTGGAACGAGGCCAGGGGCTTGTCGAACTGGGTCCGGCTCTGCAGGTAGCGCAGGGCCTCGTCGAACACGGCCATCATGGAGCCGACGACGCCCCAGGCGATCCCGTAGCGGGCGCTGCTGAGGCACATCAGCGCGCTCTTGAGCCCGGTCGTCTCGGGGAGCAGGGCCTCGGGCCCGAGCTTCACGTCTTCCATGATCAGCTCGGAGGTCACCGAAGCGCGCAGCGAGAACTTGCCCGGGATCAGCGGCGCGCTGAAGCCGGGGGTGTCGGTGGGGACGATGAACCCGCGGATCCCGTCGGGGGTCCGGGCCCACACGATCGCAATGTCGGCGATCGAGCCGTTGGTGATCCAGCGCTTGGTGCCGTTGAGGACCCAGCCGTCGCCGTCCGGCGTGGCCTTGGTCTCCATGCCGCTGGGGTCGCTGCCGTGGTCGGGCTCGCTGAGCCCGAAGCAGCCGATCACCTCGCCGGTGGCCATTTTCGGCAGGTAGCGCTGCTTCTGCTCCTCGGAGCCGAAGGTGAAGATCGGGAACATGCACAGCGAGCTCTGCACCGAGCAGAACGAGCGCAGGCCGCTGTCGCCGCGCTCGAGCTCCTGCATGATCAGCCCGTAGCCCGAGTAGCTCAGCCCCGCGCAGCCGTACTCCTCGGGGAGCGTGACGCCGAGGTAGCCCATTTCGCCGAGCTGGGTGGCCAGCTCCTTGGGGAAGGTCCCCGCGCGGTGGTGCTCCTCGATCAGGCGGCTGTCGATCAGCTCGCGGTCGACCCAGTCGCGCGCGCTGTCGCGGATCGCGCGCTCCTCGTCCGACAGCATGTCGTCGAGGTCGAAGAAGTCGAGGCCTACGAATTCACTCATGGATACTCTCCGGGCCGCTAGGCTTCGCGCGGATCCTAGGCTGGCGGCGGAGTGGTTTCAATGGGCGCGGGCAAGACCCAGCTAGCCCAGCGGGCGCGGGCGCGGCGCGGGGGCCAGCAGGCGGGCGGCGCCCGGGAGGAGGGTCGTCTCGATCACCCCCGTCGTCGCGTGGCGGATCTCGCCGTCGGCGTGGAGCACGAAGCCCCGGGGGCCGGTGACCCGCACCCGGGTGCCCTGCACGATCGCCGAGTCGGGGGTCGGCTGGCCGGTGGACATTTTGCCCCAGTCGAGCAGGCCCCGCAGGCGCGAGGGCGCGCTGCTGACGAACACGTGGAACGCGCCGCCGTCCAGGGTCGAGTCCGGGGTCAGCTCGACCCCCGCGCCGCAGTAGCGGCCGAGGGCCACGTGCACGATCAGGAACGCGCCCTCCTGCTCGACGCCGTCGATGGAGAGCAGCAAGCGCTGGGGCTTCCAGCGGGCGAAGGTCAGCGCCCCCGCGGCGAGGTAGCTCAGCTTGCCCGGCAAGAAGCGCGTCGACTCGCGGCGGGCGTTGGCCTCGGCCATGTAGGCCAGGCCCACGTTGTTGAGGAACAGCTCGGTCCCCTGGTCGGCGCCTTCGAGCCGCCCGAGGTCGACCCGCCGCTCTTCGCTGGCCAGCAGGCGCTGGGCCGCGCGCTCGGGGTCGTTGGCGGGCAGCTCGAGCATTCTCGCGTAGTCGTTGCCGCCGCCGACCGGGATCAGCCCCAGGGGCAGGGGTTGCTCGAGGCTGTCGTGGAGCCCGTTGAGCACCTCGTGCAGGGTCCCGTCGCCGCCCACGGCGACGACGCACTCCATGTCGCCCTGGCCCACGCTGCGGGCCAGGGGGCGGGTGTCGACGGCGCTGCGGGTCTCGTGGAGCTCGACGCGCCAGCCCGCGCGGCGCAGCACGTCGGCGGCCAGGCGGCCGGCTTCGGCGCCCTTGCCGCGCCCGGCGTGGGGATTGGAGATCAACGCTGCGGACTTCACCAGGCGGGGAGTGTAAGCGGGATCGCCTCACGGGGCGACTTGACGGGGGCAGCCCCAGCCCGTGAGATATCCCCCGACGCGCCGGACTCCCTCCGGCCGAGGAGACCCCATGACCCGCCACCCGTTGTTCCTCTCCGCTGCCCTCAGCGCCGTGTTCGCCCTCACCGGTTGCCCCTCCGGCGGCAGCGCGACCAGCGAGACCCCGAGCGAGACCCCGAGCGAGACCCCCACGCAGACCCCGGACGAGCCCGCGGAGCCGGCGGAGCCCTTCGACCAGAGCAAGCTCGAGGGCCCCTGGAAGCACGCCGAGGTCGGCGACTTCGCGGTCTACAAGGAGACCTTCCAGTCGGCCAAGGTCATGCGCTACGAGGTCGCCAAGATCGACGGCCCGACGGTCACGATCTCCTTCGTCGAGCTCAAGGACGGCAAGCCGGTGGGCGACCCCGACACCCTCGACGTCGACATGGCCGAGGCCGACGGCAAGTACCAGAAGCCGGAGGAGTACGACTCGCTGACCGAGCCGCCGAGCACCAAGGAGCACACCCTCGAGAGCGGCAAGACGCTCACGGTCACCGTGATCAAGCGCAAGGGCGCCGGCAGCGAGATCGAGACCTGGGTCGCCGACGACGAGGTGCTGCCCTTCCACAACAACAGCGTGGTGCGCTCGACCCGCGACGGCTCGCTGAACCTGGACCTGATCGACTACGGCAAGTAGCGCCGGGCTTCACTGGCTCGCCCGACCCCGGGCGGGCACCCTGTAAGCATGCAGATCGGTCCCTACCGCGTGGTGCGTGAGGTGGCGCGGGGCAGCTTCGGCGTGGTGCTCGAGGCCGAGGGCCCGCGCGGGCGGGTGGCGATCAAGCAGCTGCTCCCGGGCGCCCTCGAGGAGCCCGACGCGGTCAAGCGCTTCCACCGCGAGGGGTCGATCGCGGCGCGGCTGCAGCACCCGTCGATCGTGCCGCTCCTCGACCGCGGGCAGAGCACCCAGGGCCCCTACCACGTGTTCCCCTACGTCGACGGCGCGTCGCTGCGCGACGTGGTCCGTTCCCAGGGGCCGCTCGAGCCGCGGCGCGCCGCGCAGATCGTGCTCGAGCTCTGCGGCGCGCTGCAGCACGCCCACGAGCAAGGCGTGCTGCACCGCGACCTCAAGCCCGCGAACGTGCTCTTGACCTCAGCGGGGTCGCCGCAGCTCACCGACTTCGGCCTCGCCCAGGACGCGAGCGTGAGCACCACGCGGCTGACCCTCAGCGGCGAGGTCATGGGGAGCCCGGTCTACATGCCCCCCGAGCAGGCGCGCGGGGAGCGCGCCCGGATCGGGCCGGCCTCGGACGTCTACGGGCTGGGCGCGATCTTCTACACCCTGCTCACCGGGCAGCCGCCGATCAGCGGCAGCGGCCTGGAGGAGGTGCTGCGCAAGGTGATCCGCGACCCGATCCCCTCGCCGGCGACCCTCGTCCCCGAGATCCCGACCCGCCTGGCGGCGGTGTGCATGCGCTGCCTGGAGAAGCACCCCGACGACCGCTACGTCGACATGCGGACCCTCGCCAAGGACCTGCGGGACGCCCTCGCCCCGCGACCGGAGCCGGCCCCCTCGGCGGGGCCGCCCTGGGTCCTGATCGGGGTGGGGCTCGCGGTGGGGCTGCTGGCGGTGCTCGTCGCGCTGCTCGTCGCGGAGCTGGCCTTCGGGGAGGCGACGCCGGGTGCGACCCCCGCCAGCGAGACCCCGGCCACGTCCTCGGAGGGCTGGCCCGAGCCCGAGCCCGAGCCCACCGTCGCCGACCACCTCGAGCAGGCGCGGGCCTCCCTCGCGCGCTTCGACTACGCGGACACCGAGCGCGCCCTCGAGCGGGCCTTCGCCCTCGACCCCCAGAGCGGTCAGGCGCACCTGATCCAGGGGCGTCTGCACCAGGCCCGCGACGAGCCGGTCGCCGCCTTCGAGGCCTGGGGGCGGGCCCACGCCCTCTTGGAGAGCGAGGCGGTGGAGCGCGAGCTGGCGGCGCTCTACCCCAACCCCGAGCTGCGGCGGCTGCTGTGGCTGACCTTCGTGCCGGAGTCGGGTGAGTTGGCCGAGGCGGCCTTGCTCTGCAACAAGCTGATCGACTCGCCCGAGCTCGACGTGGAGCGGGTGCTGGCCAAGCTCGACCGGATCGCCGAGGGGTTGCGCCCGCGGCTGGCCGGGCTCGAAGGGCGGGCCCGGCTCGAGCGCCTGATCGAGCTGCAGCAGGAGGTCGTCACCGGGAACTTCGAGAGCTACAGCGACCCGGCAAACAGCAGGCTGGCCGAGGTGATCGAGCGCAAGCGCGGGGTGCACATTACCTGCGCGCTGGTGCTGATCGCCCTCGGCCGGCGGCTCGACGTCGAGCTGGAGCCGCTCTGCTTCCCGGGGTGGTTCATGGCGCGCTGGGACGGGGACCCGCCGGCCTTCGTCAACGCCTACGACGGCCGGGCCATGCCCATGGTGGGCATGCAGGAGGTCTTCGAGAAGAGCACGGACCACCTCGAGTTCAGCGAGCGCGCCCTCGCGCCGTCGACCCGGCAGGAGGTCCTGGTGCGGCTGACCCGCTGGCAAGCCGGGAACTTCCAACGCGCCCGCCGCTACGACCTGGCTCAGCGCGCGCTGGAGGTGAGGGACGCCCTGACGCCGGTCGACCGCGAGGCCGTCGAGCGGGCGGCCTTCGGCGAGCGCTAGTTTCTTGCTCGGCCGGCTGACGCCGGCCTCGCGGCACCGGGGTCGCTGTCTCGTTAGGGGGCGAAAGGCGCGAGCGCGTGGGGTAATCGACTCGTTGCCCCCGAACGAGTTGATTGGATCCTCCTCTCGCACGACTCGTACGCGTTGCAGGTCCTCGGATACGACGGAGGCCCAAACTCGCTCACCCGGCGCGGGCGGGTGGAGGAGTGGCGAGAGGGAGGCAGACTCCAGCGTGGCCCAGGAGCGCAAGCAGAGGGGGAGGGCTCAGCCGCGGAAGACGAGGTAGCCGATCACGCCGGCGAGGGCGACGAGCAGGGCCAGGCCGACGAGGATCGGGGCGAGGCCCGGCGAGTCGTCTGCGGTCGTGGGAGGCGCGGGCGGTTGCGCTGGCGCCGGTGGAGTCACCGCGGAGGTCGGGCTCGAGGCCGGGGCGGGCGTCGCCGGGGGGCTCGACGCCGGGGCGGGCGTCGCCTTGGGGGACGGCGTGCTCGCGCTTGGCGTCGACCTGGGAGCGGGCGTCGCCGGGGGCGTCGAAGTCTGCGGCGCCGACGTGGCGGTCGGCGCAGTCTCAGCAGCAGCACCGGGCTCGGCCTTGGCGGCGGGCGCAGGTTCGGCCTTGGCGGCGGGAGCAGGTTCGGCCTTGGCGGCGGGCTCCTCGACCTCGGGCTCGGGCTGCAGGCGCTTGGTGCCGAAGCTGGGGAGCGCTGCGCTGTCGCCGCGGCGCGGCGGCTGGGCTCGCGGCTCGGGCTCGGGCTCGGGCTCGGGGTCCGGGGCCGAGGAGCGGTAGATCGAGCGGGTGGTGGCGGCGCTCGCGCTCTTACCGCGCTTGCGCTTGCGCTGCCGGCGTCGACGGCCCGTGCCTTCCTCGCTGGCCGGGGTCTCGGCGGCGGGGTCGCTCGCCTCGTCGGCCTTGGCGTTCGGGGTCGGCGTGGCGGGCGCCTCGGCCTGCTCCTGCGCCTCGGTCGCCGCCTCCTGCGCGGGCTCCGCGTCTTGGGCCTTGGCCGGCGCGGGCTCCGCGGCCGGGGCCTCGGCGGCCTCGGGCTCCGCGGCCGGGGACTCGGCAACCTCGGGCTTCGCCTCCGGGGCCTTGGGCTTGGGCTCCGCGGCCGGGGTCTCGGCAACCTCGCGCTTCGCGGCAGGCTTGGGCTCGCGCTTCGCGGCAGCCTCGGGCTCCGCGGCCGGCTCGGGCTCGGGCTCCGGGGCGCGTTGGCCGCGCTCGAGGGCGGCCTTCAGCTCGGGGAGCTCGGCGTCGCTGACGCGGAGGAAGTGGCTGGGGGCCTCGAAGCCGCCGGCGCGCAGGGTGGCGAGCAGCTTGGAGGGGGTCAGCCCCCACTCCCAGGCCAGGTGGTAGAGGCGGACGTGATTCGCCGCGGGGTAGGCGGCGATCACAGGGAAGGCGAAACCATGCTGGGAGTCCTCGTGGGGTGCGTAGGCGAAGGATAGCCCAGGCGGAGGGCGGGATCACGCCTCAATGCGCAGAGCTCAGAACGGGGCATAGGCCGGGCAGTCCGCTGGCCCGTAGCACACGGCCTCGATCTGGACGTCGCCCGCGGTCTGCTCGGTGGGCATGCGGCAGGCCCATACGCAGCTCGCGCAGGGGTCGGCGTCGAGGGCGCCGTCGCCCAGCGGGCGGTGCCCGGCCGCGCGATAGACCTCGAGCGGCTCGGGGGCGCCCTGCCACGGCGGGCCCGCGTCGCTGGGCTCGGGGCCGGGCTCGCGCTTCAGCTTGCTCGCTTTGTGCAGGTCGCAGCCGTAGCGCTGGGGGTCGTCGACCGGGACCCCGGCGCCGCTGACCGTGTCGCCCACGCGAAAGCCGTGCTTGGCCTGCGCGGCCTTGCCCAGCCCCACGTCGAAGCGCCGCTCGGCCTCGCCGAGGGTGCCCTCGAGGGCGAGCACGTAGCCGGGGTAGTTGTGCTTGAGCTCGCCGGCGAGCTGGATCGCCTTGATCCGCGGGCGCACCGCGAGCACCCGCCCCGACCAGCTGAGCTTGGTCGCCTTGCCCGCCGCCGCCTTCGGCTTGCGCTTGGGTTTGGGCTTGGCCCTGGGCGCGTTGGGCAGCGCCAGCAGCGCCTCGATCAGGGGCGACGCGTGCTGGCGGTCGAGGTGCTCGAGCTTGTGCACACCGCCGACCTCGAGCAGGAGCGCACCCAGGCGCGCCTCGTCGAGCCCCTTCTGCTCGATCAGCGAGCGCACGAAGGCGAGCTGCTTGTCGCTCGGCGGGTCGATCGCGCCCAGCCCGGCGCGGACCGCGGCCTCTTCGGCGGCGTGCTCGCGAGCTTCGCTCAGCCAGGCCTGGGCGACCTCGAACGGGACCTCGAGGGGCGGCTCCTCGGCGTCGGCGAGCCACGTCCGCAGGCGCTTGGCCCGGGTCTGCGGTTTGACCTTCGCGCGCCAGGGCTTGAGGTCGTCCCAGGTCGTGCCCGGGCTGACCTTCCGCGCCTGGGAGATCCCGACCCGCAGCGCGAGGGCGTCGTCGAGGCGCACGGCCAAAGCCAGGGGGACCACCGGGGGGACGAGGTTCGCGAAGTCTTGCGGGTCGGTCTGGCGCTCGACGGGGTAGACCCGCGCCAGCTCGGCCCAGGCGTGGCCGAACCCCGGCGCCTCCTCCGCCAGCGCGCGCTGGACGACGTCGGCCAGCGCGCTGGGGTGCAGCAGCGGACAGCGCCGCGGCTCGTCTTCGGCGTATTCGGCCAGCAGCGCGTTGGCCTCGTGCTCGATCTCGCTCAGTCGCGTCTGCAGCAGGTCGTCGAAGCGAGCGGGGGTCAGCGGCTCGGGGTCGGGGACGGCGAGCAGCTCGGCCGCGGCGTCGCGCAGGGCGCGCTGGGCCTGGAGCTCGGGCTGCGGGTTGGGTTCGTCGGGTCCTTCGACGGCGTGCTCGTTGTCGCCCACGGGCGCCTCCACCCCCGAGCCTACCAAGGGCCACGGATGCCCCGCGGGCGGGGCGCCCCCCCGAGAGGGGCCTGGCGCTTGCGTGTCAGCCAAGGGCGGCGGCGAAGGCGTCGTGGTCGGCGACCGCCGCCGCGCAGCGGGCGATCAGGGTGCGGGTGGCCGCCTCGTCCATGAGCCCCCCGATCGCGAGGGTCACGACCATGGCCTCGAAGGGGTAGCTGAGGTGGGCGGCGTAGCGCTCGCGCAGCCCGCTGAGGTCGGCGGCGGGGACCCCGGCGCCGAGGAGCGCGGCCCGGTAGCGCTCGAGGAGCGCCTCCTCCTCCGCGCGCCGCACCTCCGGCTCGAGGCAGGTCGCGAGGAGGTAGGCCACGTCGCCCACGCCCGCGCCGATCCGCACCAGCTGCCAGTCGAGCAGCCCCGGCGCCTCGCCGCGCCAGTAGAGGTTGCCCGGGTGGCAGTCGTGGTGCACGACGCAGGCGGGGCCCGTGCTCAATCCGCGCATGACCTCTCGCCGGGCGCGGGCGTAGGCCAGCGCGCCAGCGCGCAGGGAGTCCGGGGCGGCGCCGCCGGCGCGGGCGAGCCCGCGGCGCATCAGCGGCAGCGCCAGCGCGCTCCCCAGGCGGTCCTCCAGCCGGCGCACGGGCCCGGCCAGCCAGCTCAGCTCGGCCTCGAGCGCGGGCGCCTCCCACAGCTCGGCGTGCAGCCAGGCGAGGAGCTCGACCAGCCCCCCGGCCTCGGCGGCGGTCAGCGCCAGGCCCGCGGTCCCGACCCGTGCGCCCTCGGCGACGAGGTCTTCGAGCACGAGGGTGAACCCGCGCCCCAGCCGTCGGGCCGCGGCCAGGGCGCGCGGACGGGGGACGCGCAGCCGCGGGGCGAGCTCGGCGTAGAAGCGGACCTCGGTCTGGGGCAGCTGGGGCAGGGCGGTGATCGCGCGCGCGCGCCAGGTCTGAGCGGGCAGCTTGACGAACCAGCGCCGGGCGACGTCGGGGGCGTCGTGCTCGAGCTCCAGCCACACGCGGGTCGTGGTCCCGGGGTCGACCCGACGCAGCCGAACCTCGCGCACCCGCGCCCCGGGCGCGTGGTGGTCGAGCACCCGCTGGGCCCAGGCGCGGTCGAGCTGCGCGGGCCGGCGCACCAGCAGCGCGGGATCGAGGAGGGGCGGAGTCACCGGCGCAGTCTAATCCCCGGGACGGCCCGGGGCGCGGCTGCGCGGCCGGGGTGAGCCGTTACTGATCGCCCTCCGGCTCGTTCATGTCGTGGGCGCGCTGGCGTGACTCAGCCAGCGGGGGGACGCCCCACGTGGCGCGCTCGGCGTCGCTGACCCCGGCGTCGACGGGGGCCAGGATCCACTCGCCGCCGACCTCCTGGAACTGGGTGCCGTAGCGCTGGCGCTTGCCCTGGGCGAGCAGCCAGCGGTCTTCCGCGGCGGCCTTCAGCCAGCGCGCGTCGGCGTAGCCCTCCTCGACCGCGGCGAGGGCCAGCTCGCGGGCGCGGGCGTAGTGCGCGACCTGGCGCCCGTGCTGGAAGATCATGGCCGCCGACCACAGCCCGCGGCCGTCCTTGATCGCGCCGGCGTCGAGCCAGGCGCCCACGATCTGGCGCCGCTCGGCGTCCTCGACCCGCAGGCGGTCCCAGTCGACGTGCTCCTGGCGGCGGGCCGCCTGATCGGCCTCGAGCAGGGCCTCGAGGGCCTCGGGGCTGTAGGCAGGCACGTGCTCGAGGGGGGCCAGCTCGGCGTCCGAGCGGCGGTCGTGGGCCGGCTCCGGCGGGCGGGCGAAGATCGCGAGGCCGGCCACGGCGAGCGCGATCGCGGCGGCCAGCAGCACGGGGCGGTGGGCGGTGGACATGTCGGCGGGGGCGTCGTGATCCATGCCTGGATCTTACGCCCCGGCCGGACGCGCTACCGCAGCAGCTCGAGCTGGACCGGAGGCAGGTGCTCGCGGCCGAGGGTCGCGTCGCGGACCGTGCGAATGAGCTCCAAGAGCTCTTCGGGGGTCAGCGACTCGGGGTGCGTCTCGAGGTAGGTCGTCACCAGCGAGCTGACCGTCCTCAACCCTGCGGGGTCGAGTCGGCGCAGCGGGGGCGGGTCGTCGTCGTCGCGGCTCAAGAGTCGGATCATGGTTTGAGGCAACGCTAGGCCGCGCCTGTCTCCGTGCATGTACTAGGGGTTGATGGCGATCGCGGTCCGTTCGGCGCCCTTGGTAGACTTCGCCCGTGGCACCCCCGCCCGAGGATCAGCCCTCGACTCGCACCCAACGCCTCGTCGCCTGGGCGGCGTGGGCCGCGTTGCGCACGCTCTCCGCGCTCCCGCTGTGGCTCGGCTACGCCCTGGCCGATCTGGTCGCGCCGCTGCTGGTCCTGTTCACCCTCCAGCACGAGCGCAAGGTGCGGCACAAGGGGCGCGGGCTGTTTCGCAACCAGCGGATCGTGTTTCGCGACGCGTGGACCCCCGAGCTCTCGCGGCGCCTGCTCTGGGGCTGGGCCCGGCACATGACCCGGCTGGTGGTCGACTTCGCCCGGATCCAGGTGCTCGACGCCAAGGCCATGCGCGCCTGCTTCGACATGCGCGAGCTGGCCAAGGTGCGGGACCTGCGCGCCAGGGGCCAGGGGGTGATCTGCCTCACCGGGCACATTGGGGTGTGGGAGCTGAGCGGCCACCTGGCGGCGGTCAGCGGGTGGACGATCACCTCGATCGCGCGCCCACCCAAGAACCACGCGCTGTCCGACGTGGGCAACGCGATCCGCGGCAGCGGCGGGCAGATCGTGCTCGCCAAGTGGGGGGTGCTGCGGCCGATCTTCAAGGGGCTGCGGCGGGGCGAGCTGGCGGGGGTGATCGCCGACGAGAACGCGCGGACGAACCCCGTGTTCGTCCCCTTCCTGGGGACCCTCGCCGCGACCAACCGCGCCCCGGCCTTGATCCACCTCAAGACCGGGGCGCCGATCGCCGTGGTCAGCGTGGCCCGGCTGGAGAGGGGGCGGTTCCGCTTTCACGTGTGGGACGTGATCGAGCCCAGGCCGAGCAGCGGCTCGCGGGAGGTCGACGTGGAGCGCGTGGCCCGCAGGATCAACGACGGGCTGAGCCGGGCGATCCTGGCCTACCCGGAGCAGTGGCTGTGGGGCATGCGCCGCTACCACACCCGCCCGCCGGGCGAGGTCCTCGGCCCCGACGGCCTGCCTCCGGTGGCCCCCGACGGCCCCCAGGAGGCCTACCCTCCTGGCTACGACGCCGCGCCGGGCCAGGCGCGCGGCGCGATTTCCCTCCACTGAGCGCAGGAGCGCCCGCGGGCCCTTGCCCTCAGCGCTGACGCGACCGGAGGGGGTGCTAGACTGCCGCGCGCGGAGAGGCCATGAAGACCGTCCTGGACCTGATCGAGAACCTGGGGCAGGAGACCGAGCACGGGATCACCGAGCACGACCGCCGGGGCAAGCCGGTGGTGACTCGGACCTACGCCGAGGTCGTCGAGCGCGCGCGCGCGATCGGCGCGGCGTTCCTCGAGGCCGGGGTCGAGCCCGGAACCCCGGTGTTCCTCCAGCTGCCCAACGGGCTGCAGCTCGTCGAGAGCTTCCTCGGCGGCGTGCTCGCGGGCGCCTTGCCCTGCTGCCTGGCCCCGCCCCGGGCGCTGGGCGGGATCGAGTCCTTCCAGGCGAGGATCGCGGGGCTGTTCTCGGCCTTCCCCGCCGCGCGGCTGGTCGCCGACGAGGACACCGGCGAGCGCTGCGGACAGCCCTACATGCTGCCCCCGGAGCCGGCCCCCGGGGCGAGCTGCCCTCCGCGCGAGGCCGACCCCGAGGACGTGGCCTTCCTTCAGTTGACCAGCGGGACCACCCAGGCGCCGCGCGGTGTGCAGATCAGCCACCGCGCGCTGCTGGGCAACCTCGACGGGATCTGCCACGGCGGCCGCCAGGGGCCGACCGACGCCTACGTCAGCTGGCTGCCGCTCTACCACGACATGGGCCTGGTGGGCCTCTTGTTCTGCGCGCTCTACACCCGCTCGCCGCTCAAGCTCTTCCGCCCGGAGACCTTCGTCGCCCGCCCGCTGACCTGGCTCAAGGCGATCTCCGACTTCAAGGGCCGGCGGGTGATCTCGACCGCGCCGAACTTCGCCTACCAGCACTGCGTGAACGCGCTGCCGCCGAAGAAGCTCGAGGGCCAGGGGCTGGACCTCTCCAACTGGCGGCTGGCGGGCTGCGGCGCCGAGCGCGTGCGCCCCGAGACCCTCGAGGCCTTCAACGCCAGCTTCCGCCCGCACGGGTTCCCCAGCAACGCGTTCCTCCCCTGCTACGGCATGGCCGAGGCGACCCTCGCGGTGACCTTCACCCTCCTCGACGGCGAGCCGCGGGTGGTCGACGGCCACGTCTCCTGCGGCTGGCCGGTGCGCAACACCGAGGTCGTGATCCGCGACGTCGAGGGCAACCCGCAGCCCGACGGCGTCGACGGCGAGATCACGGTCCGCGGCCCCGGGCTCTGCTCGGGCTACACCGGAGACGCGAACGTCCCCCAGCCCGTCCGCGACGGCTGGCTGCACACCGGCGACCGCGGGCACCTGCGTGACGGTGAGCTGTTCGTCACCGGGCGCTACAAGGACCTGATCATCGTCGAGGGCCACAACGTCGACCCCGACGAGATCGAGTTCCACGGCGACCAGGTCGTCCAGTTGCCCGGCTGCCGCAGCGGGGCCTTCTCCGTCGAAGTCGACGGCCGCGAGCGCGCGGTGCTCGTCGTCGAGACCAGCGGCAAGGAGCCCGCCGAGCAGCTCCCCGCCTGGGCCGACGAGATCGGCAGCCGCGTCGCCAACTCCCTGGGCTTCAAACTCTACGACCTCTGCTTCCTCCGCCGCGGCGGCCTGCCCACCACCTCCAGCGGCAAGGTCCAACGCAGCAAGCTCCGCGAGCGCTACCTCGCCGACGAGCTGACCTTCCTCTGGCAGCAACGCGCTGGAAACGAGACCGCATGACCCCGGCCGAAGAGAAAGCCCTCGAGATCCTGAGCACGGTGTGCAACGTGCCCCGCGAGAAGCTCGTCCCCGAGGCGCGCTTGATCCAGGACCTCGATATCGACTCGGTGGTGACCCTCGACCTGCTGATGGAGCTCGAGGAGACCCTCGGGATCGACATTCCCGAGGTCAAGGCCGCGGAAATGCAGACCGTGGGCGACGTGCTGGCCTACGTCAAAGAGCACGCGTGATCCTTGTGAGCGCCGCTGACGCGGCGCTCATGGCTCGGCTCGCTCGCGGCAGCGGGGGATAGCGATGCGCGCGGCTGGGTAAATGGGAGAATCGCTCCCTCGCAGACGCGGCGCAGGGAGTAGCGCGTGGATCCGTCCGGCAACGAACCCGATTCGTCTTCGGAGCCGGAGATCCCCGAGCCGACGCCGGAGACGGTCGTGACCCCGCCGCCGCGCGGCGCAGGGACCCCGGGCACCGTCTCGACCCCGCCCCCCGGCGGCGCAGGCACCCCGGGCACCGTCTCGACCCCGCCTCCGAGCGGCGGGGTGGCCGAGACCCTGGTCGTGGGCCCGCCCGCGCCGGCAGCCACGCCGCCTACCGTGCTGACCCCCCCGCCCGGAGGAGCGTCCGCCGGGCCCGGCGCACCGCACGAGGCGGCCCAGCAGATTGGGCGCTACGCCGTCGTGCGCGAGCTCGCGCGAGGCGGCATGGGCGTGGTCTACGTCGCCCGGGACACCCAGCTCGGCCGGGAGGTCGCGCTCAAGATCATGCGCGCGGGGGCCACCGCCACCGAGGAGGAGCGCGAGCGGTTCCAGATCGAAGCTCGCGCTGCCGCGCGCCTCAAGCACCCCAATATCGTCGGCATTCACGACGTGGGCGAACACCAGGGCCAGCCCTACTTCGCCATGGCGTTCGTGAACGGGGAGTCGCTGCAGCGCCGGATCGAGCGCGACGGGCCGCTCCCCCTCCGCGAGGCGGCGCGGCTGACCGAGCGGTTGGCCGAGGCGCTGTTCTACGCCCACTCCCAGGCGATCCTCCACCGCGACATGAAGCCGGACAACGTGCTGATCAACGCGTCGGGCGAGCCGCTGATCACCGACTTCGGCCTGGCCAAGGACGTCGACCGCAAGGACGAGGGGCTCACGAAGAGCGGGCAAATGATGGGCACCCCCGGCTACATGCCGCCAGAGCAGGCCGCCGGCCGCCTGGACCAGGTGGATCGACGGGCCGACGTCTACTCCCTGGGTGGGACCCTCTACGCCATGCTCACCGGCCGCCCGCCCTTCGCCGGCGACACCCTGGTGAACACCCTGACCCTCGTGCTGACCACGGACCCCGCGCCGCCGCGCAGCCTGCGCCCCGACCTGGATCGGGACCTGGAGACGATCTGCCTCAAGGCCCTCGAGAAGGAGCCCGAGCTGCGCTACGCCTCGGCGCGGGACCTCGCCCTCGACCTGGGGCGCTACCTGCGTAGCGAGACGATCCTCGCCCGCCCGCCGACCCTCGGCGACCGCGTGCGCAAGTGGGCGCGACGCAACCGCGGCACAGCGAGAGCCGTCACCGCGGTCGGCGCCCTGGCCCTCGCGATCGGAGTCGCGGTGACCGCGGTCTTCGTCAACCGCCTGCAGGCGGAGACCCGGCGCGCTCAGGCGAACGAAGACCTGGCCACCCAGAACGCCGCGGAGGCCGAGGCGCAGCGCGACCTGGCCGCGAAGAACGCCGCGGAGGCCGAGGCGCAGCGCGACCTGGCGACCCAGCGCCTGGCCGAGGTGCAGCTGCGGATCGGCGACGCGCAGGTCGAGAAGGCGCGGGCCGCCGCCGAGCGCTTCCAGTGGCGGGACGCGGCCGCGCTGCTCGGAGCGGCGCTCGCCCAGGAAGATCGGCCCGAGCGACGCGGGCGACTCTTGAGGGCCGTCTCCGCGATCCCCACCCTGCACGAGCTCAGCGGGCACGAGGCCACGGTGCTGGCCGTCGCGTTCTCGCCCAGCGGAGCGCGCCTCGCGAGCGCGGACTCGAGGGGCGCGGTCCGCGTGTGGGACACCGCGAGCCTGGCGACCGTGTGCACGTTCACGGTCGCGAAGGTCCTCAGGCGTGGCCTCAGCTGGGCGCCGGACGGCGAGCGCCTGGCCTGCGTCGTCGGAATGGGCGTGGAGGTGTGGAGCGCCTCGGGCGAACGCCTCGCGACCCTCGCCGGACACGAGTCGAACGTCCAGTGCCTGAGCTGGTCCCCGGACGGAGCGCTGATCGCGCTCGGCTCGCGGAAGCCGTCGGTGAGCATTTGGGACGCAGCCAGCGGCGAGCGGCGCGCAGCCCTCGCCCGGTTCAAGGGTCGCGTCGAGGCGCTGGCCTGGTCTCCCGACTCCTCGCTCCTCGCCTGCGGATCGAACCTCGGGGAGCTGCGCCTGGCGAGCAGAGCGTCGGCGTGGGCCGAGACGCCCCTCGACACGGGTACCCACGCCGAGATCAACGAGCTGGCCTTCTCTCACGACGGCGCCGAGCTGGCGTCGGCGGTCTCGGACTACACCACGCGGATTTGGGATCCGGCGAGCGGAGAGCAACTCGCGACCCTGGGCGGGCACTCCCTGGGCGTGCGCTCGGTCGCCTGGACCCCCGACGGGGCCCTGATCACGGGCTCCCTCGACGGGACCGGCCGCCTCTGGGCGCGGAGCATGCGATCCAAGCGCCGCTACGCGCAGACGGCCACGCTGACCGGGCACCTCGACGTGGAGCGCGTCGCCGTCGCCGCCCACGGCGGGCGAGTCGCGACCCTCGGGCGCGGGCGAGCGCGGATCTGGGATCGCCACGGCGCGCTGCGGGGGGAGGTCGTGCTGCGAGGACCCGTCAACCCAGAGCCGGTGGTCGCCTGGTCGCCCACGGGCAGCCTGCTCGCCGCGGCGTCGCGGAAGCAGGGAGACCTGGCGGTCCTGCTCTGGGACACGCGCGAGGCGCCGAACCTCGTCCTGCACCAGGGCGAAGGGCAGGTGGGGCGCGTGCATTGGCTCGGAGGCGATCGCCTGCTGACCCGCAGCGCGTCCCTCCAGGTGTGGCGCAGCGACGGAGCCCCGCTGAAGACGCTGCGCTACGAGCCGCCCCTCTATCGCCCCCAGATCGACGTCGCCCCGGACGGCTCGCGAGCAGTGATCCGCACCGGAGTGGGGGCCGACCTCTACACCCCCGAGGGAGTCCGTGTCGCGCAGGTCGCTCGGGTGCAACGCGACGGAGAGTCGGTGGCTTTCGCCCCCGGCGGTGACGTCGCCTTCGCCACGCCCCCCCACGCCGCCCAGATCTACGCTCGCGACGGGTCGCTGCGGGCCGAGCTCTCCGGCCACACCGGCGCGGTCCTCTGGCTCGCCTACTCCGCCGACGGGCAGAGCCTGGCCACCGCCTCCAAGGACACCACGGTTCGGCTGTGGGACGCCCGCACCGGGGCGTCACTGCGCGTCCTCGAGGGGCTCGCCGACGAGGCGTGCCTGGTTGCCTGGTCGCCCGAGGCCGATCGTGTGGCAGCCCTCTCCTGGAAGGGGCAGCTCGTACTCTGGGACCCCACCACCGGCGCCGTGCTCGCCGACGTGGCGGACGCAGGTCGGGCGCTGGCGTGGTCCCCGGACGGAACCCGCCTGGCGACGGGCAGCGGGAGCCCAGGCAAGCGCGCGCAGATCTTCGACGCAGAGGGAGCGCCCCTGGCCGCGCTGAGCGTGTCGGTCGAGCGGCTCGCCTGGTCGCCCGACGGAGCCCGGCTCGCGATCCTGAGCACGAACGGCGGGGCGCTGCTCTGGGACGGCGTCGCGGAGGCAGCCCTCTGGTCGGAGGAGCACGTGGGCGACCTGGCCTGGGCGCCCAGGGGTGCGGTGCTCCTCACGAGCCGGAACCACGGCCGCCGCAGCAACCACTCGCCCACGTGCGAGGACCACTCGGTGCTCCTCGTCGACGGCGAGCGAGGGCGCGTGCTGGCCGAGCTCCCCGGTCACACCGGCGACGTCGAGTGCGTCTGCTGGTCCCCGAGCGGGGACTGGTTCGCGACCGCGAGCGCCGACGGCACGGCGCGGCTGTGGGACGCCCGCCTCGCGCTCTCCCCCGCGGCGCTCCAGGAGCTCGCGGCCCAACGCAGCGAACGCGTCGTCGACGTGCTCAGCGTGCGCCCCCGGGAGGTCGAGGAGGCGCGCTGACCGCCGGAGCGGTCCCTCCCCCTAGTCGGACACCGGCACGAAGGTGCCCTCGACCACTCGCTCCTCGCCGTCGGGGACGGGGCCTGGCCACACCTTCACGTTGGCGACGCCGACGATCTGGGAGCGGCTCTTGACCCAGGAGTTCCGCTCCTCGATCCACTCCAGCACGGCCTGGCGCGCCTCGGGGGTGATCTCCCGCGTGTCGGCCACGTCGGTGGGCCGCAGGTCGGCGTCGTAGTGGTAGCTGATCTCGATCGGGCGGTTGGGGTCCGCGGCCGCCATTTGCTGGCGGTGCCACTCGGCCTCCTCCTCGCGGTTCGCCTTGGCGCGTTGGCGCGCGGCCTCGTCGGCCTTCGCGTTCAGCTGGTCCTTGAGCTGCCGCTCCTCGTCGTCGAGGGGGCGCATGCAGGCCCTCAGCACGCTGCCCACCTGCTGCGCGACCTCGCGATCGGCGACGCCGCACACCTGAATGAACTTGGGTCGGTCCACGAGCCAGGCCTTGGCCGCCTGTACGGACTCGAAGGTCTGGGTCCCCTCCAGGTCGTTTTGCAGGTCGTGGACGTTGAGCTCGACGTTCATGGGGCCTCACTGGTTCGGTTCCGCGCGCCGGCAGCATAGCCCGTCGTGGCGCTGGGGGCCCGCCAGCGAGACTCAGCACGGCGGGGCCGGCGTTTTGGCGGGCGTTTCCCGGGAGGTGTGGCACCATTCCCGCACAGGAGCTGCCATGCCGAAGACCGCCCACAGCCCCTACCGGGACTCCAACGCCAAGCACCTCGAGATCGCCGAGCGCGGGCTCTCCGCCTGGCAGCGGCTGTGCCCCAACGACAGCTGGCGCGACCCGGTGCTGCTGGCGATCGAGCGCTACCTCGACGAGCCGGAGACGCGCGAGGCCATGTGGCAGCTCGAGGGCGACGAGGTCTACCCGCGGCCGGTGCTCGACGGCATGCGCGAGCGCGGGCTAATGACGATCTTCGCCCCGGCCAAGGACCCGGCCGTCGGCGACTCGCGGGTCACCGCGTTCCACCAGTGCGCGATCAACGCCTCCGACGCGCGCCGCAACACCAGCGTGGCGGTCACGATCAGCGTCAACTCGCTGGCCTTGATCTCGGCCTACGTCTCGGCGACCCCGGAGCAGTTCGCCGCGATCAACGCCCGGGTGCAGGAGGGGGCGTTCTCCTCGCTCCTGCTCTCCGAGCTGAGCCACGGCAGCAACCTCTTGGCCAACCAGTGCCGGGCCGAGCGCGGGACCCTCGACGAAGACGGGGGCTGGGTCGCGGTGGGCGACGACGAGCCCTGCACCCACTACAAGCTCTCGGGGGAGAAGGACCTGATCAACGGGGCCAACGAGCACGAGCTCCTGTTCCCGTTCCTCCGTACGCGCAACTTCGACGTCACCGACCCAAAGGCGATCAAGCCGCTGCAGGCGCGGGCCGACTTCAGCATGTTCTGGCTCGAGCGGCAGCCGACGATCCAGCCCCTCCCGCGCTGGAAGACCCTGCCCGCCCAGGGCGCCGACATTAGCGGGCTCGACTTCAACGGGACCGTGGTCACCGCCGACCACGTGCTCGGCCGCGAGCACGGCGGCATGACCGTGGCTCAGAAGACGCTGATCCTCTCCCGCGGCGGCGTGGCCTCGCTGGCCGCCGGGTGCCTCAGCGGCGCCCGCGACCTGGCCGTGCACTACGCCCAGCGGCGCGCGATCTACGGCGAGCCGATCCACACCCTGGGCGCGATCGCCGACCACCTGCTCAAGCTCGAGGCCCTGGACCGGGTCGTGTCCGCGATCTCGCTGCGGACCACGGCGTTGATCAACGCCTACGGCGTCGGCGTCAGCCACTACACCGGGGTGGCCAAGGTGATCGCGAGCAGCCTCGGCGAGGAGGGGGTGACCGAGGGCAAGAGGGTCCTCGGCGCGCGCGCGCTGCTGCGCGACTTCCCCTACGCGCGCTGCATGCAAGACGCCGTGCTCTACGCGGTGTTCGACGGCACGACGCACCTCATGTTCCAGGAGCTGAGCCACGGCCTGGCCAAGGAGTCGCGCCGCGCGGCCAAGGGCCCCAGCGAGCAGGACACCCTCGCCGTCATGCGCGAGGTCTACGCCAAGCCCGCCGTGCCCGTCTACCAGAGCTTGAGCGAGAAGCGCCCGCGGCTGGTCTTGCCCCTCGAGCGGCACCTGCAGCTCCTGGGCGAGCTCCCGGGCGCCGCGCCGGTGGGCGCGCTGAGCGGGGTGTGTCAGCAGCTCTTCGCCGCCGTGCGCGGCTGCGAGGCCAACGGGGTGTGGAAGGCCGAGCAGCACCTCAAGCTGCGCGCCGCCGAGCTGTTCGCGACGCTGGAGGGCCTGGCCGCGTTCGTCGAGCTCGCCGACGTCGAGCGCCGCGCCGCCCTCGGCGTGCCGCCGGTCGCCGAGGCGCGCGCGCTGGACGGTCCGCTGGCGAGCTACACCGTGAGCTGGCTCGGGCGCCGGGTGCTGGCCGGCGTGCGCGAGCTG
>Ga0070727_10001246_pt1 | contig 27517 bp, 28 predicted proteins | sample tdAd472_FD_66722 | JGI IMG/M metagenome (GOLD analysis project Ga0070727, IMG submission 66722) | Marine sediment microbial communities from the Atlantic coast under amendment with organic carbon and nitrate - tdAd47.2 | ecosystem: Environmental > Aquatic > Marine > Coastal > Sediment | place...
AGTGAATGGAAGCAGACCGACATATCCGCTACCCTCCTCGGCACAATACTCTGGGAAGGGGTGAAAGGCTCACAGATGGTACTGCGCTGGTTATTTTTCGGTATCGTGCTGGCTTCTGCAATTCGTGCTTTTATCGACCTGGAGTTATACCAAACCCTGTTCGGCCCAACTATGATGGGGCTGGGATTAACACTGGTTGCAGCGACAATCATTGAAGTCTGCTCGGAAGGCTCCACGCCTATCGCCGCCGATCTTCTTCTCCGCGCCAATGCGCCCGGTAATAGTTTCGCCTTTCTAATGACCGGCGTTGCTACAGACTATACGGAGATTATGTCGATTAAAGACACTACCCATTCCTGGAAAATTGCCTTGTTTCTTCCCTTAATCACCGTGCCTCAGGTGGTAATGGTAGGTTGGCTATTGAATATCTCAAGCTAGTATTCACGGCATCCATAGCTACCATTAAGTATTGGCCAGCTAGCTGAACGGGGAGAACAGCATTGCGCTATTTCTCAGGTACTTTTTGTATGTAATTTGTCCGCAGCTCCTTCACAAAACCCTCTGGGGAACTAATCGACTCTTTTCGCACATTAATCAGAGATGACGCTCAATTCTTTCATATCTCGTCATTTCATTTGTTGCGCATTTTTTGTCCGATTAACAGTAACCGTATAACCCGTTCCGCTGCATTCGCCAAATAAGCTTCTGAGTTTTTCAGTGCTTCAGCCAATGACATCTCCCGAGCCACGGCTCCTTCTAATCCATCAATGCCAATTTGAAACAGCTCATTGCTATCATCAGACAACGCTCCACCGATGGCAACAACCGGCACCTTCAGTTTGCGAGCGATTTTCGCCACCCCGATTGGCGTTTTGCCAAATGCGGTTTGCGCATCAATACGCCCCTCACCAGTAATCACCAGATCCGCGCCTGAGATATCCCTTTTTAACCCGGTTAGTTGGGCGACCAGTTCAATGCCACTTTTCATTTTCGCCTTAGCAAATACATTTAAACCAAAACCGAGCCCCCCGGCAGCACCCGCTCCTCTGATATCTCCGGCATCTCGTCCCAATTCCGTATTCACTAGCTTACTAAACTGCTTTAAATTAAAATCCAATGTCTTTTGTATCGCTAACGTTGCGCCCTTTTGAGCACCATAGACGTAGGCAGCACCCTCCTCACCAAAGAGCGGATTTTCGACATCGCTAGCGATAGTAACTTTAATCTTACGAATAGCAGGATGAATGTCGGAAATATCAATACCTGCGACAACACTCAACAACCTCCCACAACCCGGTCGTTCAATAAGATTTCCTACATCATCAAAGAAACGGACGCCAAGCGCCTGCGCCATACCCATCCCAGCATCCAGCGTTGCCGAACCACCAACCCCGACAATTATTTTCTTCGCGCCATTTTGTATGGCAGCGATAATTAGCTGACCAACACCGAAACTGGTTGTATTTAAAGGGTTTCTAGTTGTGTCATCCACTAAGTGCAAGCCGGCAGCTTCCGCCATTTCGATAACGGCGGTTTCCTGGTCAGACAGTATGGCATAATGGGCTCTGACGGCCTGCCCCACAGGCCCCATCACTCTTTTATGAATTGATTTACCACCGACTGCATCCAATAGTGCCCGCACTGTTCCCTCGCCACCATCGGCCACCGGTATTTTGTGACAGGCTGCTTTCGGTAGAACTCGGCGAACGCCCTGTTCAATTGCGCTCGCTGCCTGTAATGAAGTGAGGTTGCCTTTAAACGAGTCCGTCGCAATAACGATTTTCATTTTTCCGCCAGAAGATCCATAAAATATTTGGACATAGTGTTGCTGTCATGTCTCTACCACTCCTGTTGATTGCGAATATCATACTTCGCACCAGGGAGAGGCCGTCATGATCAAACAGCTCATAATAGCTTCAAGTGTAACCGTTTTGATGCGGCACCCCTAACTCCGGCTTTATGACAAGCCCTGTTTCGAGCTGAGCAATTAAAATTCGTCCAGAAAAAGTAAAATTATACCAACCCGCCATGTAAAACAATTCCAAACCCAGTTTGTTAGTGATATACCTAGCCATCCAGTCTCACAAACGGAGCGTCGTGAAAATGCATTCTCTAAAAAATCTATTAACCTTAACGCTTTTATTAATTTCCCCATACCTACTCGCAGCGCCACAGACTGAAGCCATCGATCCAACTGTGGTATCTCCTAATTCATATAAAGTTTTACTGGAAAATGAGCATGTGCGTGTGATCGAATATCAGGTGTTACCGGGAGAGCGGGATAACTGGCATACACACCCTGCCAAGGTTTCTTACATTCTGTCCGGCGGCGCGCTAAAGATTACTACGGCAGCTGGCGAATCATTTGTTGTGCAGGAAAAAGCAGGCGCTGCAACTTGGTTTGGTGACGTGGGTAAGCATTATGGTGAAAACGTCGGCGACACTACCGTGCGCATTGTTTTTGTCGAAATTAAGAATATCGATACGGAACAGGATGACCTTGAGCGATTTAAAAAACCGGGCGATTCCAATTAGCCCGAATAGCCCTCTAATTCGAAGCTGCACTATACTTGCTAAAACCCCCACCAAGGATTGACGACCATCATAGGAATGCGCGCTTGATGAGCAAGGCTTTAAAGGTTTTTAAATGGCTTGTGCTATTGCCAACGATGACGCTTGTTGTTCTCGCCCTGGTGGCGCCCTTTTATATCTACGACCGGTTCAACGCTGAACACCCCGTCGCCAAATTGGCGTTTGTGCGCCTTGCCGATCAGCAGTATCTGGCTGTGTTACGTACCGGTGATTTTTGTAAGAAGGAAAATTTTAAAATATACGGCGATCAATGGCAGCTTGATGCTAGTTTTTTGCGATGGAAAGGGCTTGCGGTAAGCCTCGGCTTTGAGTCAATGTATCGCCTTGACCGCTTGACCGGGCGCTACCGTAACACCGATGAACAAAATTCTAGGCCGCTGGTAGCGTACGATATCGCACCGAAAGTTTGGTTCGATCTATTCGCCGACGAACAGGGTAAACACCTCCCCGAATTTCTGGTTGATACCCGCTTTGGTTCCTCCGTGTATCTGGATATTGACGCTAGCCTTCTCTTCACCGTTTACCGTACTGAGGATGCGCTGATCGCAAAATCGCAAGCTCGACCCAAAACGACAGTGGAAGACGGCATGGCAACCATTGAAATCAATAATGCCTGCTTAAAGGAGCCACAATTCTTTGCTGTTCTGGCGAAAAAAATTAATCAGTTAGCCATTCAATTTCTTTAATCGGCCATTTCAAACGCAAAAAACAATTCATGATGGCATCAAAGGCTCCTTAAATACCCCGCTGCCATTCCTGCCGCAAAGGTATCGAGCCAGGTTGCTCAAGCGCCATACGCACTATTTCAAGTAACTTGTCACGATCTTGGTTAAGCGTTCCTTTTAACACCAAATAGTTGGAAGCATGATCACTACGAAAAATCGTTTGCTCCAGCGTCAGCGTAGTCAACAACCGCTCCATTTCCTGCGCCAGTTCCAATTGATTCAACGCTATAAAATCACCACCGAAACCTTGCTGGTAACGCTCCACACCCTGAGGAAAAGAAACCACCAGCGTTGACAGGTATTCAGGCTGCGCCGCGTTCATCAAACGTGCAGAGTTAACGGCATGCTGCTCGCTATACTTTTTACCACCCAAGCCGTTGAGAATCATTACCGAACGTTTCATGCCCGCTTGCTGGGTTTTAAGCAAAGCCTGCAACGAACTCTCGTAGGTTTCACCCTTTTTGATCTTTGCCAACATTAGGTCATCACCGGTTTCGCAGCCGACATACATCAGGCTTAAACCCAGCGACCGCAATTCTGTTAACTCTTCCACCGTCTTGTTTTTCAAGTTTCGCGGCAGACAATAGGATGAGATACGCTGTACATTGGGTAGGTAACGATTAATCGCCTGTAAAATTTCCGACAGCCGACGGGTCGATAATGTCATGGCGTCGCCATCCGCCAAAAAGATACGCCGGATAGACTGTCCAGAACCAGCGATACTACTAAGTTCCTGCTCAATTTGATCCTGCGGCTTCGGGCGAAATCGTTTCTGTGGCGCGGTGTACATTTCGCAAAAGGTGCATTTATTCCAGGAACAGCCATTGGTGACCTGTAATATCAAAGATCGCGCCTCACTAGGCGGCCGAAACAACGGCTCAATATATTCGGAAAACACGGGATAACCTCTACTTCAATCATTTAATCTCCATTGTCGGCAATGCCTTGCTCCCAAGCAATAATAAACACTATTTTTTAAAACTGATTTGTCAGATGATGGCCAACCGGAGCCTTCATTTGGCATTCATTTATTTATGCTCCATACTGTTAGCAGCAGGCAGGGACTATGAATCCAATCAAACTCGTCGCCCATCGTGGCCATCAGACGCAATACCCGGAAAATACTCTACTCAGTCTGGCAGAGGCCATCCACGCAGGAGCAAGATATGTGGAAACGGATATTCAACTCAGCCGGGATCAGGTGCCGGTGCTCTACCACGATAACCACATGCGTCGTATCAGCGGCGTTAAAGGCGCTATTCATGATTACAGCTTTGCCGAGCTGATCACCATTCCGGCTTATGAACCCAAGCGCTTTGGCGACAAATTTCTCGACCTGAAGATTACTCCGTTAGCAGATTTAGTAAGGCTTCTGGTGGCACATCCGCAGGTTCACGCCTATATCGAAATAAAGCGCTGCGCTATTCAGCAACAGGGTATTGAAGTGCTGTATCGACGGGTAACCGATTTATTAATGCCTGTCGTTGAGCAGTGCACTTTAATCAGTTTTTCTATACCTTTTATTGAGTACGCCTGCCAAACCGCCTGGCCAAGTTTGGGTGTCGTGGTGGAACGTTGGCGTGACATAGAATGCACCCCTATCCAAGCCATCAAGCCCGATTACATTTTTTGTGATTACAAACAGTTACCGCGAACCGGGACGATCAGTTTACCCCACACTCGCCTGGTGATTTATGAAATTGACAAGGCGGCAACTGCCATTAAGCTGATTGAACGTGGCGCTAACATGATCGAAACCTTTGCTTTTGCGGAACTTCAACAGGCATTAGATAAGAGACTTCACGCTTAAACATGAACCAGGATTATGAGGTTGTTATTATCGGTGGCGGCATTCATGGCGCAGGGGTCGCGCAAGCTTCTGCGGCGGCAGGTTACCGTACGCTAATCCTCGAAAAAAGTGACTGGGCGGCAGGCACCTCGAGCAAATCCAGCAAACTCATCCACGGCGGGTTGCGCTATTTGCAAAGTGGCGAACTGGGCTTGGTTTGGGAATGTCTGCGTGAACGCGAGCTGCTTATACGCAATGCGCCGGAATTGGTGCATCGCCAAGGCTTTTATATTCCCGTGTACCAGAACTCGGCTTACAAGAGCTGGCAGATTCGCTTGGGGTTGACGCTATACGCGTTACTCGCCGGCGCTCGTAAAGCGAGCCGGTTTCATCGTTTACCTAAAGATCAATGGCGACAGCTCAACCGACTAAATACCGTAGGTTTAAGGCAGGTTTATGTTTATCAGGATGCTCAGACCGATGACCGCCTATTGACGCAAGCGGTGGTTCGCTCAGCACAAAACCTCGGTGCTGAGACACTTTGCCGTACGGAATTTATAGACGCCGAAAAAAGCAGTCAAGGCTATACCCTTAGGATACGACAGAAAGAGAGTGACGCACCTCGCCAGATTAAATGCAGAGTCCTAATCAACGCTGGTGGTCCCTGGGTAAATCAGGTCAATGCGCGCATCACGCCCGTACCGCCTTCACTATCGCTTGACTTAGTACAGGGTGCGCACATCGTCATTCAGGGGGAATTAGCGCACGACTGCTTTTACCTGGAATCACCACTTGACCATCGGGCCGTGTTCGCCATGCCTTGGTACGGCAATACCTTAGTGGGTACTACGGAAACCTTGTTTCAGGGTGATCCGAACACAGTCACACCGCTGCCTGAAGAGGAGGCTTATTTACTCAGTATCATTGAGCACTATTTTCCAAACTTAAGCCTGGAAGTGCTAGAGCGTTTCGCCGGTTTACGCGTGTTACCCAAATCAGAGCGCGGCCTTTTTTACCGTTCACGCGAAACGCAGTTGGTTTGTGACTCACCAAGACAACCCAGCTGCATTAGTGTTTATGGTGGCAAATTAACCAGTTACCGCGCCACCGCAGAGAAAGTAGTAAAGCTGATCCGAAAAAATATAGGTGCCCGTGACGCACTGGCCAACACACGGGAGATTAGACTTACTCGCGCTTAAGACGCGCCTGCAACGCTTGCTGCCACGCTAAGAATCGTCGCTTTATAGTTGTGCTTCCTTGCCTGGATGGTAGAAACCTGTCCAACGCTACCACCTGCCAATCATTTGGCCTCCCGGCCAGCCAGAACGCCGCACCACGCGCGCTTGCTTCCACCTGTTGAGGACGGGAAACAATTAAGCCGCTGATATCCGCTAGCTTTTGACAGAGGCTATCCAACTGGGATAAACCTCCTGATACCTGAATTTTACTTCCGTCAAAGCCATTTTCACTCATTATGCCAAGATTGGTCTGTAACAAAAATACGATACTTTCCAATACCGCAACGAGTTTTTGTTCCTTGCTTCCATCACCAACAAATTCCGAAGACATTTCACACCAATAGGGCGAACCCAAGCCAGCGACACCATTAATAAACAAGGGGATTGTTTGCTCCTTTTTTGCCCAGTAATCCAACCGATCCAAATTCTCCAAACCACAGTACTGCTGCGCCCAATCCAATGCACTAGCCGCGCCATTTACCGTGCCCTCGACAACAAAGTAAGCCGTATCACTTTGATGCACCAGACTTTTTAGTAAAAATTTCGGACAAGCCTTGGTTTTCTCCCAGGGCACGGAGATAAAGGCACCAGTTCCTAGATTGACGTAAGCTGTATCACTGGACAAATCACCCATTGCAAAAATTGCGGCAGACTGGTCTCCATTTACCAAGTATAACGGTAGGCTAATTTCATCCAGCACCAACAGCCCGTAATCAGACTGTGTTGCTGTCAGCTTCGGCAACAGTGATTGCTCAATACCAAAACAAAGGAGCAACTCCTCGTCCCAATCCAAAGTCTCCATATTCCACAATAGGGTTCGCGAAGCGTTGGCCGGATCAACCCTTGCTGTCTTGCTGTCCGTGAGCTGTCCAATCAACCAACTGGCCAGAGGACCACATGTTAGATAGCCATGCTTATGGGCTTTTTTAACCTGGGTGAGATGATCCAGGCACCAACGAATTTTACTCGCACCGTAGTGGGCACTAAGGGTTAAACCCGTGCGCTGATGCATCCAATGGATATCGATATTCTGTTGACTCAGCCACTGAGCAGCACGTCGATCCTGCCAACTGATGACAGGGTAAAGCGCTTCTCCGGTAATTTTATGCCAGCACACTACGCTAGAACGCTGGGTAACCAATGCCGCAGCCAGCAGACGATTTCGCTGCCCCTGCGTCAACGCCTGGATAGCGAGATTGGCGGCCTGCCGTAATGACGCAACCAATTCTGCGGGGTTTTGCTCGACCCAATCTAACTTGGGTTTATCCGTTGCCACGGCTACTGCCGCTTGTGCTAGCACCCTTCCACAGGCATCAAACACTAGCGCCCGACTGCTATGCCCACCTTGGTCCAGCACAAGATAAAAGTTACTTTTCAATGATTTGCCCACCCTATTTTTGCCAATGGGTTTGGGACAAGCGGGAAAAGGATGGAAGTGAGAAGGCTAATTTTAACTGATAAATACTGGGCGCGGCTGGCATTAATAGCCGCGCCTTCAGAATACCGCTATCACCAAGTCGGTTAATCGAAGGTCAAACCCAGTCGATTACCCACCTGCTCGTAAGCCTCAACGACATTACCCAAATTTTGACGAAACCGGTCTTTATCCAATTTTTCTCTGGTCGCTTTATCCCATATACGACAGCCATCAGGCGTCATTTCGTCACCTAACACAATCTCACCTTGATAGAGGCCGAATTCAAGCTTGTAATCCACCAGCAGCATATCGCCAGATAAAAATAGCGATTTGAGAACATCATTGGCCTTAAAAGTAAGCTCCTTCATACGTTCAACATGGGCATCCTCAGCCCAACCAAAGGTACGAATATGATACTCATTAATCATCGGGTCATGTAACGCGTCGTTTTTAAGAAAGAACTCAAAGGTGGGTGGGTTCAGCTCCATTCCATCTGGCACGCCGAGGCGTTTGCAAAGGCTACCAGTACTGATATTACGCACCACACACTCTACCGGAATCATCTTTAAACGCTTTACCAAGGCTTCCTGATCCGATAAAAGTCGATCAAAGTGTGTGGGAATGCCCGCTGCTTCAAGTTTCTGCATGATAAAGGCATTAAATTTATTGTTCACCATACCTTTGCGATCCAGCTGCTCGATTCTTTCGCCATCAAAGGCTGAGGTATCATTTCTAAACAATAATATTAATCGATCAGGATCATCTGTTTTATATACCGATTTTGCTTTACCTGCATACAGTTCTTCACGCTTTTCCATCTCTGTCTCCAATTAACTTATCACTCGCCAATCAAAGCCCAACGCTTGATCAGCCACGGTTAACCAATGTTCACTACATCCAATCGCCTCAACTACCTCGTTGGTGGCTCTCTGCGTTGAATTATTTTGTTCGCTGATATGAGAGATCACTAGGTGTTGTAAGTGCTTTATTTCTATTTCTCTGAGTAAATCTCCCGCCTGATGATTACTCAGGTGTCCATATTCGCCACTTATACGCCGTTTTAAAGCAAGGGGATAAGGACCCTGCTCTAACATTTCGAGATCGTGATTACACTCTAATAGCAGGCTATCCAGCTGATGGTAACTCTGCTTGACGAAGGGCGTAATACTACCTAAATCTGTTAAAACACCCAACTTTTTTGCACCGTCATCGAAAATAAATTGACAGGGCTCTCGTGCGTCATGGGGCACTGGAACCGGCTGTATTTGTATATCCATGATGGCAAAAGTCGAATGGCTGTTGATGCTGTGCAGTTGGTTAACCCGGCCTATCCGAGATTGCTGATAGGTTCCGGCAGTAAGATAGACGGGCAGATCATATTTTCGCGCTAAGGGACCCACACCATTAGCATGGTCGCTGTGTTCGTGGGTAACTAATATAGCGCTTATTTGCTGCGGTGATTTGTCCAGGCGCGCTAACCGCCGTTCGGTTTCTTTGAGGGTAAAACCGCAGTCAAGCAGTAGGCAGGTGTTCGCATGCTCAATCAGCGTGGCATTGCCACGACTGCCGCTGCCGAGCGACGAAAAACGCACCTAAATACCTTAAGTTAAACTAACAGACATCTGATAGATCGCTATATGAGATTTTCTCTAATAGTAGCCAGCACTGCTTCCGACAGATCCTTTTCAATTTTTTCATCATCACTCGCTACTGCAACCACAATTTTTTCGGATTCCGTTTTTAAATTCACCACAAATTTAAATGCTTTGCCTTTCGACCCGTCGCTACCGACAAAAGGTAGAAAAGAGAAGAATCCACCTTCTTCCTTTTCTTCTGCGTTGGGGTAGTAATTAACGTAGTAATTTCCAGAGCTGCGGTCTTTATCAGCTACTTCTATTTCCGCATCTTCTATCGCTTTACCGACCGCTTCCCAAGCTCGCTCATAGTTCAGTTGTAAGAGCAGTATTTTTCTCCCTGACGCATCTGTACTCAACGAGGATTTCGGTGCGCCAGAAAAGCTTTGGGCCAGCAAGGAGGCAGGAGCGCCTTCATATTCGGTATCAATCAGAAAACTGGCGAGTTCCTGCATAATGGCGACAGCTAACTCGTCCTCTTCTTTAACGACAGACCAATCTAATTGCTCTGCAGCAGGTAATACGGCGGTAGCCGGAAAACCAAGGTGCATGATGTATACTTCCGCTGAGTTTTCATGCATCCCGTGCTCGACCCGAATTCGGAATTTATCGCGCGTGGCAATGTTTTCCTTTTCCCGTGACAACCAAACAGTTTCCATATCTCCTTTGAATGGCTCCTCAAGCGCCAACTCAATGCTGTTCAACTCCCAAAATCGTCGCACTTTCGCCCAGGCACTCGCTGGTTGAGTATTCACCGAAATCCAGTATCGATTACCTGACTTAAAAGCGCGAATTTCACCCTGACTTTTCGTCACAAAGGCTTCTGGCATAGGCACTTCGAAATCATCAGAAAACGCTTGGCTACCTTGCCAGCCAGGCACAGGGTATAAGTCCTTAATGGCAGACTTATCCAGATTATCCGGCACTTTGATTGGCTGAGATACCTCTGCTTCACGATAATCATGTTTGCGATCGCGGAAATAGCCCTCATCTCCCATTAACCAGCCACAGCCAGAAAGTGCGCTCACAGCAATTATCGGGATAACCATTAACGGTAGGTTTAGCTTCAGCTTGCTCCTCAAGAGTGTCTGTAACGCTTTAGTCTGCATAGAATTTTTGAGCATTCGTTGATTGTACATGTTTATTATATGACCTCAGCCTGTTGCATTGCTCGATGAATCATTTCGTGATATTGCCGACTTAATCTTGTTAAAGGTAAACGGATGCCGCCTTTGATCAACCCCAATTGTTCTACCGCCCATTTAACTGGGATCGGATTCGCTTCTACAAATAAATCCCGGTGTAGTGCTTCCAGCTTCGCGTTGATGCGTTCGGCAGTTTCTCTATCACCAGCAATTGCCGCTCTGCACATTTCCGCCATTTTCTTTGGTGCCACATTTGCGGTAACAGAGATATCACCTTTAGCGCCCATCAGTATTAACTCCATGGCGGTCGCATCATCTCCGGAGTAGACAGTCAAACGATCAGAACATCGCTCAAGCACCTCGCGGCCTCGCTCCAAATCGCCCGTCGCTTCCTTGATGCCGATAATATTAGGATGAAAGGCAAGCCGTTCCAAAGTGTCCGGCAATAAATCGCAAGTCGTGCGCCCTGGAACATTATAGAGAATTTGAGGGATGTCAACGCTATCAGCAATGAGTTTAAAGTGTTGATACATACCTTCCTGCGTTGGGCGATTATAGTAAGGCGTTACCAATAAGCAGGCATCAGCACCCACTTCTTTAGCAGACTGGGACCATTCCACCGCTTCCGAGGTTGCATTGGAACCAGTTCCGGCAATCACCGGTATTCTGCCGGCGACCCGTTGCACAGTAGCGGCGATAACGGCAATATGTTCATCTACCGGCAGCGTAGGGGATTCTCCCGACGTACCAACGGCAACAACTGCGTTCGTACCATTCTCCAAATGGAAATCAATCAAGCGTTCAAGCGCCTGCCAATCAATTGCACCGTCCTCTTCCATTGGGGTTACCAGCGCAACTATACTGCCTTCAATCATCCACAAACTCCGCCGACTAAATAAAGGGTTATAGTAATGTCGAGGACTCACAATCACAAGCGAACCCAGCTATAATTTCTACTTAGAATTCCTACACTTGATTTAACGGAAGATAGTCTTATGTCAACACCAACCATTGGTAAACCCGTCAAAAATTTTACGCTCCCAGCCACTGGAGATCAGGAAATCAACTTATCCACATTGCGGGGGAAAAATATTGTTCTCTATTTTTACCCTAAGGACAGCACCCCAGGCTGCACTACGGAAGGACAGAACTTTCGAGACCTTTTCGATCAATTCACTGCGAATAATACTCTCATATTGGGAGTTTCCAGAGACAGCATCAAAGCCCATGAAAATTTTAAAGCTAAGCAGTGCTTTCCTTTCGAACTATTATCTGATTCAGAAGAAAAACTCTGCTCGCAATTTGACGTGATCCAGGAAAAGAACCTCTATGGCCGTAAATACATGGGAATTGAGCGTAGTACTTTTTTAATTGACGCGGAAGGAGTGTTGCGCAAAGAGTGGCGTAAAGTGAAGGTGAAAGGTCATGCGGATGAAGTGTTAAACGAGGTAAAAATGCTTTAAAGCAGCGACCCGATACAGTCATCTCCCGCAGTAACCTCTGTCGCTGGCAACACCTTTAATATAAGTGGCTGAAATGAAGACTTGCCAGCGCCAACCCCAGAAATTAGCCTAACCAATGCAAAACCTAAGCATAAAGCCAGAATGCCGATACCAATCACCCAAGGCTCAGGTGCGCCAAACAAACTATCTGCTATTCCAGCCGCCGCAATAAACAAAAGCAACGGCAACCCGTAGGCCAGAAAAGCCGATTTCAATAATGTATTTTCCGGAATACCCAAGACGACTTGATCTCCGACCCTCAAACTTTGGTCAGTTACCAAACGAATATGGTTTCGCTTACCGCTAGTATATTTTGCGACTAGCCCTTGGCCACAAGTAGATTTCGCTGCACAGCCACCACAAGAGCTTTGCTGTATCGTTTCCACCCAGACTTGCTTGTCCTCAACGGCAACAACTCGGCCCGGCTCTTCAATCACTTTCTGTCTCCTCAACCGGAACTATCGAGTCCGCCAAGCGCTGTGCTGTCGTCATGGGCACTTCGCCGACTACCGTTACAAAGTGGTTACCAGAATTACTTTTTATAACGCGAGCAACGGCAACCGTTGCACCTTTTTGAGTAGCTACCCGTTCCTGCACTTCCGTTGAAGCTTTCTCAACGAATATCGAAAATGCAGTCATGCCGTCACTGTAGGTGAGCGTATCGGCCTGCATGTCACCACCATGTGCACGTCGTATCCCTTGCATGCGCATAATAAAGCCATCCGGCATCCAGGTGAGCCTCCAACTGGGCTTTTTCTGTTCAATCGTTTCATTCTCGGAGAGCAATAAAGGCTGATGCTTGAACACTTCACCTTCAATACCTAAATCTAGTTCATCATCCGTAATCTCATTGGTAAGATCAATTTGAGTAAACTGGAATCGCTCAAGTACACGATTAGCATGCAACAGAACAGATTTCAGTAGCAATCCCGTTTCCTTATCCAGCCAAATTTGATAGCCGTAGCGGAATTCATCCTTTGGTATAATCGCAAAGCGCATAGCTTCTCGACCCACAATACGACTTTGACCCATGAGTTCGACCTGATAACCACTACTGGAATGACTGACATCGCGAATAAAGGCTTTAGCAAAAGGACCGGCTGGAATACGGTGATTAACATCGCCTTCCCAATCGGCAGTATGCACACAGGTGACTTGATCGCCATTACGAATCAGTTCGAGTTTAGGGCCATCCATACGCACAATGCGCTCACGCTCCGAACGATCATCCAACCGATGAACGATGCGCAATGTTTCCATATTGCTACCATGCGAATAGACAAATACGCCATCATAATTGTTTTGACGAAAGGCATCGGAAATACGTTGGAATAAATTACTAGCCTCGGATTCGGCTAAAACGGCATCGGCAGATGCCGTGCCGATTATCAATGAGCAGAGTAAACCGACTTTACAAACGAAGCTGGAAAGCGACACAGTTTTCTCAACTCGCACCATTAATACCTTTGTGATTCACTATCGCTGACTAATTGTGCATATGGCATAAATGCACGACTACGAGATAAATCTGCTTGTTGAGCATGGGTATCAATCAATTCCCTAAGCTTTTTTTGCGATACCGTTAAAGCTTCATCGCTAACGGGTAAGACATCTTTCGTCGCGGGATTGCTACCAGCAATAAGCGTATTGATATCAGAGGCTTCCTGCTCAGCAATACCGGGAGTAGAGGAAGGCTGATTCATTTGTAATGATCCAAAAACGACCACAACGGCAACCGAAGCGGCAACAGCCACACTTGTCACTGGCTTCAAAAAGCGATTCCAACCAGCATTTTTCACCTCAATGTCCGACTCATTCTTAATCTGCTCATCGGCAATGGCCTGCGCAACTCGAGAACTAATATCGACATGCAGATTCTTGGGCAAATTTCTCTTCATTGCTGAGCTTGCTAATTGATAACGCTTCCAAGTATCACGCACCTCATCATCTTTCTCCATACTGGTGAGCAGTCGACGAAGTTCCAACTCATTGGCTTCATTATCCATTAACGCCGAGATAGATTCGCGCAGATTATCTGTCATCTGTGTTTTCCTCTTATACGCACTTTTGTTAATGTTATCTATAATTCTTTAGTCAACCAAACTGCTAATTTGATTATCAATTGCTTCCCGCGCTCTAAATATTCTCGAACGCACTGTCCCGACAGGGCACTGCATGACTTCAGCAATTTCTTCATAACTCATACCGTCAAATTCACGTAATGTTACTGCCGTTCTCAAATCCTCTGGCAACTGGTGGATTGCCTTAAATACTGTTTTTTCCAGCTCAGCCTTGTACAGTTCATTTTCAGGCGAATCATTATCTTTTAACTTGCTAGCGCCTTCAAAATATTCAGCATCGGCTACCTCAACATCTGAATCTGGTGGCCTACGGCTCCGCGAGACGAGATGATTTTTAGCTGTGTTAATCGCAATACGGTATAACCAAGTGTAAAAAGCGCTATCACCACGGAACCTACCAATTGCTCTATACGCCTTAATAAAGGCTTCCTGAGAGACATCAAGCACTTCATGACTATCATGAATATACCGGCTTACCAAACCTGCTATTTTGTGCTGATATTTTAATACCAACAGGTCAAAAGCTCGCTTATCTCCTTTTTGGACTCGCTCAACTAATTGCTGATCGGTCTCCTGTTCCCTAAGCATTTTCTCTCCGACTCCAGTCAGGGCTAGAAACCAGGACTCAAATATGCATAGACGGACAGCCGAATGCTAGACAGGTAGACCATTTGATTCCCCAGAAGTTCTTAATAAAATATAAAAACCATAAAAAATGTAATGTTTTTTATTGGTTGCCAAAAACGAGGCTTATTCTAACTCAAAACACACCGTTATACCGGCATAATTATTTTTTACTGGCGGTATGACATTGGGAATTAATAATAGTGCAATTTTTTCTGCATGCTCCACAATTCATCAATTTTACAGAATAATGAATTATCAGGTTGCCGCCTACGCTGTGGGTTAATATATAATACCGACAACTTACTTAATCTCAGAGCAAGCCTCTGCTTAATTTATGAACCCCACTTTTCAACATGATGTACTGGTTATAGGCAGTGGTGCCGCTGGGCTGACAGTAGCGCTCAAATTGGGAGATAGTTTAAATGTTGCTGTACTCTGCAAAGATCAGGTATTTGGTGGCTCAACCTATTATGCCCAAGGCGGTGTCGCTGCAGTTTTGGACTCAACCGATACCGTGGATGCCCACGTAAGAGATACCCTGACCGCAGGCGCTGGGCTATGCGTGGAAAAAACAGTGCGTTTTACCGTCGAGCGAAGCAAACGCAGTATTGAATGGCTTATTCAACAAGGGGTGCCTTTTACAGAAAACGAAGATACTGAAACGGAATACCATCTTACTAAAGAGGGTGGTCACAGCCATCGCCGGATTATTCATCAGGCCGACACTACCGGAAGAGCAATTTCAAACGCCCTGGTAAACCGTGCCAAAGAGCACCCTAATATTGAATTTTTTGAACACCGTACGGCTATCGATTTAATCACTCGCGAAAAACTAGGTATTGAAGGTAAAGGGTGCTTCGGCGCCTACGTTCTTAATTGTGATACCGAACATGTCGAGCTTTTTAGAGCACGCTTTGTCGTTATTGCCTCCGGCGGAGCCAGCAAAGTTTATCTATACACCAGCAACCCCGATGGTGCCTGTGGCGACGGTATCGCCATGGCTTGGCGAGCGGGTTGCCGCGTCGCCAATATGGAATTCAATCAATTCCACCCCACCTGCCTCTATCACCCTCAGGCTAAGTCTTTCCTCATTAGCGAAGCATTACGCGGCGAAGGCGCTAAGCTTCTGTTGCCTGACGGTAGCCGTTTTATGCATAAATTCGACGCTCGGGGGGAGTTGGCCCCGCGTGATATAGTCGCACGCGCGATTGACCATGAAATGAAACGGTTGGGTTGTGACTGCCTCTACTTGGATATCAGCCACAAGTCCGATGAGTTCATCCAAAATCACTTCCCCTCGATTTATAAAAAGTGCCTATCTTTTGGTTATGACCTAACAAAGCAACCCATTCCTATTGTGCCAGCGGCCCATTACACCTGCGGCGGCATAGTCACCGACCTGCGTGGTCGCACCGATGTTCAGCAACTCTACGCCATCGGCGAGACCAGCTACACCGGATTTCACGGCGCTAACCGGCTAGCCAGTAATTCACTCTTGGAATGCTTTGTTTTCGCGGCAGCGGCGGCCGACGATATTATCGCTCAGCTCGACCATGCGCCTGGCATTGCGGTAGCACCAGAATGGGATGAAAGCCAAGTCACTGACTCCGATGAAGATGTGGTTATCTCGCATAACTGGGATGAGTTACGCCGCTTTATGTGGGACTACGTGGGTATCGTGCGTACGGATAAACGACTTCAGCGCGCTGAACACCGTGTCCATTTACTGAAACGGGAAATTGCTGAATATTACAGCAACTATAAAGTCAGCAACGACCTTATCGAATTGCGCAATCTGGTAACGGTCGCGGAACTCATTATTCGTTCTGCGCTGAGCAGAAAGGAAAGCCGAGGCCTGCATTATACGCTCGACTACCCGGAAACCGCTGCGGTGGCAGCACCGACCCTGTTAAAACCGGCAAACTATGGCGAATAGTGCACTTTGACGGTTCCCTCCACTCAGCAATTTCATTAACCCTCTTTAAAGAGGATATCTCAGGCGCACCTTTAACTGCCGGAAAGCGTCGACATCAGTGGCATCGTGACATATCAGAATATACTGAGACCATCGTCGATCAGAGACACTAAGAGCTAGGATTATCCACCGGTTAGTAACGAAATGCCGTTGCTTTAATTCGGCCAGATACGCTGTCTGATTTTTTATTATAACCTGGCAATGATCCCCCCTTAAAACAAGGGTCTCAGGTTGGCGCCATCTGCTGCACCCGGCATAGTTATACTGGTAATACACAGCACTGAAGAAAACCAAGAGGACTACCAATGACAACGCCATTATCGATAACGGCAATTGCACTAAACTCAGCAGGACAAGCAAATGTAGCAACCACAAAAAATAGGTTAACTGATTTGATGGTGTAAGATTAATCCTTAGGGGTTCTTGCATAGTCCAAAATAAGCCCGACAATCCGTGCCATCTCCTTATTTTCTGGCAGCTCTCGGCCCAGAAACCATTTGAACAAATCCTGATCTTCCTCTGCAAGCAATTGTTCGTAGCGCTTTCGATCATCGTCATTCAAAAGATCAAACCGGGCTTCCAAAAAAGGCACTAGAATTAGATCCAGTTCCAACATACCGCGTCGGCTATGCCAGTAGAGACGCTTACGATCAACATTTTCAGTCATTTTATATCTTCGCAGGGATTGAAATTTGAGAGATCGATTATATATAAAAGCAATCTAAGACGCTTCCCCTGTGCAATATTATTGACCCTCTTGTGTTCCCCGAGAAGGATACTCATACTAACCCGGACAGCAATACCAAACAAAACATTAGAACGATATGAGATTTTTATGGTAAACGATAACTGGAAAACCTATTTACAAAATCAGGGCGCTAAATTTGTAGATAACCAAGGCAGCGAACTTGTTGCCGCCTTTAAATCCCTAGACTCGATAACCAGCCCCCCTTTTATTGCACCCCTTATGCACCAAGCTCTGCTCAATATTACAGGCCCAGACAGCGCCAAATTTATGCAGGGACAGTTAACCTGTGATGTCAACGCCGTTACCACCGGCGTCAGCAGTCTGGGGGCGGCCTGTACACCGAAGGGTCGTATTTATACGAGTTTCAGATTAATACAGCAAGAAAATTGCGAACCGCCGAGTTTTATGCTGCGCATGCGCCAAAACCTTATCGATTCAAGCATGGCGAATTTGGGTAAATATATCGTCTTTTTTAAATCTAAAATGACGAGTTTTGTAGACACCTGGGTTGGTATTGGCATTCATGGCGAGGCCTGCGACAACTTGCTGACGGAGTTCTTTGGCGCAATTCCCACAGAAATCAATCAAGTCACACAAAGCGAGCGTGGCCTACTGATTCGAAACCCTGGACGTAACACGCGCTATGAAGCCTGGTTGCCGGTAGCACATGCCCAAGCACTTTGGTCAGCGCTCGCAGTGGTCGTCTCACCGGCGAGCACTTACGCTTGGATGCTGGAAGATATTCGCGCCGGCGTAGCGGAAGTTAGCCTCACCACAGCAGAGACCTTTATCCCCCAGGCACTTAATTTCCAGGCAATTAATGCTGTCAGTTTTTCGAAAGGCTGTTATACCGGACAAGAAATTGTGGCCCGTACCCAATACCGCGGCAAGTCCAAACGCTTCATGCTGCGCGCCATGCTGGAAAAGGCACCGACTCTCACTCCCGGAACAGACCTCCTGGATACTGATTCGCAAAAAAATGTTGCCACTCTGGTTGAGGCCGTGAGGATCAGCACTGAACAGCAGGAAGTATTATTAGTAGTGCTTGATGAGCTAGCGGAAACATCCGATTGGCGATTCACTGTTGATAATCAAAACTTTAGCGGTTCGCGACTTGAGCTTCCCTACCAAATCGATGATATAAAATAGGCTTTCGATTCGTTTTTAGAATTTATTAATGCGCATTTCCAGGAAAGGCTTCTATACTTATTTTTAGACCACAATTACCTGTAAAAGAAACTATGTCCGATATATTTACAACTGTAGAAAACGAAATAATTACCGCCATCGAAACGGATAAGTTAGTGCTTCCCACTCTGCCCGAGGTGGCTTTAAGAATACGCGAAGTCGCACAAGATGAAGGCGCGAGCGTTGGCGATCTGACCTCAATCATTAGCAGTGATACTGCGATATCTGCCCGTATTATTAAAATATGCAACAGTCCTTTATTACGTGCCAGTCAGCCAGTTGAAAATCTCAAAATGGCGATTAACCGCCTCGGCATGAGCTATAGCGCTGATTTGGCAACCGGCTTAGCTATGGAGCAAATGTTTCAGGCAACTTCTGATATTATCGATTCGCGCATGCGCGAACTTTGGTCGCGCAATACTGAGGTTGCGGGTATCTGCAACGTGTTGGCGCAAAACTACACACGCCTATCGCCTGGACAGGCAACTTTAGCGGGGCTAACCCATAAAATTGGCGTATTGCCGATTCTTAAGTTTGCCGAAGACAACGACCACCTACTTTCCGACGGTTTTACTCTCGATGAAGTAATCGAAAAGCTTCATCCGAAACTGGGCTGGATGATTCTTAGAGCCTGGGATTTCAGCGAAGAATTATGTGAAGTGCCTTTGGAATATTTGAATTTTTCTCGGGAAAGTGACCGGGTGGATTTTGTCGATATAGTGACCGTTGCAAATTTGCAAAGTTACATTGGCACGGATCATCCCTGTACACTGCTTGACTGGTCTCTCATTCCCGCCTTTAATCGACTTGGTCTCGACCCCACAAAGGGTCAGGAAGAGGACGAAGACCTTTCAGAGAATCTGCAAGCAGCGCTGGCCATGCTTGCCTAAAAACGTCAGAAAGTAGACCAATCACAGTCTACTTTTAACGGCTCAAACGCAATCCCTGCTGTCGTCTTCAAAGGCCAGTCGACCCCTATGCTGAAAAATCCAGTCCATTGATACGGTATGCGGCAACTAACGTATTGTACAATAGGCAGGCGATCGTCATGGGGCCAACGCCACCAGGCACTGGTGTGATCGCTCCTGCCACGAGTTGCACTGAAGCAAAGTCTACATCACCGACCAAGCGAGTTGATCCGTCCTCGGTTTCGATGCGGTTGATGCCCACATCAATGACTGTGGCGCCTGGTTTCACCCAATCACCTTTAATCATCTGCGCCCGCCCTACTGCAGCCACTAAAATATCCGCGCCTCGACAAACTTCAGCAAGGTTTTTAGTACGGGAATGAGCAACGGTGACAGTGCAGCTTTCTTTAAGCAGCAAGGCTGCCATAGGTTTGCCGACAATATTCGAGCGTCCCACCACTACTGCATTGAGACCAGACAGATCGCCCAAATGATCCTTCAGTAGCATGCTGCACCCCAGCGGTGTACAGGGCACAAAACCCTCCAAACCCGTGGCCAGCTTCCCCACATTACTAATGTGAAATCCGTCAACGTCTTTTTCTGGATTGATTCGGTCAATCACTTTCTGTTCAGAAATATGAGAGGGTAATGGCAGTTGCACCAATATACCATGTACGTTGCCATCTCGATTCAATCGATCCAGTACCGCCAGCAAATCCTCTTCGGATGTATCTTCCGGCAGTTTGTGCTCATAGGAATTAAAGCCAACCTCCAAAGCCTGCTTGCCTTTATTGCGAACATAAACCTGACTGGCGGGGTCCTCGCCCACCAATATGACCGCAAGGCCCGGCTGAACTCCATGCTGCGAAAGCAATGCCGCCGTCATGCCCTTTACTTTTTCTCTCAGTTGCGCGGCAAAGGCTTTACCATCGATAACTAGCGCCATTTTAAGTCTCTACTTATTCTGGAACACGGGTTTGCGTTTCTCAACAAAGGCATTCATCCCCTCTTTTTGGTCTTCCGTCGAGAATAGTGCTTGGAATATACGACGCTCGTATTTCACGCCTTCTCTCAGCGTTGTTTCGTAAGCTTTATTAATTACTTCTTTAGCCAATTTAACTGCTGGCTGAGAGTACTCAGCAATTTCCATTCCGATAGCAATACACTCTTCCATCAAATTTTCCAAAGGCACAACCCGCGAAGCCAAGCCGCAGATTTTAGCTTCTTCCGCATCCATCATGCGTCCGGTAAGACAAAGATCCATTGCCTTGGATTTACCAATAAAGCGCGCCAATCGCTGGGTGCCGCCTGCGCCAGGAATCACTCCCAACTTCACTTCAGGTTGACCAAACTTCGCATTATCCGCAGCAATAATAAAATCACACATCATTGCGATTTCACAGCCACCGCCGAGTGCAAAACCCGCTACCGCAGCAATGATAGGCTTCTTGCATTTAGCAATCCCTTCCCAATCCGCATTAATGAAATCCGTAGTATATAGATCAATAAAATGCTGATCCTTTATTTCTGAGATATCCGCTCCCGCCGCAAATGCTCTTTCATTGCCCGTTAAAATGATGGCATGAACATCGTTATCTTTTTCAAATTCCAGCAAGGCGGCTGATACATCCTTCATTAACCCCGACGAAAGCGCATTTAACGCCTGTGGGCGGTTCATCTTTATCACACCAACTTTACCGTGACGCTCGGTAATCACATTCTCATAGGACATTTCAATAATTCCATTCTGAAGGATTTAAAAAGGCGAAATCATACCTTGTATCTGCGCCCAAAACCAGCGCGGACTATCTGCCAATCGCTATAACAAAATATACTAAATTAATTTATGTTGACTCTAACCGGCAGGTATACTTAACCGCTGATTCGACAGACTCAGTGCGCCAGCGGTTATCTCTAAGCAAACGGTATTCAATGACAAAATCAACCCGATTATTGGTTCTATTATTTTGCGCTGCCTTGACGAGCCTAGTTATTAGCGTTAGCTCGGGCAGTATGACCCTCACTTTTTGGCAGCTTTGGCAGGCGCTAACCACCGGGTCCGAATCGCTCGCCCACACTTTAATTTGGGAGTTGCGTATTCCAAGAGCAATGACAGCCTTTATAGTTGGCGCGATGTTATCAATTGCCGGAGCATTAATGCAGGTAATTCTTAGGAATCCATTAGCCGACCCCTATATTCTTGGCGTATCCGGCGGCGCCTCAGTTGCCGCATTATTGGCAATGCTAGCGGGCATTGCAAGCATTGGCGTTTCCTTGAGCGCCTTCTTCGGAGCGTTATTGTCGACATTATTAGTGTTCGGCATTGCACATGGGGCTGGCAGCTGGTCTCCCATGAAAGTGTTGCTCACAGGCGTTGTCCTCGCTTCAGGCTGGGGTGCGCTAATCAGTCTCATCCTTGCGATCAGCCCAGATCAGGGGCTACGCAGTATGCTTTATTGGCTAATGGGCGACTTTAGCTATTCGTCATCCTACGGCTGGGCCAGTTTGGCGCTATTGGTTGGTATTGCCACATCCTGTTATCTGGCCAGACCACTAAATCTATTACTGCATGGCAGTGTCCAAGCGGCCTCCCTAGGAGTGTCCGTAGAGAAAGTTTACCTCATCATATTTATTATCGCCTCGTTTCTCACAGCCGTCTCGGTCAGCATGGCTGGCAATATCGGCTTTGTGGGACTGATCGTTCCACACCTTGTCCGTCTTAGCATCGGCAGCGATCATCGCACACTATTACCCGCCTCCCTGCTACTTGGCGGGACCCTCATGGTCATCGCTGATCTGCTCGCCAGAACACTATTTAGCCCACAGCAACTTCCTGTCGGAGTGATTACTGCGCTGTTGGGAGTACCTTTGTTCTTGTTTATCCTATATCGCGGCCAAAGGAAGTTTTAGTAACATGACTCTACTTGCTGCCAAAAATCTCAACCTCAGCATCGGCGAATTGGTGATTTGTGAGAACACCACACTCGATTTTGAAGCCAATCAAATCTGGGCAATTTTAGGTCGTAATGGTGCCGGCAAAACTACGTTATTACATACGCTTGCTGGATTACGTGCACCATTGAGCGGAAGCATCGAACTCTTGGGACAACCCCTAAGCCATCTGAAACGACGTGCAGTTGCACAAAAACTTGGTATTTTGTTTCAACAACAGGATGACCCGTTTCCGGCGAGTGTCATAGAAACAGCCTTAATTGGGCGCCACCCTTTCATTAAGAGTTGGCGTGGCGAGAGTTATAAGGACTTCGATATCGCTACTAAGGCGCTGCGTTCGGTGGAACTGGAAGGATTTCAAGATCGTTTTAGCAATTCACTATCGGGCGGCGAAAAACAGCGATTAAAAATTGCAACATTGTTAACGCAAACACCTCAAATCATGCTTTTAGATGAACCGACAAACCACCTGGACCTTAACCACCAAATCAAATTGCTGAATTTGATTGTCCGCTCAATTAAAGAACGGCAGGGCTTGATCATCATGGTATTACACGATTTAAACCTTGCTGCTCGTTTTTGTACTCACGCTCTGTTATTAAATGCCAATGATGAGCCTTTGCAGGGCACGCTGGCTGACGTATTACAAACTCAGCATTTGGAGCGGGCTTACGGCTGGCCGGTAGAACGCATTAATCTGAACGAAAAGGTGTTTTACCATCCTCAGTAAGCGTCTGACGTACTTGCTCGATCGACTCACATATTACTTTAGCACCTTCAACGATGCGTAGGCTATGACGAGAGATAATATCCCAGGGTATTTTGTAAATAGCTTGATAGCGCACCGCCGGCAGACTTTGCCAGCGTTGCCAATAGGTCAGCAAATGGTCATCATCGGCGGGCGGGGCGCTAATCAGAATAGCCTGAACGTTTTTAGCTATTACTGATTCCAAACTAACTTGCGGCGTCAGCCTTGGCATGTCCGCAAAAAGGTTTTCCCCTCCGCAAAGATCAATCACCTGGCTGATCAGATGCTTGCCATTCACTGTCATCAGTGGTTCCTGCCAAATTTGGTAGAACACACTTACCTTAGGGGGTTTTCGATAGTGCTGCTCCAACTTAGCCAATCGATCCAAAAACTGGCGAATTTGACTCGTTGCAAATTCGCCATGTCCGCTCAGTTGTCCGAGATCACTAATATTTTTCACGATATCATTGAAGCCACTCGGATCGGACAGATACAGCTGAAACCCCAGTTGCTGCAAAGCCGTTATCGCCCTTTGCGGTGTACCGCTACGCCAAGCCACGATCAAGTCCGGTTGTAACGCCACAATAGCCTCTACATCCAGATTAACAGCATCTCCTACACGAGGAATTTGCTCGGCGGCGGCCGGATAATCACTGAACGCAACAGTACCTACTATTTGCTCGGCAGCACCGGCACTGAACAGCATTTCGGTAATATGCGGCGCCAAACTGACAATTCGCCGAGCCGGTTGAGTCAAAATCAGCCTGTTACCTTGATCATCAACAACCTTAATTTCTGCCGCACTGATTTCTGTCGCCCCTGTATTAGCATTAACCTCTGGACTTGGCGTGTCCGCAAGAACGCCTTGGCTGACGATGGTCAGCAAGATGAGCAACAGCGGCGTTAGCGACGCTTGCAGACATTTAATCCATAAAATGGACTCCTGGTCGTCTAGATTCTCAAAATTTTGATTCATGGTACTTGATTAGACTCCCCAAGTGGCGTATTTTGCGCGCGCTCAAAATCCTTATCCTAGCGTGCAAACAGATTTCGGGGCGATTAAGCTGATCGTTCGATTCCGGCGATAACATCTTCAGGACGCTAATAGTAGCTCACTTCCTCACCCCTGACGGTAAGTATCGTCCTTCGATGATGGGTAAAGCCGGTTAAGTATAAGCGAGCTAATATTAATTAGCTGAGAAGAAATTATTTTTCTACTCGCATTTATATATTTCCACAGCTAAATTAATAGGTATAGAATTATCTCTAGATTGAGAAAAAGAGGCCGAGTTAATAGGGCCAGAATCGAAGGACCCCGCTATCATTAGCTTATAGAAAAGAGGTTTGCCAATGACAACTCAATCAAAACCGCCGGTTGTAGGAATACTACTGGCAAGTCACTCTCACCGCACTACCAATAGTGGCGAGAAATGCTTGAAAAAACTGATGGGAAAACCGGTGCTCTCTTATGTAATTGAGCGCGCATCGCCTCAGGTCTCGAGCCTTATTTTAAACGCAAACGGTGACCCCACCCGCTTTCAGGATATCTCTATCCCCGTTGTGCCAGATGCTATAGAGGAACTTAGCGGTCCCCTAGCCGGTATTCTTACTGGTATGGAGTGGGCTCGCGACAACGATCCAAAAGCAGAATGGCTGGCCACCTTTGCAACTGATTCACCCTTTATTCCGCATGACTTGGTGTTGCACATGCTAGAGGAGATAGAGCGCCATCAAGCCGATATGGCCTATATCAGCTGCGGCGGCAAACCACATCCAGAATATGGGTTGTGGCCCGTGGAGCTGGCTGAAGATTTGCGCTATGCGCTTACGGAAGAAAATATAAAACGCGTAGACAAATGGACGCAGCTCTACAATGCAATCACCGTTGAATACCCCGCCAAACCAATCGACCGCTTTACTCTCAGTAATAATATAGAAGGCATTGTAGACGTCGAGCGAAATTATGCAGCGCAATAATAAAATTTTAAGGCGCTTCGCTTGGCTGATAGGGCTGAGGGTTTTGTTCTCGCCAGAGGCGTATTTGATCCGCATCCACGCAGAGATAATCACCCTCTAACCAGCTATCAAATTTTTGTAAATTTGGGCAGCGCTGACCGCTCGCGCCAGTATCATAACGGAACTCCCATCCGTGCCACCCACAGACCACCTTTTTACCGACGATGACACCATTTGCCAGCAAGACACCCCGGTGCAAACAACGGCCATAGAGTACAGAAACTTCATCATCATAACGTATGACCATCAAATCTACCGCTTCCACCAGTGCTTTCACGGGTGTACGAGGCGGCAACTCATCCCATTTTACTAACCGTACTTTGTTCAACTAACCCCCTCTACCGGCGCTTTTACCACTCGGTTCCTACCCTCAGCTTTGGCCAAATACATTGCCTTGTCTGCCGCTTGAATAAGGGATACAAAGCTCGTCCCTCGCTGCGGCTTGACTGTAGCCGCACCAATACTCACAGTAACCACTCTGGCAACCAGCGAAAACCCATGTTCAATAGCTAACGCTTCGACGCCAAGTCGACACTTATGGGCAACAATACTGTCCTTATCATCGGTATTCGGCAGCATAACAGCAAACTCCTCGCCTCCGTAGCGCGCCACTAAATCTCCAAGCCGTTGCGGTACACCCGCAATTGCCTCAGCCACGCGCTTGAGGCAATTATCCCCGGCGATATGCCCATAATTATCGTTGTAATATTTAAAGCAATCCACATCAATGAGCAGAAGTGTTATAGGAATTTCCTCCCGAATCGAGCGATTCCATTCGATTTCGAGCACTTGATCAAATCCGCGCCGGTTAACCACTCCGGTTAAGGCATCAGTAAGCGTCATCAACTCTAATTTTTGATTGGCTGCAGATAATTCCCTTGTGCGCTGACTCACTATTTCTTGAATTTTTTCTTCACGTTTGGAAATAATAAGCAGATAAATGGTTACCACCAGCGTCAGAATCATCCCGAATACAAGAACCATTTCAGCCATAGCGGTCTTATGCGTTGCCAGATAGGCATTCGTTGGCGTTGCCTCAATCAGCCAACGCTGCCCACCAATATCACGCAAAGATTTTTGATAATGGAAATTAGCAAACAGCATCGGCTCTTTTTGTGGGCTTGTAGCAAATAACACACCTGAACCCACTCTGTTACGGTCGATCAATTGCACACTAATCTGCCGTAGATCGGTTTCTTTGAATACTTGCATGACAATATCTGCGAGCATAAATCGGACTAGTACAAACCCCTTCAAGCTGTGGAAACGCTCAACATCGGAATTTGGTTCGCCTCGGTAAACCGGCTCAAATACCCGCAATTCGACTCCTGCCTTTTCACGCTCGCTATTAGCTGAGCCAAGCACCACTGCCATTTGCCCGGTTAGTCGCGAATTCATTAACGTCCTTCGCTGATTCTCCTCGGCGGCCAAATCAAGACCTAGCATCGTCTCACTTTGACCATCGTGCTGGGAATAATAGACTGGGAAATATTCTGAGCGTTGTTGCGCCAATATCAAATCGCCGTGCTCCGAATACTCCTTAAAATGAAAGCCTGCTATCTGCTGTTGCCGCTGTTGCTCCAAGGGCAAACGATCCGCCGCAACCACTAAAGGTATCCACTCTATGGCGACTAATTCGGGATTATCATTCAGCGTGCTTCTATTCACTCTTTTAAACTCATCAGCCGAGATAATACGAGATGCTTCAAAGAGATTTTTCGTGAATCGCACAATTGCCAGATGTGATTGAATTTCACGCTCTAACAAATCCACTTTACGGTCTATTTCTTGACGAAACTGATTATTGACGGCAACTCGCTGAAGCCCATCCAGACGTAGATAAAACAACACCGAAAGAGTAGCCCCAAGCAGGCAAATAATTGCGATATAACGACGATAAAATATTTTCATTATTTTTAACCTATCGACGCAAATAGAATAACATCAATGAGAGAGCGCTTATGTAAGATAATACTTACATGCATTTAAGCCCTTTCGTCCAGGAAAAAACTCAGTTAATGAGCGATCCTGTATAGTGACGGAGCGCGCGATGGACCGCGCTCACACAAGGATGTGTATACCTCCCCCCTTATATTTCGTTTCTTTCAGGACACCCTCCAATCAATCGGCGTTTTCCCCTTCGACTGCAAATACTCGTTAACACGTTTGAAATGACCATTGCCAAGAAAACCGCGATGCGCCGAAAATGGCGATGGATGTGGCGACTCTAGG
>Ga0070727_10001254_pt1 | contig 27397 bp, 28 predicted proteins | sample tdAd472_FD_66722 | JGI IMG/M metagenome (GOLD analysis project Ga0070727, IMG submission 66722) | Marine sediment microbial communities from the Atlantic coast under amendment with organic carbon and nitrate - tdAd47.2 | ecosystem: Environmental > Aquatic > Marine > Coastal > Sediment | place...
CGATCCTGGGCAACCCATCAACAAAGCGCTCTGGACCGTCCCCTACGTCTTTCTCACCGCCGGACTCGCCTCCATCACTTTCGGTTTTTGCTACTGGCTGGTCGATCTTCGCGGCGCCAAGGGGGCATGGCTCCAGTTCTTCACGATCTTCGGCCTCAATGCTCTCGCCGTCTACATCTTCCATTTCATCCTCGGCGCCGTCTTCGGCAAAAGCGGCCTGCAAGACTCCGTATTCAACGCCTTCCTCGGCGCGGGCCCGCAAAATGCCGCTCTGTTCTATTCGCTCATTCACGTCGCAGCATCGTTCCTGTTTGCTTGGTTCCTCTGGAATCGCCGCTGGTTCCTCAAGATCTAGCGCCATGCTCGATGTGCGCTAAATCACAATTGTTCGTTTCCGTTTCGCTTCCGCTACACTAAGGGCTCCCGCAAGCGCCTCATCTCATGAGCTGACCCTTTTTCGGAGGAACCCCATGTCTACACGCTCTTGGAGCGCGCTATTGGCGCTCTCGATCGTGCTTCCGCTTGCGTTGCTGTCCGGCTGTGGCCGCGGCTACAGAAGCACCCCCATTGCTCCGGCCATTCTGCCGAGCGACGATCTATACGGCCGCGGCAACGTTTCCGCGCCCACCGCCGAACTGCGCATCGAGCCCGAACGCGTCTTCCCCGGCGAGTCTGCCATCCTCACCTGGTCGTCCACCGACGCCGACACCGCCTTCCTGCAACCCGGTCCCGGTCGCGTCGAAACCCAAGGTCGCCTGGAGATTCGTCCTGAATCCGACGCCTCCTACGCCCTAACCGTCCAAGGCGACGGCGGCGAGGCCACTGTCTCGGCCCGCGTCTACGTCATCCCCGCCGATCCGCTCTCCGGGCGCAACCGCCGCGGCGTCATGGGCGAGGACGTACTGCCTCCCCTCCAGGACGCCGTCAATTCTCTCGCCGACATCTACTTTGACTACGACTCCGACGACCTGCGCCCCGACCAACAGCGCCAACTCGACGCCAACGCCGAGATGCTCCAAGGCCTCTTCGCCGCCTACTCCACAGGCCAGTTGATGATCGAGGGCCACTGCGATGAACGCGGCTCGAGCGAATACAACCTCGCCCTCGCCGATCGACGCTCGCGCACGGTCTACAACTACCTCGTCGATCGCGGCGTTCCTGCCGCCCGCATGCAAACCGTCAGCTACGGCCATGAGAAGCCCCAGTGCTTCGAGTCCGCCGAATCCTGCTGGAGTCTCAACCGTCGCGCCCACTTCGAAGCCCGCCCCTAGAAAGTGGCGCGGACTTCAGTCCGCAACGGGACTTCAGTCCCGTCCCAAGGCGATTTGCGAAGCAAGAGCCCGTTGCTTGCGGGCGAAGTCCGAACGTCGCTCCCTACAATAGGGTTCCAGCGAGACCCTATCCGTGCGCCCACTCCTCCTTCTTAGCCTCCTTCCGACCGCCCTCGTCGCCTCTGACTTCAACCCGCGCATCCTCCAAGCAGGCGTCGGCCTCTTCGAGGACGCCGTCCGCCAGGACGAAATCAAGGGCGCCGTTCTGCTCGTCTCCAAAGACGGCGAAACCGTTCTCCACGAGGCCGTCGGTTGGGCCGATCCCGACTCCCAACGCAAGCTCAAGAAGGATGCCGTCTTCCGCATGGCCTCCAACACCAAAGCCGTCGTCGCGGCAGCCGTGCTGATGCTCCAGGACGAGGGCAAGCTCTCTGTCCACGACCCTGTCCGCAAACACCTCCCCGGCTGGGACAACTACCGCGCCGGCCGAATCACCATTCACCAACTGCTCACCCATACCTCGGGCCTACGCATTGGCACGTTGTTCCTGGAGCCTCTGCTCGAAAACACCAGCCTCCGCAAAGAGGCTGAACGCTTCGGCGAAATCGGCGCCGAGTACGAGCCCGGTTCCAGCTTCAGCTACAACAACCCTGGCTATAACACTCTCGGTGCGATTGTTGAAGTCGTCTCCGGCCAACCCCTGGCCGACTTCCTGCGCGAACGCATCTACGCACCTCTCGGCATGAAGGACACGTCCAACCACGAATCCGTCGCCGACCATGACCGCATGTCCGCCGTCTACCGCATGTCCGACGACAAATGGAAACGCGGCTGGTCTCCCGGCGATCCGCCGGACTACCCCTTCGTCCGAGCCTCCGGCGGCATGATCTCCACCGCCGCCGACTTCACCCGCTTCTGCCAAATGATGCTCAACCAAGGGGAGTGGAACGGCAAACGCCTCCTGTCGAAAGAAGCTGCCGAGAGCATCACCTCCATCCACTGGAAAGACGCCGAGAATTCCTACGGCTACGGCTGGCGAGTCGAAGACAACGGCGTCTTCTCCCACGGCGGCTCCGACGGCACCTGGGCCTGGGTCGACCCGGCCCGCGGCATCGTCGGCCTCGTCCTCACCCAAAGCCCCGGCGGCAAAATCCCCCGCAACCAATTTAAGCTGCTAATCGAGGCCGCCGCCCATTAGCCGGGCATCGTCTGGAGTCCGCGAGCGGTCAGCCCTCCGGCCTCGGAACGCCCACCGCGCCCTCCTCTTCTCCCATTCCCACCCAAGGACGCTGACGCGGGGACTGGCACATCAAAGCAACCATTCCACGGATACAACCCAGCGTGTGTTGCCTGTCCCCACGCACTACGCTGCCAGCAACTCCCGCTGGCGCCCTGGTGCTTCTCTTCTCATCAAGGAAAGCCAACGTACCTATCGAGATCGAGGCTGTGCTAGAAAACCGGGGACAAAGAAAACCGGAGAAAACCGGGGACAACGCCCGATTTTGATCAAGCGATCGAGAAAGTGGTAGATTGTCGAGCGACAAAGTGCCCCGCCAAGCGCGCGTGGTGGCGGTGGACGTACCGCATCACATCACCCATCGCGGCAATAATCGCCAAGACGTCTTCTTGTCTGACGAAGACCGGCGCCGCTACCAAGACCTCCTTCGGGACCAACTTGGGCCCTGCGGAATCGACCTTCTGGGTTGGTGCTGGATGACGAACCATGTCCACCTGGTCGCCGTGCCGCGACGCGAAGATTCGCTTTCGCGGCTAGTGATGAACGTGCATTCGCGCCACGCGCAGGCGCTGAATCGACGCTATCGACGGATCGGGCATCTGTGGCATAGCCGTTTCTTTTCATGTATTTTGGGGCCGGGACACCTCCAGGAGGCGCTGCTGTACGTTGATCGCAATCCGGTCAGGGCGGGGATGACGGGCGAGGCGACGGCGTGGGAGTGGTCGAGCGCCACGGTGCATGCGACGGGCGCCGATGCTGCGGGGCTTCTATCGCCGCAGGCGCTGGAGGCGTACGGAGGCTGCGAGAACTGGGAGGCTCGGCTGAGAGATCCGGTCGGAGCCCAAGTGCTCGCGCGGCTACGGGAGGCGACCAACAGCGGTCGTCCGTTTGCGGAGTCGAGGTTCGTGGAAGAGCTGGAGCGTAGGCTGGGGCGCCTGCTGCGGCCGGGGAATCCGGGCAGGCCGAAAAAGGCGCGATCGGCGGTGGCGGGAAAGCGATAAGATGTTCGGATTCAACGGAATGTCCACGGCAGCCCGCTGCAAAACCGGGCGTTGTCCCCGGTTTTTCTTCCGGATCTCCCCGGATCTCCTGTTACACGATGGCGGCCTTCGAACTAGAGGGGGCCTGTTTGTCTGCGGCTGGGTCGAGTTCCTCAAATAGTTCGTCGAAGATCAAGTCGGCACCCCACGCTTGAGCTGCCGTAAAGGCGACCCTTCGCTCCTGATCGGACGTCAGTCCTGCGCCAGGTTTGTATGCCAGGTCATGATTGGCTTCACCCCAAGCATGTTGAAAGAGCGTCTTGATCTGCAGCTCAAACACATCTGGGCAATGCTCTTCTTCCTCTTCCGAGTAAAAGACACCAGTCGGAAGAATGAAGATGTAGTGCTGTCCTTCGTACCCGAACGCGGACTGCGAGTCGGGTATGCGTCGTCTCTTTTCTATCGGCCTGTAGTATCGTTCTATGATCGTAGAGATCCTCGTAACGTCCGATTTGTAAAAGACAATGACTCTAGCTGCGATCTGGTCTTGAATCTCTTCCAAAGGATCTCGATACTTCGCGTTGTCCGCCTTGCCAGCAAAGCTTTGGATTGACTTGACCCGGGTTGCTACGCGGTCGATTCTAGGCTGGTCCTTTAGAACTTCCTTTAAGTGCTGCTCAAGGCGCACTCCCACCTGGTCCAGATAACGAGTCTTCCGGGTTGTGTAGGTTGCTATTAGGTCGTCCCTTGTCATGGCATGCTACGAAGTTTTCTGTCGATCACGGATCCAGTCGTGGTGAAGCGGCGCTCGGAACTTCCCTCAAGCTCCTCCTGTTCGAAAATTTGTGAGAACTTGTCCGTGGGCCCAGCCAAGAATCCGCCGTTGCTAAGTTCAAGGCTTTGGAAGGGGTTTTGGAGCGCGAATTCGCTTGCGCTAAAAATGAACACTTGTTCCGCGACGCCCGGGGGGCGAGTGACGTCAAGCAGGGCCGTCGATGCCTCCTTACTGAGGTCATACGAGTCGATCATTTTCTTGATCGAGACCGGTTTCCCGTCTTTCGCCTTTACGAGCGCTGCCACTGACACGAGCTCCTGCTTGACCTCGATCGAATCGGCCAGTTCGATCGCCTTTCTGAGAGTCAAGGCCAATACCCTCGTACCCTCTTGCGGGGTCATCTCGAAGTCGGACAGCAGGAAGTCCTTTATCCAGTAGCTAGCTGCGCGGTGTGTGCGCGAGCTGATCTGCTTGTCGACGACTTTCCCCTTCCACAAACCCGTCTCAAGTGACTTGTGAGTGTAGACCGCAGCCTTGTAGCTCAAGGCGTTCTTCATGAAGACCCTCTCGACAAACTCCACTGATAGGCCAGTCCCAGATGTGTCCGCCAGTATGCCTACCTCGGCTGGAAATCTGGACACAACGATCTTGTGCAGGTCGCCCAGCTTATCAACCATCACGAAGAGCAGACCGAGTCCAGATCGCTCGGTGGTCACGGATTGCAGGCGTTCTGCTAGCTTGCGTCCAGAAGCTTCGGTCGGAGACTTGATAGCTCCAATTAGCTCGGTTCGGGTGTCGTTCGACTGGTCGCCGTTAGGCGAGGAGAACGCGATCGGCGTCGTGCACTCGTCATCTGCTCCTTCGAAGACTGACTCAAGCATGTCTCGAAGCTTGCCGGGATCGTTAATAGCCGTCCCTTCGTGCTCGAGCGTTCCCTCCTTTCCGCTGCCGGGGGAGACCAGATAGCTGAAAATAGTAATCATTGCTCAGAAATCATCACCTATGCGGCTACATTACTCTCAAGCTTTGCGGAATTCAACTCTTCGGAAAACTGGGGAAGACCGGGGACGACGCCCGATTAGGCTGTGGAGTGAAGTGTAGCCCACTCTGGCAGGCCAGAAGGGGCTCCCTAAACAGTTCCAATGTGAGACACAATACGCTCAACGCTTACGAGCGTCGATATCGGGCGTTGTCCTAGGTTTGTCCTTGTCTCCGGTTTGTCCCCCCCCGGTTTCCCTTCCCGATTCTCCTAGTCGAAACCGTAGCGTGTATTATCGCGAGATGGTCGATCCAACCGAATCGATACGTGACGTTGCTGCTGCGTTCCCCGAGACTGACGAAGGGACCGCGTGCAATCAAAGCTCGTTCAAGGCGAATAGGCGGTCGTTTCTGTTTATCGGCCCCGGTGCGAAGGGCGTCGGCTATAAGGCGATGTTCCGGCTGAAGAATTCCATCGAACAGGCCGAGACGCTCGCCGCTGCGGAGCCCGATCGTTTCGAGGTCGGCAAGAACGGCTGGGTGACGACGCGTTTCACCACCCAGAAACCGCTGCCCAAGAAGATCTGGCGCAAGTGGCTGAAGGAATCCTACGAGTCGTGCCTGTGACGTAGACTCCGGAGAAGATCGAATCGCACCGCCTATCCGTGCAGTCGGAGAACGACCCTTCTTCGATGCCGAGCGTGTGCGAGCAACGCACCCGCCCGCACCAATAGAAAAAGGGCCCCGCAAACGCGCGGCCCCCTCCCTTCAAACCTCTGCAGGTGTTACTTCGCCGCCGCGAACCGCCCGGCAACCGCGTTCCAATCAATCACGTTGAAGAACGCCGAAATATAGTCCGGCCGACGGTTCTGGTAGTTCAGATAGTACGCGTGCTCCCACACGTCCAGCCCGAGGATCGGCGTCCGACCCTCCATCAGCGGCGTGTCCTGGTTCGGCGACGATTCGACGACGACCTTGCCGCCGTCTACAGACAGCCAAGCCCAGCCCGATCCGAAGCGCGTCGCAGCGGCATTCGCGAACTGTTCCTTGAATCCGTCAAAGCTGCCGCAAGCCGCGTTGATCGCGTCGCCCAAGTCGCCCGAAGGCGCTCCGCCGCCCGAGGGGCTCATCACGGTCCAAAACAGCGAGTGGTTCGAGTGTCCGCCGCCGTTGTTCCGCACGGCGCCGCGAATGCCTTCCGGCACGCTCGACAAGTTGCGCATCAAGTCGTCAATCGACTGCCCAGCCAGGTCGTCGTGACCCTCCAGCGCAGCGTTGACCTTGGCGATATAGGCGGCGTGATGCTTGTCGTGGTGGATCTCCATCGTCTTCGCGTCGATATGCGGCTCAAGCGCGTCGAACGCGTACGGGAGGTCGGGAAGTGAGTAGGCCATTGGGATTGAAGCTCCTTTACTTGCGGGGTCCGATTCTCGCGGGTGCGCAATGGAATCGAAGCCCCTCAGTGTACAACAGGGCCGGTCATTCGATTTTGCAGTAACCAACTCCCTCCCCAACGCCGTCTCTCCAGAGACGTTCACCACACTAACGAGAATCGATACGACGCTCGTTTGCTAACATAAACGTCAGATTCGGAAGCAGTTAAGAGCTTTTCCATGGTTCTCGCCGACATTCATCGCCCCTTCCTTTTCGGCGCATCGCCGGCCCTTCCCGATCTGCCGGCCGCACCCGGTCCGCAACCCGCGCCGCCCCCTCCCCCACAGAAGAAGAAGCCCAGCGGAGCAGGCGGGCTCTGGATGCTGTTGCTCGGCCTCGGCGCCGGCGCCGCCTTGTGGCTCACCCTCGACAGCCCGGCCATCGGAGGCCCTTCCGGCCCCGCGATTCCGTTCAAGACCGCCGTCGTCGATGAAGGGCGGCTGGAAAACACCCTCCGCGTCGGAGGCACAGTCCAAGCGAAGAACTACGCTTCTATCCGTGCCCCGCGCATGAACGGTCCTCGCGACGCCGGTCGCTCCGACCTCACTCTCATGCAACTCGCCGAGGCCGGCTCCACGGTTCGCAAGGGAGACGTGATCGCGAAGTTCGAGCTCCGCTGGTTGGAAGATCACATCGACGACCGCGAGTCTTCCCTCGTCGTTTCCCAGTCGCAGGTTGAGAAGCAGCGCGCCGACCAGATGATCCTGCAGGAGACTGATCGCCAGGCCGCTGTCACCGCCAAAGCCGAGTACGACAAGGCCAAGCTCGACCTGCGCACCGCTGAAGTCCGCTCGGAGATCGAAGGCGAAGTCCTCAAGAACATGGCCCAGGAGGCGGAAGCGACCTGGAAGCAGCTTGAGTTCGCCTCCCAGACCCAAAAAATCGCTCACGAAGCCGAACTCCAGACCTTCAAGATCACGGTTCGTGAGGATGAACTCCACCTCGACCGCCACGTTCGCGACTTCGGCAAAATGACCGTTCAGGCGCCTCTCGACGGCCTCATCGTCATGGAGACGTCCTATAAGGGCGGCGGCCAGTTCGGACAGACCGAGGAAGGCGATCGAGTCAATCCCGGATCCCTATTCATGCGCGTCGTCGATCTCTCTCAAATGATCGTCCAGGCTGAAATCAACCAAGTCGACATCCAGAGCGTACGCATGGGACAGCGCGCTCGCGTTCGCCTCGACGCCTACCCGGACGTCGTCCTGGACGGTCGTATCGTCGGCATCGGCGCCATCGCCGGACAAGCAGGCGGCGGCGGAGGCAGCCGCTTCTCGCGCGGCGGCTCCGGACTGTTCCTCAAAGCCGTCCCTGTAGAGATTGCGATCGACGGCAAGGACAAGCGAGTCATCCCGGATCTCTCCGCCAGCGTCGACATCCTCCTCGACGAGCCGGTGGAAGGCGTCGTAGCTCCTCGCGAAGCGATTCGTCACGACGGCGATCGTCGCTTCATCTACGTCAAATCAGGCGAGAAGTTCGTCGAGCGCGAAGTTACCGTCGGGGAAAAGAACGACACCCACGTCGTGATTCAGTCCGGCCTCCAAACCGGCGACGAAATCCTCATCGACGAGCGACTGCCCGAGGCCTAGCCTGCTAGCATTCCGGTAGATTCGCGCCAGCGCGAACTCCCCATGCCCGGCTGGAAATATTCGCTCTCTCTCGCCGCCGCCCTCCTCTTCGCTCTCGCCCTGGCCTGGAGCTCGCTCGGTCGCCAAATCGACTTCTGGGCTTACGACCTGCTCCTGCGCGCCCTCCCTCCCTCCCAGCAGAAATCCGCCTCGGTCATCGTCGCCATCGACGAACAAACGCTGGAGACCTACGGCGGACTGCTCGCTCTCCGCTCCCCGCTCGCCCAAGCCCTCGACATCCTCTCCCAAGCCGATCCCCTCGCCGTCGCCGTCGACGTTGTCCTGTCTGAGCCGCGTACCCCCGAAGAAAACGCGCCCCTAGCCGAAGCTCTGGGCCGGATTCCGACCGTCGTCCTCGCCGCCAATCTCCGTGCCGAGCAAGGCGCGGGTTGGGAGATGCCCATCGAGCCCTTCGCACGCCACGCCGCCGCGGTCGGTCACGCCCACGCCGAGCCCGACCCCGACGGCGTCTGTCGCCGCGTCCTCCTAGCCAAGGCCCACGACCGGACCCGGCTCTGGTCCATGGGGCTCGAAACCCATCGCGTCGCCAGCGGCGCACCCCCGATCGCCGAAACTCCCCAGCACCTCGAACTCGGTGACGCTCGCATCCCGGCCTCCTACCGCGACGATCGCCAACTCCTCCTCCGCTTCGCCAATCCTGCCCAGCCCATCGAGCGGATCTCCCTCGCCCGCCTCCTCGAAGACCCGTCTCTCGCGGAAACCGTGCGAGGCCGCGCCGTCTTCATCGGCGTCCTCGTACTCGGCGGCCTCGATCGCTACTTGATGACCCCCTACTCTTACGGTCGCCCCATGGCCGGCGTGGAGATCAACGCCACGGTGTACGAGACCCTCGCCCGCGGACGCTTCCTGCAACCCGTTTCGCCGGCGACGGCTCTCCTCGCCGCGCTGCTCATCGCACTCGTTACGGCCTGGATCTTCCACCGCTTCTCCGGACGTACGGCCGTCCTCTTCGGCGCCGTCGCCCTGCTCGCCGCGCACGCCCTGCCCGTCGTAGCCTTCCTTCAAGACGCTGTCTTCCCGGCCTCCCAATCGCTCCTCGTCGGTTGGATGTGTTTCGGCGTCGGAGCCGCTTGGAATTACCTCGGCGTCGGTCAAGCCCGCGATCGCGCCGAACGCCAAACCGAGCGCTACCAGAAGGCCGTCCACTACGTCACCCACGAGATGCGCACGCCGCTGACCGCCATCCAGGGCTCGTCCGAACTCATCAGCCGCTACTCGCTCCCGGAAGACCGCCAACGCCAAATCGGCGAGCTCATCCACAAGGAATCTCAACGGCTCTCGCGCATGGTCGAGATGTTCCTCTCCGTCGAACGCCTCTCGGCGGGAGAACTCGAACTCCATCGAGAATCCGTCGACGCTGACCAACTGATCGCTGAATCCGTCGAGCGCCTGCGTCCCCTCGCCGCGCGCAAACGCATCCAGATTGATCACCAGCCCTGCGACGACGCCCCCATCGACGGCGACCGCGAACTCCTCGAATACGCCTGCTACAATCTAATCTCGAACGCCGTCAAGTATTCGCCCGCTGATACGGCAATCTCCGTCCGCGCCTGGCGCGAAAACGAACGAACCTTCGTTTCCGTGGAAGATCAAGGCTATGGGATGGATCCTTCTGAACTCCGCGATATCTTCAAGCGCTTTTACCGCGCCCGCACCGCCGATCGCTCCGGCGAGAACGGCTCCGGTCTCGGTCTTGCGCTCGTCGAAGAAATCGTCGTCGGACACGGAGGCTCCATCGCCGTCGAGAGTCAGATCGACCGCGGTTCGCGATTTACTCTAGACTTGCCTGCGGCACTCGAAAGGACGGAACCGTGAACCCGAAACCGAGAATCCTCTTCGTCGAAGACGACCCCGCCATCCTCACCACCTTCGTCTCCGGTCTGGAGTTGGAGGGTTACCCAGTCGTCGCCGTATCGTCGACCGAAGAAGCCCTGCGCAAGCTCGCCAACGACGACTTCTCCATCGTCATAACCGACATCTATCTCGACGAGCGCACCGGCATGGACGTCCTCAAGGCGTCCCGCGACTACCTCCCCGACGCTCTCGTCGTCGTCATCACCGGACAAGGCACCATGGAGACCGTCATGCAGGCCACCGAGCGCGGCGCCTTCGACTATCTCGCCAAGCCCTTCGACTTGAGCCGCCTCCTCGAAGTCCTTCAACGTGCCGAAAGCGTCCTTGGCGAGAAGAAGTCCGCCCCCGTCGCTCCGCCCGATATTCCCCCCACGGAGATGGTCGGCTTCTCCGAGCCGATGATCGCCGTCTACAAGACGATCTCCCGCGCCGCGCCCACCGAGGCGCCCGTCTTGATCCAAGGCGAGTCAGGCACCGGCAAGGAGATGGTCGCCCGTCTCATCCACAAGAACTCCAAGCGCTCCCACGGCCCCTTCGTCGCCGTCGACTGCGGCTCCATCGCCCCCTCGCTCATGGAGTCCGAGCTCTTCGGTTCCCTGCGAGGCGCCTTCACTGGCGCCGACCGTGACCGCGCGGGCCTGTTCGAGGCCGCCCATGAAGGCACCGTCTTCCTCGATGAAATCGGCGAAGTCGACAACGGCTTCCAGCTCAAGCTCCTGCGCTTCCTCCAAGAGAAAGAGATCCGGCCGCTCGGCTCCCCAAAGTCCGTCAAGGTCGACGTTCGCATCGTCGCCGCCACCAACCGCAACCTGCGCAAGATGGTCGACGACGGAGAGTTCCGCGAGGACCTTTGGTTCCGCCTCAACGTCGTCTCTATTGACCTGCCCGCCCTGCGCAAACGCCGCGGCGATGTCCGCACGCTCGCCGGACACTTCCTCGAGCAGTACGGCGCCCGCTACGAGCGCCAAGTCAGCCTCACGCCGCCAGCTCTTCGGACCCTTGAGGAATATCACTGGCCCGGCAACGTCCGCCAACTCCAACACCTGCTCGAGCGCCTCGTCATTCTCAGCCCCCTCGACTCCATCGACGCCGAGGCTGTTCAAGAAGCCCTCCAGGACGTCGAGCCCAAAGAGAAACCCGTCCAGTCGCTCGCTGACGCCGAAGAAGAGCAAATCCGCAAAGTCCTCTCGGCCACCAACGGCAATAAGACCCGCGCCGCCAAGATCCTCAACATCGAGCGCAAGACCCTCTACCGCAAACTCGAACGCATGGGCCTCTAGCCTCGCTACCATCAGACACGGTGTTCCTCCGTCTTCTCAAGAAGACCCACATGTACGCGGGGCTCTTCACCTTCACGGCGCTGATCATGTACGGCCTCACCGGCCTCATCGATGTCGTGCGGCCTCCTTGGCAGGAGAGAGAGTCGCCGCCTACCACCCAGCAGTTGGTGGCCTTCGAGGCGCCCGCCGACCTCGATGACATGCAGATGGCTCAGCGGGTCTACGAATACCTCGACCTGCCCCTGACTGGTCCGCCTAAGAGCTATTCCGTCAGCCGCGACGATGACCACAACCTCGCAATCAAGCTCTACACGCCCAACGGATTCCGCACCATGACCTTGCTTGAAGGCGAACAGCAACTGCGCGTCGTCCGCTCGCACGCGGGACTAGAAAGCTTCATCTCGGGCAGACATGGAGCTCTGCTCAAGTACGCCGCACCTCGTTTCGTCACCCGGGCCTGGGCTTATTACAACGAAGCCGGACTATGGTCGCTTGGTTTCATGGCTCTCTCCGGCGTCGCGCTCTGGCTCGGCTCTCGTCCCCGCTACCGCTGGGCCCAAGTCGTCTTCTTGTCCGGCAACGCCGTCTTCTTCACTCTCTATTGGCTGATCCGATAACACCGAGATGTATTCCAACTTGCGCAACGTTCACCTGCTGTTGGGGCTGTTCTTCTTCCCGTTCCTGCTGATGTATTCGGCGAGTGCGGTCGAGATGGCCCACTCGGAGTGGTTTCCTGACGAGCCGATCCTGAGCGAGGAGGCCGTCCCGGTCGAACCCGCCGAATTGTCCAATCCTCGCGCCTTCGCACAAACTCTCATGAGGGCAAGGAAGTGGGGCGAACTGCAGAGCGTTACGCAAAACGGCGAGGGCTTCACGTTTCGAATCGTCCGTCCGGGTACGACCCACAGCGTGCGATATGTGACGGGCGCGTCAGAGGCCCAGGTCGAGACCAGCGTTTCCGGCGTCATGCGGATGCTCAATCGTCTGCATCACCTGGCCGGCTTCTATCGCGATCAGACCGTAACGCATTGGTGGGCAGCGTTTGCGGGACTCGCTTCTTTGGCGTTGCTGCTACTCGGCGCGACCGGCGTCTATCTCTGGTTCCGCCTCTACAAGGAGCGCCTGGTCGGAGGGCTCATCCTCTCCGTCGGCCTCCTTGTCGGCGTCGGCTTGCTCGTGGCGACGCGATTGCAGTCCTAGATGACACTCCCCCGACCGCTATCACGAGGCGTACCGCCTGATCCTGGCTTACCTCGTCTATCTGGATCAGGTCTGGCCGATGCCCGAACCTCCGAGCGAATAGTAGCTACCGGTAGCGTTCAATCCCCAACGCCCGGATCTTCGACGCCAACGTCGTCGGCTTCATCCCCAACAACCCAGCCGCCCCTTTAGGACCGGAGACCCGCCACCCCGTCTCCTTGAGCGCCGCCTCGATATTCTGCCGCTCCAGCTCCTTCCACTGCTCCTGCGTCCAGATCGGCCGCTCCGTCTCTTCCACAGGCTCCGCCGCTTCTACCGTCGACGGCAAATCAAACTCCAGCGGCCCCGACCGCGACCGGATCACCGCCCGCTCCACAGCGTTCTGCAGCTCGCGCACATTCCCAGGCCACTCATAGGCTTGTAGTTCCGCCACGTGCCGCTTCTTCAGCGGCGGCTCCGGCAACCGCAACCGTCGCGCGGCCTCGCTCAAGAAATGTCGGGCCAACAACGGCACGTCGTCCAACCGCTTTCGCAGCGGCGGAACCTCCACCGGAAACACGCTCAGCCGGTAATAGAGATCCTCGCGAAACCGCCCCGCCGCGACCTCTTGCTCCAGGTCTTTGTTCGTCGCCGCAATCACCCGCACGTTCACCGTCCGCGTCCGCTCGTCGCCCACCCGCTCAAAGGTCCCCTCCTGCAACACCCGCAACAACTTGCTTTGCAACTCCAGCGGAATCTCGCCCACCTCGTCCAAGAAGATCGTTCCCGAATCCGCCAACTGGAAACGCCCCATCCGGTCGCGGGCCGCTCCGGTGAACGATCCCTTTACGTGCCCGAAAAACTCGCTCTCAAATAGGTCTCGCGGAATCGACGCGCAATTCACCTTCACCAAGGGGCGATCGCTTCTTTCGCTCTTCTCGTGGATCGCCCGCGCAATCAACTCCTTGCCTGTCCCCGACTCGCCTGTCACCAGCACGCTCGTGTCCCCGGCCGCCACCAGGTCCACCTGCGTCATCACCTTGCGCAAGCAAGCGCTCGCCCCCACCACGTCGCCGAAGCCCCGAGCGTCTCGCACCTCTTCACGTAGATGTTCGTTCTCCAGTTCCAAACGCCGTTGCAGCCGATCGATCTGTTCGAACGCCCGCGCGTTCGCGATCGCCGTCGCTGCGTGGTCTGCCACCATCCGCAGCCACAACAGGTTTTCGTCCGTCATCGGTTGACGGGTGAACACGGCCAGCACCCCCAGCGTCTCCCCGCGATGCACCAGCGGCTGCCCGCCGAATCCCCGTATCCCCTCGCGCCTCGCCCACTCCGGCTCCACAATCCAGCTGCTGTCCGCCGCGTCATCCAAAATGTCTACCGGCACGGCTTCCGACAGGATGCGCCCCACCTTCCGGACCCCGAGTGGGAAACGCCGGTATCGACCCTCCAGGCTGTCCCAGGTCTCCGAGCCGTCGCGCCTCCCGCCTCCGCTTGCCGCCAAGTGCAGGCATTCCGTCTGATCAGGGCACTCCGGCTGCATTCGGCACGACACGCAAATATCCCCTGGGGCCGTCAGCCAAATCCGCGCCAACGCCACGCACTCCCGCACCGTCAGCCGTCGCACCGCTAGATCCAACACCGCTCCCACCGTTCTCTGCTGGGCCATGTCCAGCAGCAGGCTGCGCATCGACTCCGGATCGAAAACCGGCTTGGCTGCCGTGATGCTCATGGCAGCCAGTCTAACGAAATCACGTGATCGCGATACGTAAAATCGTTGTTTTGCCAAATATGGAGAAATCTCTGAGATCTGCTGTCGCGTCCCAACATGCTGAAACAAAGCCGGTTGACTCCCAAATAGACGTTTGGCCCACCCCTTGCCCGCTTGTTGAGCGGAGACCCATCATGTCCACGACCCAAACACACCACCGCTCCGTCGAAATCGACGGCCTCCAGATCGCCTACCGCGAAGCCGGATCCCCAGAATCCCCCACCCTCCTGCTGCTGCACGGATTCCCCACCTCCTCACACATGTTCCGGAATCTCATCCCGGCTCTAGCCGACCAGTTCCACCTCGTCGCCCCCGACTACCCCGGCTTCGGCGCCTCGTCCATGCCCGCCCTCGAAGACTTCGACTACTCCTTCGACAACTTCGCGCGAATTATTCAGGAGTTCACCGACGCCCTCTCACTGGAGCGCTACAGCCTCTACCTGATGGACTACGGCGCTCCTGTCGGCTTCCGCGTCGCGGCCGCTCGTCCCGAGCGCGTGCAGTCGTTGATCATCCAAAACGGCAACGCCTACGAAGAGGGCCTGCGCGATTTCTGGAAACCCATCAAGGCCTACTGGACCGAAAAGTCAGACGAGAACGCCAAGACCCTGCGCGACTCCCTGCTCACCCTCGCCGCCACCAAGTGGCAGTACACCCACGGCGTGGAGGACGAGACCCGCATCGCCCCAGACAACTGGTTCCACGACCAGTACCTGCTCGATCGTCCCGGCAACAAGGACATCCAGATCGAGCTCTTCTCCAGCTACGGCACGAACCCGCCGCTCTATCCCGCCTGGCAGCAATACCTGCGCGACAACCAGCCGCCGACGCTGATCGCCTGGGGTAAGAACGACTACATCTTCCCCGCCGAAGGCGCTGAACCCTACAAACGCGACTTGAGCGATCTCGAGTTCCATCTGCTCGACGCCGGTCACTTCGTCCTCGAAGACCAAGGCGATCTCGTCGCCAACCTCATGCGAGACTTTCTCAACCAAAAAGTCGTCGTCCGATCCAGCCAAGCCGCCTGACAACCCGCTGTGCCTCCGCGTGGCCCACGCCCGCGGCGTGCACCGGAGCCCATGGCTCCGGAAGCCAATCACAAAAGGGCCCGCTCGCACCGCGATCCCTTCAAACCATCTGGAGAACCACCATGCCCGTCAGCGACATCGCTTTCACCCCCGCCGTCAAGGCCGCCCAAGAGCAACGCGGCTCCCGCGCCTCCTACGCCAAGATGGAGAACGGTCGCGGCTGGCGCGACCGCATCACGCCCGATCTAGAGGCCTTCATCGCCGAGCGCGACTCCTTCTACCTCGGCACCGCCAGCGCCGACGGCCAACCCTACATCCAGCACCGCGGCGGCCCCAAGGGCTTCCTCAAAGTCCTCGACGACCAGACTCTAGCCATGGCCGACTTCGCCGGGAACGCTCAGTACATCTCTATAGGCAACACTTCGGAGAATCCCAAAGCCACGCTCTTCCTCATGGACTACCCCAACCGCCAACGAATCAAAGTGTGGGGCGAAGTGGAATTCCGCGAGGATGACGACGAACTTCTCGGTAAACTGGTCGACCCCGACTACAAAGCCCGCCCCCAGCGCGTCATGATCTTCCACGTCAAAGCCTGGGACATCAACTGCCCGCAGCACATCACCCCTCGCTATACGCAAGAGGAAATTCAACCGACGATTGACGAGCTGAAGGCTCGTATTGCTGAACTGGAGTCTCAGACCGCATGACCTACAGCTTCCTCATCGAAACCTACGCCACCGAGCGTCTGAAGATCCTCAGCGTGTGGAGCCAGTTCGCCGACGAAGACCTGCCCGTTCGCCCGCACCCGTCGGACCCCCGCGGGCGCAGCGTTCATGAACACCTGGTTCATCAGCTCGTCAGCGAGAACTTGTGGTTCAAGACGATGCTCGGGATCGACGTCGACGCCCCCCCATTGCCTGAGACGGAGAACCGCGCAGCGTTCATCAGCCGTTACGCGCAAGACTCCGCTCGACGCCAAGCCGCCCTGGAATCCAAGCCCGAGTCGTGGTGGCAAGAGACCGTCGACTTCTTCGAGGTCCCCCGCACCCGCGCCTGGATCTTCGTCCGCCGCATCGCCCACAGCGCCCATCACCGCGGCCAACAGACAGCACTGCTACGCATGATCGGCCGCGACCTCCACAGTACCTACGGCCCCACCGCGGACACCGGCGGCCTCATGCAAGACAAAGCTCCGGTCATCTACCCCTACGCCGACCTCGACGCCCTACTCGCCGAGGGCTCCAAGACGCCCCTTCCGGGGCCCGGCGCCAAGCCCGTCACCGAACGCCCCGGCGAATGAAAATCGGCGACGACCAAGCAACCTCGCCTTCCTTCTCAGGCTCCGCTTCGCTGTAGCTCTGCACCACGCGCACGTAGTAGTAGCGCTCCTCCCCCTTCGGCCGCGCCCGAATCCCAGTCTCCGGCCGGGACCAATCACGAATCGTCGGCGTCGCCCCCACCATGTCGCCGCCCTCGTCCTCCGCATCGCGATAGGTGAACGCCAGCCGTCGCTCCCCGCGCCCGTCCCGCGCATAGATCACCCGATTGTTCTTCACGATCTCTACCCGCAACAGCGGCCCAGTCCCTTCCACCGCGATCTCAAATGCCGGCGTCGCTTCCGTCTCGATCAAGGCGCCCTGCAGCCGTCCCTCCGATTGGAAGTCCACCACAATGTTGTCCGTCGAAGCGTAAGTCCGTCGCGCCCGGATCGCGTCCAGTAGATCGCTGCGGGTCGTCGTCCGAGCCGGAACAATCAGGTTCGCGTACGAGATATGCGTCGAATAGTGATCGCTCGACGCGATGAAGCCCATCCGGTAGCCCACGCCCAGCGCATTCCAAACCAGCCCGTTCTGATAGGGCGCCTGCCCGGCCTGCCCTAGGCCCGGCGAATCCGGAGACGCCGCCCTCGGAGCCCCCTCCGTCTCGTACGCATTCCTGTCGCCCTGATAAATCTCCACCACCGGCACGACCTCGTCGTCCCGCCGCCTCCAGTCCGTCCCCATCGAGGTCCCCGGAGTATGCGGAATCCCCAGCCCGCCCGTCTCGCGCAGGTACGCCCAGAGCTTGGGCGGATCTTCGTCGATCACCTCCGGCGACTCACGGACATGCAGCTTCGGAACCTTCAGGCTGAACACGCCTCGTCGCGCATGAAAGATGTTTCGATGACCAAGCGGAAAGTTCACCGTTCGCTCGTATCCGTAGAGCGGCGTGAACCGGCCCGGCACGTAGAACACGTCTGCCAGTTTCTGCGTCCTCCACCACTGGAACTCGCTGTCCGATTGTGCGTCGCTCGGCTGGTCCGTATCCAGGCGCTGGCCGTAGTTGTGGTCGCTCACGCCCAGAAAATCCAAGTCCGCAGCGTTCAGCGCATAGCGATAGGCGTCCAGAATCGACCCGTCCGTCGCTCCGTCCATCGAGATCTCCGTGTGCCGGTGCAAGTCGCCCCGCACGATCTTCCACTCCTCCCCTCCAGCCTTCAAGCGGTGGCCCCGAATCCGCGCCAGATCCTCACGCTCGTTCGGATGCGTCCGACGAAAACCATCTTCCGCCGCGGTCGGACGAAAATCCTCGAGCTCCGGCTCTCCCAACTCCTCGCCGAAGCGCGTCTGGTCAATCCGAACCGCCGACACCTCGCTCGTCTCCGACGGCAAAGCGACTGGCAACCGCCGCCCGTCCCCCGTCACTGCGAACACCATCTGCCCGTCGCCGCCGGCCCCCGCCACAACCGTGTCTTGCCGCCCCGTCGACTGCGGCAGCAGGATCGGCGTAACCCAACCGCCCTCTCCCCAAGTCGTCGCGTACAGGTCGAATAGGTGTCCGCCCCAGCGCCCGGCCGCTCTCCACTGGTGCCGCAAAATCACCCACACCCGTCCCGCCCCATCCGTCGTCAGCCGCGGAGACTGGAACAGCCGTTGGTCGAGATACTCCGCGGCCCGAGATTCCGGGCGCTCAGTCGGCTGTTGGAACCCCTCGCCCGTCCAAACCGCCAGCCGCGGCGTCCTCACGCGCCCGGTTGCAGGCCGCTCATAAATCCGTGCCCCGCCTTCTTTCAAAAAAATCCCCTGCGCCTCGTTTGCGTAGCCCGTGTCCTTGCCCCAGTTCGGCGCCGCCTCGTCCCAGGCCACCCACACGCGGCCCTCGCCGTCCACCGCGACGTCGGCTCGCAACTCCGCGTACGGAGTCGCCGCCACCTCCCGAGTCTCTCCGCCGACCTCGCGCAGCAGCACGTCGTATCCGTCCGCGCGATAGGAATCCCAAGCGACCCAAGCTCGCCCGTCCTTCGCCGCGACCGCCGGCGCCCAGTCGTCTTCGGGCGAGTTCGTCAGATTCCGCTCGCGTCCCCAACTCCCGCCCGAAAACCGCCGCATCAAGATGTCCGATTGCGGCCGCCCGCCGTCCGGCGAGTCCCGGAACCCTGCCCACGCCAGCGTCAAGTTCCCGTCGACGTCCCCCGCCATCCTGTGGAAGGCGTCTGGCCGCGGATCATCCGTCAGCCGCTCAGCCCGTGACCAATTGCCCTTTGCCCAATCACCCGCCTCCAACGTCCGCGCAAACAGATCGAAGTTCCCACTCCCCAACTCCTCCTGCAGCGCGTAGACCAGCACCACTCGCCCGCCGCCGTCTTCGCCCAGCGCCACGCGAAAATGATCCCCTTCCGGAGTCGCAGCGCGAGGCTCGGACCATCGGCTCCCGTCCAGGCTCCGAGCAACCATCACCCGATCCGCACCTTTCCGAAAAGGCCCGTCGCGGCTGGTCATCGCAAACGACGTCCAAGCCAGCCAATACTCCCCCGAGCGCGTCCGTAGCAGGGCAGGGGAGTCGTCCTCGCCCTCGGGCCTGGAAACCCGCACCGCCGTCGGCACGCGCTCGATCGCAATATTCTTGCCGGCCCCTTCCGGGTAGAACACCCGCCCGTAAGGCACGTCCTCGGGCGTAAACCGCACGTTCGCGCGCCGCGAGAACAGGTCGACCGCTCTCCCCTCCGGCCCCGTCAGATCGAGCACCACGCCTGGAGCGGCAACATCCCCGCCCACCGATCGCGACAGGATCTCCCATCTCCCCGGCCCAATCAGTCGATCGTCGTCATGTAGATGCCAGCCCGTCGTCCGGCGCACCCGGCTCGCGTCTGCAACCCCACCGTTCCAGTTCGCCCCATGCCTCTGAGTCTTCGCTCCAAACGTCGCCTTAAAGCTTGAGTCCGACTGCGCAAGCGCCCCGCCGGCCATCCACCCGCAAAGAACCAGAACCACTGTCGCTGCTCGCATCGCAGCCACAGCATACCCTCCGCACCTAATCGCACGCACGAAAAACGGGCGGCTCGCCCAATGGCAAGCCGCCCGCAACTATTCCAAGGCTCCGTCCCTCCGGATCAACAGAGAACGGATCAACCGATCAACGGTTTACCCTTTCTTCAGCCGGCTGCAAGCCGTCACTGTACCTTCGATCCCGATCGCATCCCGGCCCGTGATCACTTCCTGGATCACGCCTGCCGTGTCGATCACGAACGTGGTACGCCCGGCCATGCCCCGGTCGTTCAAGATGCCGAAAGCTTTCGCTGCGTCCCCGTCATCGTCGGAAAGGAGAGCGAAGTCGAGGCTCAGACTCTCGGCGAACTTCGTTTGCGTCTCCAGATCATCGGTCGAAATACCGAAAATCACCGAGTCCGCGTCTTCAAATTTTGCGATTCCACCCTGGAACGCTTTCATCTCAGCCGTTCAACCACCGGTGAATGCTTTCGGGTAGAACGCCGCGACGACGGTCTTCTTGCCCTTGTAGGCCGACAGCTTCTCCTTCCCGCCCTTCGACGAGGGAAGCTCAAAATCCGGGGCCTTGTCTCCGACTCCCAAAGCGGCGGCAGACGCTTTGCCTGCCAACCCGAGAGCGGCCAGACCTGCCATCGCGCCTCTGCGCGTCAGCTTGCTCATATTCTGGGGACCTCCTTTCCGATCCGACCGTCATTGTACAGGACCGATCGCGAACCAGCTCGTGGTGGAGGTCGCGTGGGTCGCGCGGCGGGCTCCTGGGGGCGCTCGGCTAGGAAAGAGGATCGAGGCGATACGGGATATCTCCCGTGACGAACGACAACGCCGACGACCCCAAATGTCCGCCGCCCGTAGGGCTCCGCCGCTTTAGTACGTCTCGCCAGTCGTTGCAACGGCGGGCTGTCGCGCCCTGTCGCCGGGCCCGGACTAGGCTTTGGGCGCGGAGCGAGGCCCGCGTGACTTCCGCCACGGGCTGGATAGGAGAGAGGGCCCGATTCTGATACGCTAGGGAAACCGAAATCGTCGATCCCAGCGCCTGGGCGGCCCGCCGTTCCGGGCGCTTCTAGCGTCTGACGCCCCCCTCCATTTCCGTGAGCGAAGATCCGCAAAAGAGCCCGCCCAAGGACGCCGCGCCGGACGCTCCCGCAGGCGAACAAGCCGAGATCTCGCTCGACGCCCAACCATCGCTCGATTTCGACATCAAACTGCCCGTCTACGACGGCCCCATTGACCTCCTTCTCGATCTCGTCCGCAAACACAAGCTCGACATCTTCGACCTCCCCATTTCCCAGGTCACCGAGCAGTACCTCGCCTACCTCAAGCGAGCCGACGACCTCAATATCGACCTCGGCGGCGAGTTCGTGTTCATGGCTTCGACTCTCATCCACATCAAGTCGAAGTTGCTCCTCCCCAAGGACCCCACCATCCCCGAGGAAGAGCAAGTCGACCCGCGCGAGGAGCTCGTCCAGCAACTGCTCGACCGCGAAAAATTCCGCGGCGCCGCCGAGATGCTCCAGGAAAAGCGCCACGTCGAAGAGAATGTCTGGTCCAATCCGCCTGTCGACGCCTTTGAAGACGGCGAAGACCCCGGCTTGGCCGTGGGCGTCTTCGATCTCGTCAAGACCTTCGAGGCCGTCCTCGAACGCTTCAAGAACCGTCCGACCTACGACGTCGAAGAGGAAGAGGTCTCCGTCGGCAACCGAATCCAGTACTTGCGCAACGTACTCATGAGCGAAGACCGTCCCGTCTCGCTCACCGAAATATTCGAGCGCCAACCCAGCGTATCCGCCCTCGTAGCCACCTTCCTCGCCGTCCTAGAGTTGGTCCGTATGCAAGCAGTCATCATGCGGCAGGGCGAGATCTTCGGCTCCATCGTCGTTCGCAAACATCAGATGTTCGATTCGGTCTTCGCCGACGACGGACCCTGGGTCACCGCGGATTCCGAGTACTCGGCATAATGGCCGCAACAGATCTTTCATGAGCGAAGAAGTCCAGAATCAAGAGCCCGCAGAGGTCCCGCAGCCGGACGCCGAGGCCGTTGACGCCGCCGAATCCCCGTCGCCGGAGGAAACGCCCGAGCAGCCCACGCTTCCCGGCACCCTCCCCGAGCCGGACCATCGCCTCGCCTTGCTCGAGGCCGTCGTCTACGTGGCTGAGGAACCCCTGGCCTCTCAGCAGATCGCCGAAGCCCTCGGCTGGCCAGATGAAACCGTCCAGGCCGATCTCGCTCGCCTCATCGAGACTTCCGCTCAGCCCACCCGCGGCGTCGAAGTCCGTAAAGTCGCCGGCGGCTACAAGACATTCACCAAGGCCGAACACCACGAGGCCGTTCGCAACTTCGTCAAGAGCCTCCGTCCTAAACTCAAGCTCTCGCTGCCGGCTCTTGAGACGCTCGCCGTCATCGCGTACAAGCAGCCGATTACCGCCCCTGAGATTCAGGCCATTCGGGGCGTTCAAGGCACGGGTGTCCTGCACACGCTGCTCAAACACAAGCTGGTCGCCACTGCCGGCCGTAAGAAGATCGTCGGCAAGCCGATGCTCTACAAAACGACACGTGAGTTCCTCATGCAGTTCGGACTCGACAATTTGACCGAACTGCCCAGCCTCAAGGAACTCGAGGAACTCTCGCGCGCCGCACTCGGCGAAGAGGACACCGATGGACAAGAAACGCTCTTCGACGACCAACCGGACTCCCAAAAAGGCGGCGGCGAAACGAGCCCCGAGCAAGAAGGCGACGCCCAAGAGAGCGTCGAGCAAGACGACGACGCAGGATCCGAATCTGTCCAGGCCGAGTCCGAAGAAGAAACGCCCGAGCCGCCCGCCGCAGCGTCCGACGACGGCGATGGGGACCAAACCCCTCCAGAAAAGCCCGACTGAGCCCGCCGGCCCCCAGCGCCTCCAAAAACTGATCGCCCATGCAGGCATCGCCTCCCGCCGCAGAGCGGAGGAGATGATTGAACGCGGACAAGTCACCGTCGACGGCGAGATCGCCAAGCTCGGCGACAAGGCCGACCTCTCCGTCAACGCGGTCAAGGTCGACGGTCGCCGCCTGGACGCCAAGCCGTCTAAGCCTGTCTACATCGCCCTGAACAAGCCCAAAGCCTGCATCTCCACTACGAGCGATCCCGAAGGCCGTCGCACCGTCATGCACCTGCTGCCGCCGCGCTACCGCAACAAGGTCTATCCGGTGGGCCGCCTCGACTATCACAGCGAAGGCCTCATGTTGCTCACCAACGACGGCGAATTCGCCAACGGTGTCCTCTCCACCAAGGCCGAAATTCCCAAGACCTACCTAGTCAAAGTGAAAGGAGTGCTCTCCCGGGACCAGCTTGAGAAATTCCGCGCCGGCATCCGCATTGAGGGACGGATCACCGCTCCAGCACAAATCAAGCTCGTTCGACCGGGCGACAATCCCTGGTACGAGGTCGTCCTCAATGAAGGACGCAATCGTCAGATCCGGAAGATGTTCATGCGCTTCGGTCTCCTGGTGGAGAAGATCCGGCGTACCCGCATCGGTCCGCTCTCTCTGAACCGCCTCAACCTCGGCTCCTTCAGAGAGCTCACTCCTCGTGAAGTCGAGAAATTCCAGCGCCTCTGGTCCTAGCCCGATGAACGCACCCGCCGACGACCAAATCTACGATCTGCTCAACCGCGCGAAAACCATCGCCGTTGTCGGCCTGTCCGACAAACCGCATCGCGCCAGCCACGGAGTCAGCGCCTATATGCAGCGCAACGGTTACCGCATCATCCCCGTGAACCCCAACGTCTCCGAGGTCCTGGGCGAGAAGGCTTACACTTCCTTGGAAGACGTGCCCGAGCCCATCGACCTCATCAACGTCTTTCGGCGCTCCCGTTTCGTAGCGTCTCTCGTGGACCCTGCTCTAGGCTCCGATGCCCTGGGCTTCTGGAGCCAAATCGGAGTCAAAGACAATCACTCCGCCGCGCTCCTCGCTGACGCTGGCCTCGTCGTCGTCCAAAACCGCTGCCTCATGCAAGAGCACATGCGCCTCATGCTCTAGCCGGCTTTTCTTCGTGGCGCACGCCCACGGCGTGCCCCGGAGCCCATGGCTCCGGCGAGGCCCGGGAACCCTGCTACCATCCCCAAGCCGTGAAACCGTTCCTTCTCTTCCTCCTCGCCCTGCCCGCCTTCACCGCCGTCCAATCCAGCGAGACCTTCGTCGACGACGACCGCGTCCTCGTCGTCAAGGTCACCGTGCCCGTCGAACACTCCACCGGCATGCACGAGCATCAGATCAATCGAGTCATGCTCTACCTCCAGGAGGGCGGCCAGAAGATCATCTACGCCGACGGTCGCGAGGTCGTTCAAAAATGGAGCGCCGGCGAGCCCCTCTGGAGCGCCGCCACCGGGCAGCGGCACCGTGTCGAACTCATCGCCGACCAGCCCCAAACCATCGTCAAGGTCGAACTCAAGCAACCCGGCCCCGCCAATCCACCCGAACTAGGCCCCCTCGATCCGCTCCAGGTCGATCCTGTGCACTACCGCGTCGTCTTCGAAAATGACCAAGTGCGGGTGGTCCACGTCGAGATCGGTTCGGGCGAAGCTGCGCCGATGCATGAACACCTGCGCGCCCGCGCCGTCGCTTACCTCACCGACGCTCACTTTGAAGCCACGCTGGAAGACGGAAGTACGACCGTTTCCCGGCAGAAGGCGGGCGACGTCGTCTGGAGCGACAGCGTCACGCGCCACCGCGAAGTCAATCGCGGCACGAACGTCTTTAAAGGCGTCGTGGTGGAACTCAAATAGCCTGCTACAATTCGCCGCGTGCGCTCCGTAATCCTCAGTGCCGCGGTGACTCTCGACGGCTACATCGCTCGCCCGGACGGCTCGTTCGACTTTATCCCGCCTCCCGACGCTCAGCAGGGCGGCGACGACGCCCTAGTCGAACTGTTCGCCCGAATCGACGTCGTCGCCATGGGCAGGAAGACCTTGGACGACGTGCGTAAACATGCCGGAGCCGATCCGCCCAAAGGCGACTGGAAGACCTACATCTTCTCGCGTAAGGAATCCCCTGGAGACCGCGACGGTCTCACCTGGGTCAACGATTCACCCGCCGACTTCGTCCAAAAACTCCGTCAAGAACCCGGCGACGACGTCTTTCTGATGGGCGGCGGCGAACTCACTCGCGCTTTCCTTGAGGCGGACCTTGTCGACGAACTCCTCCTCGGCGTCCTTCCGCTCCTACTTGGAGAAGGCATCCAGTTTTTCCCGCCCGCCTTCCCCGAGAGACGCTTCGAACTTTCGGAATGCCGCAAGGAACCCAACGGCGTCGCCACCCTCAAGTACCTCCGCACCCGTTGAGACCTCTTCGTGGCGCACGCCCGCAGCGTGCACCGGAGCCCATGGCTCCGGCGAGGCTTGGACCGCCTCCTCCTACTTCTCCGCCTACTTTTCTGGCTCTTCCCCGAACGTGATCACCGAGTCCGCCGAGAACCGTTTGTACTCCGCGTACTCCACCTCATACTGCACCTGCTGCAGACCGGAAGCGAACGGCAGCGTGTCCCGCGCCGCCGTCTGCACCGGAAACCAGAACCTCCCGTCCACGGGCTCGTACACCGTCGTGAACCGGGCGAAAAGGTTGCCGCCTTCCGTCTTGTGGTGCTGCGGAACCGGCAGTCCGCCCGCCTGGACGACCTGCAAGGCTTCCTTGTCCACCCAGATCCGCCCGTCCAAGAAGCGCTGCCCGTGCAGCACCTGGCGCGGCTTGATGCGGAAGACGTAGCAGTCTTTTCCGCCGATCACTTCATCGCCTTGATACTTCGTCTCATAGCGCCACAGCGTGTCCTCGGTCAGGACAAATGGCTGCATGTGCCGCAAGTCCTCGAAGTCTTCCTCGGTCATCACGATCCGCTTGAGCCGATTCACCGGCCCCTTGACGAACTCTTCCAAGCGTTCGCCGTCGGGCGTGAACGTGACGTCCCGGATTTCCATGTAATCGCCGCCCGGTTTCCCGGATCGGTCCAACTCCCGGAAACGAAAGGACTGGCGGTATGTGTAGCGTTCGAGCTCGGCCTCGAACAGCGATCCGTTCTTCGCGATCTGCTTCAGTAGGCCCTTGGGCGGTCTCGCGCCCTGCGCCCTCAGCCGCGGCGTCAGTCCGAGGAGCGAGTACCCTAGGATCTTGCGGCGGCTCAGTCCGTTCTTAATCACCCTCGCCCTCCTGCTGTTGCTGATGACGGCGGCAGGCGCCGTCTACGCGTCCCTAGAGAATATCGGCTCCGGGCAAGCCGTGCCCATCGTCGCCGCTTTCCTAATGTTGGCGGCGCTCTATTGGACGTCTGGTTTCCCCTCCGCGCGTCACGCTCTCGCTCAGCGCTTTACGCGACCCCAAATCGCCTCCGGCCTCACCCTCTGGGCGCTCGCCGCCTATCTCGTCTATGCCGTTCCGCTCGGCTTCTTCTCTTGGATCTCGATCGCCAAACTGTCCGCCATCGTCGTTCCGGCGGCCTGGATCTTCGTCGTCAGCCCGCCCGATCCCAAAAAGCTCGGCTGGCAGGACCTGTTGCTCATCGTTCTGTTGGCGGCCCCCGCCGTCAGCGGCGTGACGCTCTATCGCGAAATCTTCCCTGGCATCGGAGAGCCTGTCGATCGTCTCGATATTCTCGGCAAGCTGACCGCCATCGGCGTCGGTGCGATCGCCTTCTTGGTCTTGCGCCCCCTGCCCGGTCCCGACTATCGTTTCGCGCTCCGCCGACGCGATCTCGCCGTCGGCTTCAAGTGGTTCCTCTACTACTTGCCCTTCGCTGTTCCGCTGGCCCTCCTCACCGGAATGGCCCGCTTCGATCCCAAGCCGGTAGAAGACCCCTCCTATCTCCTGGAACTGGTCGGCCGAACTCTCGGCATCTACCTCGCCGTCTCGCTGCCTGAAGAACTGTGTTTTCGCGGCTCGCTCCAGCAACTGCTGGAGGGGCGCCTGGGCAAGCCCCGGCTCGCTCAGGCCGTCGCCGCCGCGCTCTTCGGCCTCGTCCACGTCACCTTTCGCTTTTTTCCCAACTGGCCGCACGTGCTCCTATCGGGAGTACTGGGGTGGTTTTGCGGGGCGGCCTACAGGGAAGGCCGCATACCTGCGGCAGCTGTTTGCCACACCCTAGTAGTAATCACCTGGGCGTTTGCCTTCCGATAGTAGACGCGTCGTAAGGGAATGGTCCCGGTCGCAGTATGGCTCTGGTCCTTTCGGCTACTACCGGACATACAAGGGCGCCTGAGAGGGAATGGGGTAAGGCCCCCCCTGAAATACGGGGATTCTCGGATTTTGGGCCTGCCCGACCGCCTCCTACAATCGTGGCAAGTCGAACGGCACTTCCCCCCAACGCTCCGCCGCCGACATTTGGAGATAGATCCCGAGATGGCTCAAATGCAGTTAAGCCTCACAGCCGGCAAGGCCGAATACAACTGGGACGAGGCGGCCACGATGCTTGGCCTCAGCCCCACCGAACTGGAGGCGCTTGTCGTCGATCGCATCGGCGAACGCGAGTCCAAGGAGAGCGCCTTCGCAAAGATGCGCTTCCGCCCCGCAGACCTCATCCTGCTCAACATGGTCCAGGCCGGTACGCCCCTGGCCGAAGTCGACTAGATTCGTACCGGCTCTGTCACAGCCGCAGTACGCTTTCTAAATCAGATACTTCCAGCTCGTCCGAGTCCTCGATCCTTGCACCCCCGTTCTACCCTGAGTGCAAGCTC
>Ga0070727_10001256_pt1 | contig 27360 bp, 25 predicted proteins | sample tdAd472_FD_66722 | JGI IMG/M metagenome (GOLD analysis project Ga0070727, IMG submission 66722) | Marine sediment microbial communities from the Atlantic coast under amendment with organic carbon and nitrate - tdAd47.2 | ecosystem: Environmental > Aquatic > Marine > Coastal > Sediment | place...
TGGCGAAGGGGGTTTCGTCATATTCTTTCGCATTAAACCCGATGGAATAAGAATGAGTGCTTTGATTCTCCAACTGACTCATTACGCCAACGACCGTGGAGCTATCCAGCCCGCCACTTAGAAATGCCGCGTACTGGGCTTGATCGGTAAGAGAGCCTGATACCGAGTCCTTCAATATTTGATGCAGGTTAGTGCTGAGGGTATCAATGTTGGCATTTTGTGGCTCGTCGAATTGCGGCAACCAGTAAGGTTCTATACTGACCTGGCCATTTTCGTAGGTAAGGCATTGCCCCGGCGGCAATTTCTTAATATTCGAGTAAATAGAAAAGGGTGTTGGAATCATGTGATAGTACATGTAGCAATAAAGCGCGTCAGCTGATAATTCTGGAGTGTCTTGTTGTTGCTTTCTAATGTCCTCCAGGCAAGTACTGACTTGAATGTCACCAACGCTTGTTTGCGACCAATATAAGCGATACACACCAATTCGATCAGAGGCGGCGAGCAGGGTGTTTTTCTCGTTGTCACGAAGAATGATGGCGAAATGTCCGTGCAGACATTTTAGAAATTCAGTCCGGTTTTTCTGGTATAGGCTTAACAGTTGCTCGAACGCTACTGGCGAGTCCGCTGTTACGCTTTTACCATCAATTTCCCAGACAGGGCTGCCCGCATAGCTTAGTGTGAAACGGTTGTTTTGAAGAACTTGTGTACTAGCAGTCATAGGTGAACAACTTAGGCCGATCAGTAGAAGGGTAGTGTTTGATGATTATTAAAACGAGTACTGGGAATAAACAATGTCGGGGTGGTCGAAATTATTTAATGGGCCAGCGATTAGCTTCTTTGAGTTTTCTAGCCAGTTTGGTTTTTTTGAACCCCGCGCCATAAACGATTTTTGCTTGTTCTACGGCTTTATCGAGCTCTTTTAAATCGCAATATAGAATACCTAAAGCGTAATTTATATCTACGGGGGCGTTATTAATATTTAGAGCGCGTTTGTAAATATCTATAGCCATTTTGGGTTGATCTTTCTTAACCAGATAATTGGCATAAAGTTGCATGACGCGGTAGTCATCAGGTTTGAACGCCATTGCTCTTTGAAAATAGCACTCAATAGGGGCGTATTGGGCATTAACAGGGTGCGGTGTTTTGAGCTGATAGCGCATCATGGCGTAAAGTGCTCTGTGGTGGTTTGGGAAGGCTCTTAGGGTATAGTCGATATCCATTGCGATTGGTCCGGTCGTGCCTTTGCTTAGCGACTCAACCTCCTTTGAGAAATGGAATTGTGTAACTACGGGTAGTTTTTCCTTCCTATGGCCTGGGTTGGTGTAGTCCCAAGGGCCAAATCCACCGACTAAACCACTGCAAGTTAAACCTTTTAAATCAAATCCAACCCAGCCAGGGTCCTTTAATGGAGTATATTGATCAGCTAAAAGTGTATTCTTGTGTATGGCTAGCATGGCAAATAAAAATAATCCAAACATAATTTGTATATGAGGTGTTTTTTCTTTCATAAATCAAGCCACTATTTTTGGATTCTAAATTGAATATTTACCCATATTTGAAGTGCATTATGGTTGGAGGTACATAATAATCATCTTAATTCATTTCAAGTGTTACTTGTTCTGTATAGAGTATGAGCTAGTATAGTTGAACTTTTCTTTATCCGGAAAACTATTGCTCGTAGAGGGTAAAATTTTTAGAGGCTTTACATATGTTTTTGTCCTTAATTCCATATGGGGCTTCTTAAAGATTCATCACCACCGATTCGGAATATAGATAGTCGATATCCTCTGCCTCTAAGTCGTTACTCAGAAAGACCTTGTTAACGAAGCCTTCTCGTATCGCAGATAAGCGATAGTCTTTGCTTAGCAGGCGTGTTTCCACATGAGTGCTTAGTGCGGTATGTTGAAATAACCACCAGCTGCCGAGACTTCGAAATCGATTACTGAATACCAAGCTATCGCTAAGATAGATAACTTTGATGGCTGGGCAACCTTTAAATTTCTCGATTTTATAGATGACAAGACACTGCCGGTTATCGTTTTGTAGCAATAGGAAGTGTAGCCAAGAATACTTTTTGTGATCGTTATAAACGCGCAAGTTTTCGATGGTTAGATTTTTTGATAAATCATCAGGCTTGCCCAGAACCTGAGTAGCCGGTTGCCACCAAGGAAGGTTGGCCAGCACAGTAACGCGTTCATCTAGAGGTTTGAATTTTAGAAACTGCAATACGCTGCCGACGGTAGAGGTGGGAGAAAAATCTGTATAGTGATAACCGCCGGGCTGTGAAATCAAAGCCATGGCCAAGCGCATGCTTTGCATACGAAAAGCCTCTAAAACACACCAGCTAGTAATGTTACAGATTTTAACTTTTTTACCGCCAATTTCTCTGTCTGCATAGAGTGCGCCGATACCGCCGACTATTTCATGTTCTTCATTGACAAGAACATACCCATAATTTGGACGTTCTTCACACCAGCTTTCCGACAGAGCTTGCTGCCACGCAGATACGGATCTTTCTCTGTAAAGATTTTGATGTAAAAAAGAGCAAAACTTGGGTAATAGGTTTGAGTCAACCGGATGGATGGTGGGTGGTGCTTGCATCAATACTTCCTGTTTATAAAGGGTTGGCTATGGCTTTCGGATTTTGTGACGACAGTCACAAGCTAGGATCGACTGTTAGTTTTGGTAGAAAGTGTAGCCTTTATTTGTGAGGATCTCGTGCTAGTATAGTTTACTCAAATCAGGTTAACTAAGTTTTGTCATTAGTTTTGTTCTGGCTCAGGCTGGATTTATTATCCCAAATACGCCGACCCTGTAGTAACATTCAATCTTTTTTTTATTAGGGTCTATACTCAATAGAATTTTATTTATTTGAACAATTTTCAGACATTTTTTTAAGCAGGTTATATGAATTTACCCGGCTTTTGCCGTGATCAAAATGGCAAACCGATTATCGGCCTCGATGACGAAAGCATATACGCTTGGGGCGATTTGGTGCGTCGTACTGAATCGCTGATTCTTTCATTATTCAGCAAAGGGCTGCTTTCCGGTACTACTCATACCTGCTTAGGGCAGGAAATTTGTCAGATGTCGGTGGTGCGCGCTCTGAGTGATCCTGATGATGTCGTGCTGTCCAATCATCGCAATCATGGCCATTTTTTAACTTACTCTGGTGATGTACTTGGGTTAGTAACGGAAATAATGGGGCGATCCTCTGGTACTTGTTTTGGCTACGGCGGTAGTCAACACATCTCCTACCGTGGTTTTCACAGTAACGGTGTTCAGGCTGGGATGACGGGGATTGGTGTTGGCCTCGGGCTGGCGCGAAAATTTAATGGTTCTAATGCCTTGGTTGCGGTGATGATAGGCGATGGAACACTGGGCGAAGGTTTACTCTATGAGAGCATGAACCTGGCCTCAATTTGGCGAGCTCCGGTACTTTATGTGGTAGAGAATAACGGTATCGCACAGACGACGATGACTGAAAATACGATCGGCGGGAGTATTGCTGGTCGTGGCAAAGCCTTTGGGTTAGAGGTCTGGGAGTTAGACGATAGCGATCCCCAATTTTGTGACAGCGTGCAAAAAGTAGTAGATGAGTTACGCGCCGACCCTCGTCCGGGAATGCTGGTCATTAATACCATGAGGCTAGGCCCACATAGTAAAGGTGACGACCTGCGCAGCGAACAAGAGAAAAGCTATATTCAGAAAAGAGATCCTCTGTCTGTATTGGGTGAACGCCTAGAAGCTAAGCTGAAAGCGGAGATTGATGCTCGCAATGGTGGCTTTATTAAAGAACTTGAGCAGGCAGCAATTGCCACTCCTGAATCTCAGTTTGCTGGCATTCCTGCGCACAGTTTTAAAGCAGGAAACGAACCAGCTAGTTCGCAGTTGTCAGCAGAAGCAGAAAATGTACGAGCTTCAATCAATGCTGGCTTAGATTATCTTTTGGCACAAAATAAAAACTGTATCGTTTTAGGTGAAGATTTACATGAGCCATACGGCGGCGCTTTTAAAGTGACCGCCGGTTTATCCGAAAAGTATCAAGGTCGTGTTATCTCCACACCGATAAGCGAGGCGGGGATAACGGGGGCAGGAATAGGGTTGGCGTTGGCGGGTTTTAGGCCTATTGTGGAAATTATGTTTGCGGATTTCCTGACACTTTGTGCTGATCAGCTGTTTAACCACGCGGTAAAATTCCCCGCAATGTTTGAGGATGTGGAAGTCCCGCTCATCATTCGTACACCCTGTGGTGGGCGTCGTGGATATGGGCCCACTCATAGCCAGAGTCCTGAGAATATATTTACCTCTATTCCGGGGCTTACGGTTGTTTTTGGATCACATCGGCATAATGTCGGACAATTGCTGGTAGATCTCTCGCAAAACTGGCCGAACCCGGCGCTGTTCCTGGAGCATAAGCTGCTATATGGTGAAAAACAGTCAACCGGTGCCTATCAGGTATTAAAGGCTTCTGATCTGGATATGGCTGCCACGCTGTTCCCAACGCTAGTGGAAGGTTCTCAAACGCCAGATCTGACGGTAATTACCTATGGTGGAATGTTGCCAATCGTTGAAGAGGCCATACAATTTTTGCGGGAAACCGAGGAGTTGGAAGTAGAAGTTATGGTGCCATCGCTACTGGCACCATTACCTAGAAATACTCTGATGAAGCAATTGTTGAATCGACCAGCTATCGCGGTGGTTGAGGAGTCGCATCATGAATACGGTGTGGGTGCTGAATTACTCGCCATGTTGTTAGAAGCGGGTTATCAGGGGGAAGCGATCCGCGTAGGCACTGATCCTGTGCCAATACCTGCGGCCAGAAGCCTGGAACGTCAGGTGCTCCCGGACAAAGAACTGATTATTGCTAATTTACTCGAACTATTTTGAACCTATTTGATTTTTGGACATAAGAATGCCGACACCTTTATACACTCCGCGAGTTAATAATAACGATGATTATGTCAAACTCATCAATTTAGCTGCGAGCGAAGGCGATTACGTTAAAGCAGGTCAAGTGGTCGCAAGTGTCGAGACCGATAAAGCAATCGTTGATGTCGAGGTTGAGCAGGATGGTTATGTGCTTAAAGTATTGGCGGAGTTGGACGATGTAATTGCGGTTGGCAGTGTATTGCTTTGGGTCGGCGCCACGATGGATGAAACAGTTCCCGATTTAAAAGTCGAGCCAACTGTCGCCAGTCAGCATAACGGTGATTTTAAACAACCTACCGCTCGCGCCCGAATACTTTTGCGAAAATATGGCGTTGAAGCATCTCAAATACCTACAATGGGAGAGCGCTTAACCGCAGAAGATGTCATGGCTTGGGCGAGCAAACGGGAGCTTGCCGATCACTCTGGTGAAAACTTAAAGGTGGAGAAAAAGGTCGAACGCCGACCCATCGCAGAGGGAAAACCGGTTGAATTTACTTCCGAAGAGCATGGCATGCAGAATGCCGTTGCTTGGCAGCGTGATCATGCCGCAACAGGTTATATCGAGTTCGCCTATGACCCTAAGCCGCTGGATGATTGGGCTCTAGCTTTCCAGAATGAAAACAAACTGCTGTTCAATCCGCTTTTATCGCTGATGCTGTGGCGATTAGCGCAAATGGCAGAGGAGAATCCGAAATTAAATAGTACGATATATCAAGATAAGTTCTACCAGTATGACAGGGTAAACACGGGGTTTACCGTGCAGGCCGGAGAGACACTTTATGTGGCCGTACTAAGGGACGCTGGTAAGTTGGATGCATTGGAGTTCGTGAATCGAATGACGGACTTGCAACGCCGAGCGATGGTGAAAAAGTTGAAGCCGACAGAGTTGGAGGGCGCGACCATTTCGTTTTCCAGTATGGCGCGGTGGAATGTCACTCGACATGTGCCTATTTTGTCGCCGGCAACCTCCTTGATGGTAGCCCATGCTGCCACAATTAATGATCAAGCGGTCATCGGTGCTACTTATGACCATCGGGTATTGAGCGGATTTGATGTTGCCATGGTGTTACGCCAGCTTGTGTTGGCACCTGAAACTAAACAATGAGGAAATAATGGATAAAGCAGAGATTATCAGTGCAGTAAAAAAACAGGTGATAGTGATTGCGAAACAGCTGGGGATGGATGCGTCCGGTCTAAATGCCGACGACATCATTCCGGCAACCGGACTGCTTGATTCAGCGGGCTTAATGCAATTAATCGCCTGGTATGAAGATTTCTATCAGATTCCTTTGAGCCAAGAGGAAATTAATATCGATAATTTAGGAACGCTTGATGCAATGGCCAGTTTTGTTTTAAAAAGAAAGGGGCTTTGATCGTGGCAGTCTTAGATACGGTAAAGTTTATCTTAAAACATCAGCTCCAGCTGGGTGATAGAACGGATGACTTCGGTATGGATACGCCGCTGTTAGGAAGTCTCCCGGAATTTGACTCAATGGCGGTGGTGGGCGTACTGACAGCGATTGAAGAAGAGTTCGGCGTTGTTGTGGAAGATGATGAAATCTCGGCTGAAGTATTTGAGTCGGTGGGAAGCCTGGCTCATTTTATCGAAGGTCTGGTTGAGTAGGCGATAGCACGAGTGTCACCTAATAGCCTTTCAATTGCTCAACCACAATTCATTATCGGTGCAGCAGGTTCAATTTTTGTCCTTCACCATAGGCCGGCTGAATCTCTTTCTTATAAAGGAACGATTATTTTTGTACCTCCCTTTAATGAGGAGATGAACCGTAGTCGTTCAATGCTGACACTGTTAGCCACCCAACTAAATACTGAAGGCTATGGTCTTGCCATAGTCGATCTCTATGGTACCGGAGACAGTGCTGGTAATTACGTGGATGGTAGTTGGGAGATATGGCGGCAGGATATAGTTGCGGTTGCTGATTGGTTGGAGAATGAGGGTTTTAGCTGCATCGGCTTATTAGGACTGCGCTTAGGAGCTTTACTTGCGGCGGAGGTATTCGTAAAAGAAGCTGGAAAACGTTTTGAAAAACTACTGTTTTGGCAGCCAGTGACAGATGGCAAAATTCATCTTGTTCAATTTTTGCGGATTCGACTGGCTGCTAATTTAGAAAGACAGACAAAAGAAAAGGAAACCACCAAACTGCTCAGAAGTAAATTAGTGGATGAGGGTTCTGTGGAGGTGGCGGGATATGAAATTAGTCGTGAACTAGCTGATGCGATTGATAATGTGAAAATTGATAATTATTTTGAGGCGTTGCCAGGTGCTACCATTTTGTGGCTTGAGCACAGAAACGAAGCAGACCAGCCGCTGCCAAAAGTGTTGACAGATATTCTGTCGAAGTGTGAAAAAAATAAGCTCAAACTAGACTTTAATACATTTGTTGGCCCAGCATTCTGGCAGATGCATGAGCGTACGCTCGCCCCAGAGGTCATTCAAAAAACCCTGAATTGGTTGCAGCAAGCGTGAGCAGAGAAGAGGCTAAAGTTTTTTCATGCGATGGTGATACGCTGGTTGGTATACTGCATCGCCCGGAAAATCCAGCGCAAAGAGCCGTCGTGATTGTTGTGGGTGGTGGTCCCCAATATCGCGTCGGAGGGCATCGACAACTAGTACTTTGGTCACGCCGCTTATGCGATCAAGGCATCGCTGTACTACGTTTTGATTATCGCGGAATGGGTGATAGTTACGGCGATTTTGTGGGATTTGAGAATATCGATACGGACATCAAAGCGGCAATTGATTACCTGTTTGCCGAGGTGGCGGAAGTAGAGGAAGTTGTACTCTGGGGTGAATGTGATGCGGCATCCGCGATTATGTTTTATGCCTGGAGTGATCCGCGAGTCAAAGGTGCGGTTTTACTAAACCCTTGGGTGCACACACCAGCAGGACAAGCCAAAGCCTATATCAAACATTACTATTGGCACCGCCTGAAAGATAAAGAGTTTTGGAAAAAGGTCATCACCTTACGGTTTGATATTTTCGCCTCATTAAAATCATTTTTAGCGAACCTGAGATCATCTTTGACCAATAGTACAACATCTGACGCAATACAAATCGACTCCGAGGCTAAACCAATACCGCGAAATCTTGATATTCCCAGTCGTATGTCTATTGGTTTTGCCCGATTTCATGCGCCTATTATGTTGGTTATGAGCGGTAGAGATTTTGTTGCCAGAGAGTTTGATGACCTGATCGCCAGTTCACATGAATGGCGCGACAGAATGAGCCGTCCGGAAGTAGTTCGATACAATATCCCTGACGCGGATCATACGTTCTCAACCAATGAGTGGCGCAATTCAGTTATTAGTTGGGCTGAAAACTGGTTAAAGTCATGGTGATGATAAACAAACAAGTAGTGGGCTGTTGACGGCTTATCACTTAAAATAATTACAGGATCACGAAACATATGCCAAAGGATAAAAATATCTTGCTGATAGCCTACCATTTCCCCCCAATTAGGGTAAGTAGTGGGCTTCAGCGAACATTGTCCTTGGCTAAATATCTTAAGGAAAATAGCTGGCTACCTTCGGTGTTATCCATATCGCCAAGCGCCTATGAGGCGGTATCGCAAGATCAACTCAAAGACATCCCTGACTATGTTGAGGTCGTTCGTGCGAAGGGCTGGAATACAGAAAAGTTATTTTCCAAGCTCGGTGGTTACCCTTCTTTTTTAGCACTGCCTGATCGCTGGATATCTTGGTTATTTGGCGGTGTAATAGCTGGGCGTAAAGTGATTAAGCAAAAGCAAATATCCGTCATTTGGTCTACTTTCCCTATCGCGACAGCCCATTTTATTGGGCTCGTGTTAAATCGTTTGAGCGGCGTAACTTGGGTCGCAGATTTTCGAGATTCCATGGTGGAGGACGATTACCCTGTTGATGAAAAACAAAGAAAGGTGTACCTCTGGCTGGAGAAAAAAGTCATTGCACGTGCCACAAAGGTTGTGTTCACCACGGAAGGAGCTCGGCAAATGTATATTGAGCGCTATCCTGATATTGACCCTGAGCGTTTTGCGGTTATTCCCAATGGTTACGACGAAGAGGCTTTCAAGAAAGCGGAGCAACTCGTCAGTAAGGATAAACCGAAGAGTCGAGTGCTTAGGCTTACTCACAGTGGCATTATTTACCCCACGGAGAGAGATCCTACCGCTTTATTTGATGCTTTGTCAGAGTTAAAAAAAGGCGGCCAGATTAACGCTGACACGTTACAGATTATATTACGCGCTTCCGTTCATGATCACTTGTTCGAGCCAATGCTTAAGTCACGAGAGATCCAAGATATCGTCAAGTTAGAGCCCAGTGTCGGCTATGCCGAAGCGCTGGCGGAAATGTTAGAGTCGGATGCTTTACTGTTGTTTCAGGCATCAAATTGTAATCATCAAATACCAGCGAAACTCTACGAGTATTTTAGGGCGCGCAAACCTATTTTTGCTTTAACCGACAAGCGCGGGAATACTGCAGAGGCACTTCGAATGGCGGGTATTTCAACTATTGTTGAATTAAATGACAAAAGTGAGATTAAGCAGGGCCTCATCCAGCTCATGGAGCAAGTTGGTGAAGGAAGTGCACCTGTAGCGTCGAGTTCTATAGCTGAACAATATTCACGCAGATCTTTGGCTAAGACCTACAGTAAGATTTTGGACAGTGTTTATAATTCTGCCTAGCCAGCATGCGGGACAAAAACCTCCCCCGCCCCCGGATGACTCAAAAACCCCTGTGGGCTGGCGCTAAATCCATAAGCACCCGACTGAAATACGGCAATTAAATCGCCGGGTTCTGTTACCGGCAATTCAACTTTGTCGGCTAACAAATCCAGCGGTGTGCAGAGTGGGCCGACCACCGAAACTAATTCGCTATCTTTACTCTCCATTCGGTTCGCAACCGCCACCGGGTAGTTCTTACGTATTACCTGCCCAAAATTACCCGAGGCTGACAGGTGGTGATGCAGACCGCCATCGGTGATAAGGAAAGTGTGTCCGCGCGATATTTTTTTATCGATAATTTTGCAGATATACACACCGGCTTCGCCGACTAGGTAGCGACCGAGCTCGGTAACGATTTCTGCGTCGGGGAGGGCTGCGATGACCTGCGGTAAAGTGCGTTGTAAGTTGTCGGCGATAGGTGCTAAGTCCAGTCGCGTTTCCCCAGGAAAATAAGGAATGCCGAAACCGCCACCAATATTAAGAAGCTCAACAGCGGACGGCGCAGAATCAGCTAGCCGAATCGCCAGTTCAAAGGTTTTATCATGGGCTTCGATGATGGCTTCGGGGCGTAAATTCTGTGAGCCACTAAATATATGGAAGCCTCTGAAGTGGCAATTCATAGTTCCTATACTCTTCAAGACAGAGGGCACACGTTCGGCATCAATGCCAAACTGCTTAGGGCCGCCTCCCATTTTCATGCCGGAGCTTTTCAGTTCAAAATCGGGATTTACCCGAATGGCGATTTGAGGCCGAATTCCCAATTTTGTCGCAATCTTGTCAATCCGTCTGAGTTCGCCTTCAGATTCAACATTAATGGTAATGCCCGCTTCAATAGCGGCTAGCAGTTCCGGGTCTCGTTTGCCCGGGCCAGCAAAGCTGATATTTTTTGGTATGGTGCTGGTTTGCAGTGCAATCTCCAGCTCGCCTTGTGATGCCACGTCCAAACCATTAACCAGCTTTGCCATATGCTGAACCACTGCCGGCATGGGATTGGCTTTCATCGCATAATGTAGGTGAATTTCTTTTGGAAGTATTTCCCGCAGTTGTTGAACTCTGGCTGTCATCAAACTGCTGTCATAAGCGTAAAAAGGCGTACTTCCCAACTGTTCAGCGAGGTCCATAACAGATCGTCCATTAACCAGCAGGCAGTTTTGATCTGTTTTAAATTGATCCATTGGTACGTGTTGCGGTTTTGGTTTATTCATTAGGTTACTTTGGTTGGTTTGTTTTATAGGTGTTTGGAGCGTGTGATGCCCTCATCCCAACTTTCTCCCAGAGGGCATTCCAAGGGGTAGGGTGAGGGTGAGTGAACTTACTCACTAAACAAAGCCATAAATTCATTTTTTAAAAAGTTTCGGTCGATTTTACCATTCGGGTTGCGCGGTAATTCAGCATACAGAATGACTTTCTGTGGTGCCATATAGTTGGGAAGAGACTGTTGGCAATATTTTAAGATGGCGGCCTCGTCAACGCCTTCATTGGCATGCACGACGAGGACAATCGCCTGTCCCAGCATTGGATGAGCAACACCCAATGCGATGGCTTCTGTCGCTAATCCACTGCTGTATATTTCTTCTTCAACTTCAGTAGGGCTAACCCGATAACCTGAGGTTTTGATCATTTCATCTTGGCGGGTAATAAAATAGAGGTAGCCATCGTTATCTCTTTTTACTTGATCGCCTGACCAGACTGCAATTTCCGGGTTAGGAAGTTGTCTGGGTTGGCCGGGAGCGGGTTTGAAGCGTTCGGCAGTTTTAGTTGGGTCGTTCCAGTATCCTTGCGCTACTAATGCGCCTCGATGCACTAATTCACCAGGTTCCTCGGCATCGCACTCACTGCCATCCCCGCGAACCACCAAAATTTCCGCACTTGGTATGGCTTTACCCATCGACCCGGGGCGCTCGTCGATCAACTCTGGTTTGAGGTAAGTGGAGCGAAAGGCTTCGGTGAGCCCATACATGAGAAATACTTGGGTTTTCGGTAGCGCCTGTCTGAGTCGTTGCAGGGTGGCGCGTGGCATGGCTCCGCCGGAGTTGGTGATATAGCGCAGGCTATCAATCGCCTCCTGTGGCCACTCTAAATTGGCCAGTTGATTCCATAATGGCGGGACAGCGGCCAATCCGGTAACGCCATAGCGTACGATCGCTTTAATCACATCTCTGGGGAGCAAGTAATCCATTAACACGACACAGGCGCCTACCTGGAATGCCGTTGTCAGCTGGCTCAGGCCGTAGTCAAAACTAAAAGGAAGCACTGCGAGGAGGGTGTCTTGTGCGGTATTTTCCAGATAGCTACTGACGCTTTTCGCGCCGACAACCATGTTTCTATGCGAAAGCACCACGCCCTTGGGCCTACCGGTACTGCCGGACGTGTAGAGAATGGCGGCAAGGTCGGCATCGATGCGATTTGGCAATACGGTGTTCAAGTTTGTTGAAGCTGTATTGAAGCCTTCCCAATTGCTGCAATTAATTGCCAGTGTGCTGGGCAGTACACATTCGCCACCAAGGGTAATAATGTTGGCTAATTCGGGGCAGTCAATTAATTCTTCGATGAGTCGCTGTGCTCGATCCGTGGAGCTGATAAAAAACGTAGCACCGCTATCCTTAAGAATATGTGCCACCTGGCGCGGTTTTAAGCCTGGGTTGACCGGAACAAAAACACCACCGGCCAGCGAAGTGCCGAATAGGCTGATGACGGTTTCAAATTGTTTGGGCAGATAAACGGCGACCCTATCATTGCTTTTTAGTCCAGCAGCGAGCAGTTGATGCGCGAATAGTTCAATTGCCTCGGACAATGCTTTATAACTTAGCTGGTTATCCTTGAATTTAATGGCGGGTGCTGAAGGCGATACTTTTGCCTGATGGAAAATACTGTCGTGAAGAAGTGAAATCATGCCTGTTATTAATCTGTATTAATTCTAAGTAAAAGTTCGGTGGCGCCTATTCTGATGTGAGTTAATAAGCGGGCAAAGCAAGTATAGTCTACTACTAGCGTTTGCGGATAATTAAGAGGTATTAGTGGACCAATTTGCGAATCATCCTGCCTTTTACCATGATGTATGGAACGATGAATTAGGTGTGGCAGATTTAACCTTTACTTTTTGGTTAGTCGACACGATTTTTGTGGTGACTCGTGATCTTGGTTGAGCTGTCGTTTTGGCAATGCTGGACATCACTGAATTCTATAGCGCCAATGTCCGGCCAATTATCCGCTCGTCGTTTCCCGCAGAAGTCGTCATCGATATCATTGGATGGAATTCCTGTATTTACTAATAATGGCGCTATTTCCGAAGATAAGGGCATCGGTGTGGATGAATTAAGCCAGCGCTTTAAATTCGTTAAGGTAAACAATGTGCTCTGCGTTATAAAATTATTTTGCGAACTGTAACTCCCCCCGTCTCTGGCAAGCAGGCGACCATTGATAGCATTGTTAATCATTGTTGCGGTGCTGGTTGGGTAGCGTACATCAATGCCTAGCGTATGACTCAAAGTGTTATGAGCAACGAGCGTGTTTTGCGCACGGTTTAGGTAAATACCAACGTCCTTTGAGCAATCCATGACGATATTATTTCGAATGATACCGTTACGATGTTCGGTGTCACAGTTGTTGTTTTGGCAAGCGTACGCCGATGAGCCGCCGCCGCCCAAAGAGAGTCCGATTCTGACGCCTTGATCAGCGGGCAACTCCATTTCGCACACTACCAAATTTTGTTCGATGACGCCGTCGCGGCCATTGCCTTTGAGAAATGCGCCGTAACTAATGAGGTCACCCTGACCTTTGGAAAAATCGGCAATCAGATTTTCGCGTAACGTCCAGCGCTCGCCACCGATGACGTCTATCAGCGTCACCGGATTTGCTGTATCCCGAACGCTCGTGTTAAAGAAACTGTTGCTGTGAAGGAGTACGTCATCGGGAAACTTACGAGCATTATTTGCGCCAATGCCGTTGCCTTTGACGTGGGCATTAAAATTGTAAATACGGTTGTTCCGCAATGTCGTATGATCGGCCATGCCGACAATATGGAACGCATGTTCACATTGGGAGTGGTTTGTGCAAATGCCTTCGATGTCCAGATTTTGGAATGTCCAGTAAGGCGCGTTGACCCAAATTCCTTCTGTTGTGTTGATCTTTAGTTTTACCTGATTGAGTTGTTCGGCCATCAGCAGAATGGGGGCACCCCTAGTTCCGGCGTTGGTGATTTCAATTTTATGCGCTATTGGGTAGGTACCTGGTGAAAGTTGAATCAGCGTGCCTGGCTGTGCTCTTGCTATGGCCTGTCTAAGTTCTTGCGCCGATGTCACCAGAACCTTTTTTGAAATTCCGGTGGTGGTGTTTAAGGGGTTGCTGAGATTGGCTCCCCAAAGGCTATATTTCTCAGCAAGAGAATCGATGCCTTGATTGGGTGCAGGGATGGAGTCGTTAGGCTGACCAGGAAATAATTTGTTGAGACTTTTTTGTAGGAATAACCCTAAAGGTAACTGATGCTGAGACCAAGTTTCGTATCCTAGCAGAGCCAGCGTTGGTAGCGGCGAAACCACAACCAGCAGAATTAGAATTCGTAATTTCCGAGAAAACATTCCGATGGTCCTACGCGTTATTCGCTGTGGATTGCTTTACTAATTGCTTTGCGGCAATGAGGGCGAACATTAGGAACAAGAAGAAAGTACGGGGTGTATCCAGTAGGCCGTCACTGATACCTAACACTAAAAACCCTGTCATTGAGGCGGTGAACGGTATCGCTAATGCAGACTGAGTGAGCTGTCGCAGCAGCTGATTTAGCACCCAGCCGATGAATGCAATAAAGGTGATCAGACCCAATAACCCCATTTCAAAATAGAGATGAACCCAAAGATTTTTGGTGTGCCAGGGTAAGTGCTTGATGTCATTATAAAAATACCAGTGATCTCCACCGGCTTCAAAATTACCATTTTGGATGAGTGAGGTGTTGTTTTCATCCTTTAGGACAACATTGTCGATGTCTATCAATGTGCCGCGATTAGGGTTAATAAAGAGTAACGCTAACGGTTTGGAGTTAAGCCAGTTTGCTTCGGCGAAATGGTCGATATCCAATTCTACGTCCATAGATTGCCATGTCTTAGTGCCCTCAATGTGAACTGCCTTACTGATCCATGCGGGGTTATAACCCAGTTGGTTATTAATCATTTTACGGGCAATCACGACATAGGCCGAAGCATTCGTGTCTGAGCGGGCAGTGAAGCTGATGTGCATTTTTGAGGTTTCGCTGCTATTGGCGAAACGTTGTCCGACTTTGAAATCATCGTCACCGCCGATACGGAGAAAAGTTGAATGCTGTTCCTCAAGATAGGCGAGACTACCGGCATGGGAGTCTGGTAGTTGTGAGAAATACCGGGGGAAACTGCCCAAGCCAAGTCCGAAAGCATGGTCGATTATGCGGTCGCCCATCAAACTGAACGATGTCAGCGTATGGGAACCGCGAGTCACAATGTCCTCATTAATCACGGAGAAACGTTCGACCATGCGGGTGCCAAATACGGAGGGTAGAATGAGCGCGCAGCCCAAGGTAAAGACGAGCACCAGTTTGATGCTTTGCTTAAGGTTGGTGATGGCGGCCAGGTGAGTACCGATGCGATAAGCGATTAAGGTCAGCAAGATATTGGCTGATACGCTGTAAATGAATACTTCGAGAGCACTGTTTTTTACCCATTTGCTAGTCGCCATGCCATAACAACTAAGCGTCAGCGCGAAAAGAAATGCGCAGCCGATGGCAAAGAGAGCTGAATGCTTATTCAGATACTGTTGTAGGTTGGGGGCGAGCAGACTCATTGCTGTGATAGCCAGTCCAGCGCTAAGGCTAACTGACCCACCCCGGTTAAACATGAATAAGAGAATCACCCCGATACAGACCGGTAAAACGATCAGGTATAAAACAGGATGTTTTAGTTGTGCGGATTTGGTTTTTAAATAGAAACCGGCAGCGATAATACAAAGGGCAAGCGCCATTGCCGCATACGTGGCGCGCGAAAAAGTAACCAGAATAGAATAGAGACCGATAACGCTAGCACAGGCGCAGATTATACGTATGCTGTTGGGTTGCTGAGAAATAGCACCGTAGAGCGCCAAAGGTAAGCAGAGTAGTAAATAGGCATCAATGGCAGCGCCGCCTGTGTGCATGTCTGCGAATAATCCGGTGACCCGGTAAGTGGTTGAAAAATTGAAGATCGGGCCAACTAGGCCATAGATATTTTGTGCCTGGCTGATTGCTTGAAACACGCCGCGTTCGGCCAGCACAAAAATTCCTAGCAAGAGCAGTCCCGTTGACGCGCCGGCCAATAAAAAACTAGTGGCTTTGCTGGGGGCGATATGCCAAGCCTGATGTATCAAAGGCAGCAGAATCACTGCCCAAAGCAGACTTTTGCCGATACGCAGGGCATTGTAGCTAGAGTGGTAATTGGATAAGGCATTGGCATCAAATGGGTCAAGTGGGAACAGTCCTATCAGTAAAGACAATAGCCAGGAAATGACAAATAGGGTTAGGGTAATAACAAAAACGGCGTTGCTTCGAGTTTGCGGCAATGGGGCTTTTCTATAACAGCCTTGCCATATGGCGCCCGCTAGAGTCGTCAGCAGTAACAAATCAAAGCTGTCCCATAATATACGACCGCTCCAGGGCGTTAGATAGAGCACCGGCAGAAGCGCAGGAATGACCAGTATCCAAGCCTGTGGGATGCGAATGAGCAATAGGAAATAGGCGAGAAATCCAGTCAGTAACGCGATACTTGCGACGGGGAAGTTGAGTGTGCCCCAAGTAACTAGCAACATCACAAAGATTGCGATGATGCGATTACCCCAGGATGGAGAGAGTGTCCTGTTGTCGTTCACGGCTAAATTAACTTTCCATTGCTTATTGTTGTGGCGCAAGTATACAGGCTAACTTCAGTTTAAAACCATAGTGAGGGGGTGGTGGAAAATCTTTGCGTTATAGCCTTGAGTGTTCACAGGGGGCTGGGCATGAATATACCAGCTTGATTGCGGCACTATCCAGAAAAAATACCGGGAGCAGATTGCGATAAAGGAGACATGATTCGCCGAGTTAGGCACAATGACAAACTAAATGGCGAGGCTAAATGTTTTATCTGTCTCGAGTACTGATAGGCGAACCGGTAGCATTAAGAGAAAATGAATATTCTTCAACGCATCAAGCATCGGCTAGTTAATGCTACTCGCTATTCTTTGGCGGGCTTTAGAGCGGCCTGGCATAATGAAGAGGCGTTTCGTTTTGAGTTTGTGCTGGGCTTAATCCTCATGCCTGCTGCATTTTGGCTTGGCGAAAGCTTTCTGGTTAGGAGCCTGCTGATGGGTAGCTGGCTGCTGGTGATGGTGGTTGAAATATTGAACTCTGCCTTGGAAGCAGTTGTGGATCAGGTAACTTCGGAATATACAGAGCTTGCCGGGCGCGCTAAAGACATGGGTTCGGCAGCCGTGATGTTAAGTATTATTATCACGGCGCTGGTATGGTTCGGCGTAATACTTGATCGTTGGTGGTTCTGATGTTGTCATTGATTCTGCGTGGGCTGCGATGGTTCACTGTGTTGTTAATCTGTGGGTTTTCTTTGTCGATAATGGCAGCTTCGCTGTCTGATACCATTGCTGTAGTAAAACCATCGGTGGTGGGTGTCGGGACTTATTTGCCTACCCGTCAGCCCCGCTCTCAACTCATGGGAACCGGGTTTGTGGTAGGGAATGGATCCTATGTTGTGACCAATGCGCATGTTGTCAGCGCTGAGCTGGATAGTCTCCATAAAGAACGCCGGGTGATTTTTGTGGGCGTCGGGAAAACTCCGGAAGTGGTCGATGTTGAACTGGTTCGCAGAGATGATGAACACGATCTGGCGTTACTAAAGTTATCAAGCGGGAAATTACCAGCCTTACAATTAGGCGATTCGAGTACGGTGCGAGAAGGTGAGGAATACGCCTTTACCGGTTTTCCGGTGGGGGCCGTACTGGGTCTTTATCCAGCAACCCATCATGGCATTATCGCCAGTATTACGCCGATGGCGATCCCCGCGTTTTATTCAGGACAACTTGATCCCAGACTTATTCGCCGCTTGCAATCGCCCTACAGTATTTTTCAGTTGGATGCGACGGCCTATCCGGGAAATAGTGGTAGTCCACTCTATGACCCTGCTACAGGTAAAGTAATTGGTGTTATTAATAAGGTTTTTGTAAAGGAAACCAAGGAGTCTGTGCTTGAAAAACCCAGCGGTATTACCTATGCGATTCCTTCAAACTATGTACGAGATTTAGTTAAGAGCCAGCAGTGATAGCCAGGGCTATCCTGATATGACAGGTAACTGATAAGCGATAAGTGTCAGTAAATTTTACATATTTACAATCCTGCCCCCCTTTTAGGCTATCTATTGCTAGTAATGTTTTGTTTTTAAAGTATATTTCGTTTCAGGTACAAATATTGCAGATTTAGTGAAGAGTTCAAATTTTTTGTTTGGGATTGTATAGACGCAGCTTGTTTGAGCAGAAAAATGCTTTATATTTGTGGATAACGTCTATAATTGGTTCAGTGGAATTTAAGTTTTAGGAAGTCTTATGGCTGATGATATAAAAAATGCACCTGTGAGTGAAACGGAGTCCTCCGATGAAATCGCGGCATCGCGTCGTAAATTCACAAAAACAGGGATTGTAGGTGCTGCTGTTGTGTTCAGTCTGGCAAATCGTTCGGCCTGGGGAACAGGGTCGCATACCCATCCTGCCGGGTGTGTTTCGCTAATGAATTCACTGAATTTCGCCTCAATGGCTCCTGGTAGCGAAAAAGAGTGGCAGCTTAACCAATGTATTAATTCTTCTCATACGCATAAACATTGGCATGGCAATTGGTCGCATACGCATGAACATTCTAGCCATGATCATACCCATTAGGTGTTGAGCGAAGCACTATCGTTTTAACGACGTCAGCCTGAGCCGCGTATTTGCCTGGAGATGGTTTAATGTCTGCTGACGAGAGTAGCCTTTCCTGGAAGAGAGCCGTAGAAACCCAAAAATACTGGAGCGGAGACGGGCTTGTTGTTTGTTACGATGAGCTGACGGGCGACACTCATGTCGTTAACGAATTTGCCGCTAATCTTCTCGATATTCTTTCTGATGAAGGGGTTAGTACCGATAACCTTTGTGCTTCGATCCCAAATTTATCGGTTCCTGAGGAACAAAAATCAGACTTTTTAGAGTATGTTAACAATATCTTGCTAGACTTATGTGAGTACGGATTAGTCGAGCAAGGTTGAATGCCACCAGTTACCTCTCTAGATGCAGCTTACATAAAATCTTCACTATCGCATGCCGGGTTATTTTTATCCGTTGGACCAGTTGTCTATCAGATAAAATCAAACCTACCGATTGTTGCTGAAGGGCTTGCCAAACTATATTCCGATTATCCTCTGCCAACGACGCAAGAATTTTCTGATCATCTGATTGCAATTAATCGGCAGGGGATTTTACGAAATATCGTTGGTTCGCGAGTTAATTTTAGTTATGACCACACCCACCCATTTGATGGCATGACGTTAGGTCAGGCCTACGCTTTTTTAGAGTGGGGAATGAACTGGTGTATTTCAGTCCATCATAATGAATATTTAAAAATCCATGCGGCTGTGCTGGCGAAGAACGGTAAAGCGATAGTGATGCCTGGGGAGCCAGGTGCCGGCAAAAGTACATTGAGCGCCGCGTTGATGCTAAAAGGATGGCGTTTATTATCCGATGAGCACGCACTAATTAAGCTGGATGAACCAAAGGTTGTGCCTCTATGCCGTCCTGTCAGTTTAAAAAATGAATCGATAGAAATTATACAGTCTTTCGATAATAGCGCAGTATTTGGGCCTGCATCTTTGGATACGCATAAAGGAAGAGTTGCTCACCTGAAGGCAGATATCCATCCAGATAGCCATGACGCAAATGCCATTAAAGTAACGCGGTTAATATTTCCTCGTTTTGTACCTAATGCCAAAACAAACCTATCCCCAAAGACCCGGGCGGAAAGTTTTATGCGTGCGGCTGAGCAGTCATTTAATTACAGCACGCTTGGTCAACAAGGCTTTTTTTCGATGAAAGGCTTGGTCAGTGCCTGTGAGTGTTCAGAGTTTATCTATTCGGATTTGGATTCAGCGGTTGCGTTATTTGAGCAACTGGATATGGTGACCGCATGAAGGATAGCTTTTTGCTGGCCGAGGTCATTCAAACGCCGGAACGATTGTCAGGCTTGCGTCTTAGTGATTGGAACCTGTTGATCCGGCAGGCGCGTTATACAGGGTTATTAGGCAAACTTTATCAGCTAACTCTGGGTCTTGATATTAGCAGTGACATTCTCGAAAAAATAATCCCCCACCTGTTGTCGACACAAATAATAGTTAATAAACAGCGGGACGGTCTGCATTGTGAGCTGGTTAAGTTACCGCCAATATTTGAAGACATTAACATTCCGCTGATTTTGCTTAAAGGTGGTGCTTATTATGCTCTTGGGCTTCCTTTTTCGGCATCGAGGATGCTCTCCGATATTGACTTGTTAGTGCCGAAACAAGCGCTTCCCAGGGTGGAGGCGGCATTAGCGGTACAGGGTTGGCAGTCGCAATCCAAGGACGCATATGACGAGCACTATTATCGTGAGTGGATGCATGAAATTCCACCGCTGGTTCATCGTAAAAGAAAATCGGTGCTGGACGTCCACCACACGATTCTGCCGCCGACAACAAAATATAATCCTGATCCAGAAAAAATTATGGCGGCGGCGCGTGAGGTGTCTCCTGGTATTTGGACACTCTGTCCTGAGGATTTGGTGATTCATAGCGCCACCCACTTATTCCATGACGGAGAATTAGAACACGGGCTACGTGATCTGGTCGACATCCATGAATTACTGCAATACTTTGCTGAGAATGAAGCGGGCTTTTGGGCTCGGTTGGTTCCGCGGGCTATAGAGTTAGATTTGTTATTGCCGCTTTACTATGGGCTGCATTATGCTCAAGCTATTTTAAATACCGCGATACCGGAATCCGTCATGCAGCATGTAACGCAAGGCGCTCCAAACAAAATGATGCGGCCGTTGATGGATTGGCTTTTTCTGCGCGCGCTCCGGTCGGCCCACTCCAGTTGTGATTTATTCGGGTCGGGATTCGCGCGTTGGATCCTTTATGTGCGTTCCCATTATCTCCGAATGCCCTTAACCCTATTAATTCCGCATTTGCTTCGAAAGGCATGGAAGCGTCGTTTTAAGGATAAGGCGGAGGCACCAAACGAATTTCTGGGTGGTGCACCTACAGATCGAGAACCATTGGTTTAGAACCTCACGGCGTTTAGCCACCAAGTAGTTCACCCAGATAAGCCCAAACAGTTACTAAAATAACCGGTTGCGCCTTCTCATTTGGATGTAAGCCGTCAGCCTGGATCATATCATCTACGCCGCCCACCTGGTCTAACAGAAAGGGGATTAGCACAATGTCATGCTCTCTCTTTAGCTCAGTATATACACGGTGAAATTTGCTATTGTACAAATCCCCGTAGTTCGGCGGTAAATGCATCGCGGCTAGGATTACTTTGGCGCCACTGGTTTGCGAAAGCTCGATCATCTTCGATAGATTTTGTTTCATTTGTGTTAAGGAAAGGCCGCGCAGGCCATCGTTGGCGCCCAGTTCTAGAATCACAATGTCCGGGCGGTGCTTTTTCAAGGCAGCGGGTAATCGATTAACTCCTCCGGCGGTGGTGTCACCACTGATGCTGGCATTAATCACTTGGTGATTTGGGCCTAATCGCTCACTGAGCAAATGAACCCAGCCTGCTTCCAGTTTCATGTTGTAAGCTGCGCTTAGGCTGTCGCCTAACACCAATACCGTTTTTGCGGATACAATGACGGGGCATAACACTAAAAGAATAACTATCAGGGCACGTTGCATGGAAAATAAAGAACCTCAATTAATGATTGTGGCACAGGGGCTGACTAAAAGAGTGAGCACTCTGGCGGGTGATTTGACCATTCTGTCGAAGGTTAGTTTAGAGATCAAGCCTGGCGAGTCGGTGGCGGTGGTCGGAATTTCGGGTTCGGGGAAGTCGACATTGCTTGGTTTGTTGGCCGGGCTGGATGAACCAAGCTCTGGCAAGGTCATTCTTGCCGGGCACGACCTCAACCAATTGGATGAAGACGGCCGTGCACTGTTGCGTGGTAAATATGTGGGCTTTATCTTTCAATCATTCCAGCTCTTACCCAGCTTAACAGCATTGGAAAATGTACTTTTGCCTTTAGAGATCAAAGGTTGCGATGACGCTGAAATTAAAGCGAAAGATTTATTGGCGAGAGTAGGTTTGGCCGAGCGCATAAGCCACTATCCTGCCCAGCTCTCTGGTGGGGAGCAGCAGCGGGTGGCTATCGCCAGGGCCTTTGTGACCGAGCCGACTATTTTATTTGCCGACGAACCAACGGGGAACCTTGATACGCAAACGGGTGAAAAAATAATTGATCTGTTGTTTGAACTCAATCGAGAAAAGCACACAACCCTGGTGATGGTGACTCACGACGACCATTTGGCGTCGCGCTGTGATCGTAAAGTTAGCCTGGAAGTTGGCAGAGTGGTGAATCTGGGTGAGACGGCTACTTAAAAACCACTGTTCTATTGCCATTCAAAATAACGCGATGCTCGCAATGCCATTTAATTGCGCGGGCAAATGCCATGCACTCGGTGTCGCGGCCAATCTGTACCAATTCGTCAGGGCTGTATAAATGGTCTACTCGCTCAGTACATTGTTCAATTATGGGTCCTTCGTCTAAATCGCAAGTAACATAGTGTGCGGTCGCACCGATAATCTTAACGCCGCGCTCATAAGCCTGATGATAGGGTCTGGCGCCCTTAAAACCCGGTAGAAAGGAGTGATGGATATTAATGGCCTTGCCGGAAAGCGCTTGACACATTTCATCGGAAAGAATCTGCATGTATCTGGCCAATGCGAGTAATTCCGCCCCGGTATCGCGCATCACGGCTAAAATGGCTTTTTCTTGTTCCGCTTTGGTTGCCTTAGTGACAGGTAAATAATGGAAGGGCAGGCTATGCCACTCCACCATTTCGCGCATATCCTGATGATTAGACACGACGCCGACAATATCGATAGGCAGCACTCCAGTATTCCATCGGTGGAGAAGATCGTTCAGGCAATGGCCATGTTTCGAAGCAGCAATCAGTACTTTGGTGCGCTGACTGACATCGTGAAACTGCCAATCCATCGAAAACTCTTGTGCAATCGGCTGGAATGCCTGTTCCAGTTCTTGGAGGTTGGTTAATGATGTCTGTGAGGCGCTACAAAACTCAGTACGCAGGAAAAATCTACCGGATACTGGGTCGCCATGCTGCCCCGCATCAATGATGTTGGCGTCCCAGTCATAGAGGAAATTCGCCACAGCTCTGACGATGCCCTTTCGGTCTGGGCTGGAGAGGGTGAGAATGTAGTGTTGTTCTTGTGTACAGTTTTTCTCTGGCGTCATTGGGTATGTCTGTTTGATGGTTATAGACGGGGACGGTCAGCGTCCTTTATTAAAGATATAGCATGATGCAGGAATCGCGATTAAGCAAATTCAATTAGACGTTGAATGAATGAGCACTTCTCTGTCGAGTGGCAATTTTTTCACGTTCAGACTGGTTTTCCAGAAGGTTTTAAATTAGAATTCGCGCCTCTTCAAAGGTTGTGGTGCTCAGCTCTACAGAACCATACCTATGAAGTAGCGGGGAAACGCCCGCGCCTTAAATTAAAAAGTTTTACGCGGGAATAGCTCAGTTGGTAGAGCACAACCTTGCCAAGGTTGGGGTCGCGAGTTCGAGTCTCGTTTCCCGCTCCAGATCCTGAAAGCAGCTTCGGCTGCTTTTTGCGTTTATAGGTATCTACTACGTCACTTCAATGGCAGATTTTGCGCCCCTAGGAACCCGTACAGCAATAAGGTAACATCGACAAAAGTCTCTTGCCTGGGGGTAGGGAATGGAAATAAGCCAAACCATTATTGATATTTATTCAGATGTCTGTCAGAAATACAGCAATAATCCGATTTTTTCCGCGTTGGGCCACACCCTTAGTTTTCAACAGTTAGACCTGCTTTCGACACAGTTTGCGGCTTATCTGCAAAATCAAACCACGTTAAAAGTGGGCGATCGGGTGGCGATCCAGCTCCCTAATCTCTTGCACTACCCAGTGGTGGCTTTGGGGGTGCTTAAAGCTGGGCTGGTGCTGGTAAACACCAATCCACTCTATACCGAGCGGGAACTTTTGCACCAATTGCAGGACTCCGGTGCCAAGGCGCTGGTAGTATTGGAAAATTTTGCTGATACCGTCGCTAATGTCATGGCGGAAACAGAATTGAAATATATTTTTACCGCCCAGGTAGGGGATTTTCATCCGGGGTTTAAACGTATCCTATTAAATCTGGTGGTGAAATATGGTAAACGAGCGGTACCGAACTTTAATATTCCTGGCAGAATTGACTTAAGGCGGGCGCTTAATCAAGGGGAGAAATGCACGTTTCAGTTCGTCCAGCGCAAGCCTGAGGATTTGGCGCTGTTGCAATACACGGGTGGCACGACCGGTGTTGCTAAGGGTGCGATGCTGTCTCATGGCAACTTGGTCGCGAATATGATACAGGCCTGCGAGCACTTACCTGATGTTTATCGCATCGAGCAAGATTGTATTGCCGCACCTCTGCCGCTCTATCATATCTACGCTTTTACCATGCATGTCCTTTGTTCGCCCTATACGGGGAACCACAGTATATTAATTCCCAATCCGAGGGATATCAGTTCGGTGGTTAAGACGTTTAAGGACTATCCGATCACCTGTTTTATCGGCTTAAATACACTCTACAATGCGCTTCTGCACAACGCTGCATTTAAACGTTTAAACTTTAAAAACTTAAGGAATTGCTCTGCCGGTGGCATGGCGCTGACCTCTGATACAGCAACGCGCTGGCGGGAGCTGACCGGTTGCGCCATTTTGGAAGGTTACGGCCTAACCGAGGCATCTCCGGTAGTTTCTAGCAACCAAACCGGCGTTATTCGCGAAGGCACCATTGGCACACCGGTTCCGGGCACGGAGGTAAAAGTAGTCAATGATGATGGAAAAGCACTACCGATAGGAACGCCAGGGGAGCTTTGGGTTAAAGGGCCGCAGGTTATGCTCGGTTATTGGCAGCGTCCTAAGGAGACGCAAAACGTACTAACCGATGAAGGTTGGTTGAAAACCGGAGATATCGCCCAAATAGATAAGGATGGTTATATTAAAATCGTTGACCGAAAAAAGGATATGATCCTGGTCTCGGGTTTTAAAGTATTTCCTAATGAAGTGGAAGAAGTGGCGAGTATGCATCCGGGTGTCAAAGAGTGTGCGGCGATTGGGGTGCCGGATGAAAACAGTGGCGAAGTGGTCAAGTTAGTGGCCGTCAAAGCGTATCCAAAGGTCACCGCAGAAGAGGTTCGCACTTTTTGCCGGGAACGTCTGACCGGCTACAAAGTGCCAAAGCACATTGATTTTGTCGCAGAGTTACCCAAATCCAATGTTGGTAAAATTTTACGCCGTGAATTGAAGTAAAGTTAGTTTCAAGAAAAGTCGAAAGTGATGGGCTGCTCTCACTGCAAACATTGCCATTGAAAATATTTCCTCAGCGCAGTTAACAATAAGAATTGATATGACTAAAGCATTAGTAATCAGGGACTTAAAAAAGGTTTATGCGGGTGGGGTTGAAGCCCTTAAAGGTATTAACCTCGATGTTAAACAGGGCGATTTTTTTGGCTTGCTCGGGCCAAACGGTGCGGGTAAATCGACCACGCTGAGTATTATTACTTCTCTCGTCAATAAAACTTCCGGTACTGTGGCGGTATTCGGTTACGATATCGATACTCACTTTTCGCAGACAAAGAAACACTTGGGCGTGGTGCCGCAGGAGTTTAACTTTAGCCAGTTTGAGAAGGTGTTCGACATCGTGGTGACGCAGGGCGGCTACTATGGTATTCCGCTCAAACTCGCGCGCCAGCGTGCTGAACATTACCTGAAGAAAATTGGCCTTTGGGATAAACGCAATACTCAGGCGCGCATGTTATCGGGGGGTATGAAACGCAGATTGATGATTGCCCGTGCATTAATTCATGAGCCTAAGGTATTGATTTTAGATGAGCCGACTGCCGGGGTTGATATTGAATTGCGTCGCTCCATGTGGGAATTTCTACGAGAAATTAATGCCCAGGGTGTCACCATTATTTTAACCACGCACTACCTGGAAGAGGCTGAAAGCCTGTGTCGCAATATTGCGATTATTGATAAAGGTAAAATTATTCAGGATTCAGACACGCGCGCGCTCATTAGCCAGTTGAATTTGGAAACCTTTATTTTTGACGTCACCAATGAACTGGAAATGGCGCCGGAGATAAGCGGCTATGCGACACGGCTGGTTGATAATCATTGCTTTGAGGCAATAGTGGTGCGGGATCAGGGCTTGAATCCCATTTTTGAAAGCCTCTCCGCGCAGGGAATCCAGGTTCGGAGCATGCGCAATAAGGCGAACCGTTTGGAAGAACTCTTCGTTTCTCTAGTGGAAGCGGGGAGAGTGGCGTGAGTTTCTACGAACTTTGGATTAGCTTCAGCACCATAGTCATCAAAGAAGTACGTCGATTTCTACGCATCTGGGTGCAAACACTGATTCCTCCTATCATTACCATGGCGCTCTATTTCGTGATTTTCGGTAATTTGATCGGCAGCCGGGTGGGTGATATGGGTGGCTTTGACTATGTCGCCTATATCGTGCCCGGGTTGATTATGATGTCGGTTATCACTAATTCGTATTCAAATGTGGTTTCCTCTTTTTACAGCGCCAAATTTCAGAATCAAATAGAAGAGGTGCTGGTTTCACCCACACCAAATTTCTTGATACTCGTTGGTTACATTGTGGGTGGCGTAGCGCGTGGGTTGATCGTAGGTTTTATTGTAACGCTGGTGTCTTTGTTTTTTACTGACCTGCATATCGCCCATGCGGGCATTATGCTCTCTGTGGTCGTATTGACCTCTATCTTGTTTGCGTTGGCCGGATTTCTAAATGCCATTTACGCCAAGAACTTTGACGACATCTCGATCATTCCCAATTTTGTATTAACACCACTGACTTACTTAGGCGGTGTTTTTTATTCGATTGATTTATTACCCGAATTTTGGCGCAATCTGTCATTAATTAATCCCATTCTATACATGGTCAACGCCTTTCGCTTTGGTGTATTGGGTGTTTCAGATATCGATGTAGTTACCGCTTTCGGTGTGATCATGCTGTTTATCCTGGCGTTCTTTGTCTTAGGTTTGTATTTGCTTAAACATAGCAAAGGGCTGCGTAGTTAATGGAGCAATGCCTGAATAATTGGGCCGCTTTTCCCACGATATTCCGAGGTGAGGTGAAAAGATTTCTGTCGATTTGGCTTGAGACTCTGGTTCCTTCGGCTATTAGTTTGACGCTCTATTTGATTATTTTTGGCAATCTGATTGGTGATCGTGTTGGTTCAATGCGAGGTATAAGCTATCTGGAATTTATCGTACCCGGGCTGATCATGTTAAGTGTCATCATGAGCGCGTATGAAAACGTAACCTTTTCACTCTATATGGCGAAATTCGAGCATTGCATCGAAGAAATGCTGATTGCTCCGATACCGGGTTATGTCAT
>Ga0070727_10001259_pt1 | contig 27343 bp, 23 predicted proteins | sample tdAd472_FD_66722 | JGI IMG/M metagenome (GOLD analysis project Ga0070727, IMG submission 66722) | Marine sediment microbial communities from the Atlantic coast under amendment with organic carbon and nitrate - tdAd47.2 | ecosystem: Environmental > Aquatic > Marine > Coastal > Sediment | place...
CACTCAAAGGCCCAGACTACAAAGAATTCCTCTGCCAAATGTATGGAGATCAGCCCAATATTTGGGATGATACACTGACCGGCTGGCCACGCTTACGCTTGATCACCAACTACTTTACCCGAATGCGCTTGTGCAGTGAGCGGGGTGAACTGGAGCTGACACATCATCAAGGCATCGAAAACGCTCCCGCTGGCTTTGGGCCCTGGTTCGCGCATAAAAACAGACAAACTCGGCATCTCAATATTCTGTTTGGACACTGGGCTGCGCTCGAAGGAGAAAGCAATCAAGACCGGGTTTTTGCCTTGGATACCGGCTGCGTCTGGGGGCGCAAACTCACCATGATGAGACTGGAAGACCATCAAATATTCAGTTGCGACTGTCCACCCAGACTAACAGACGGATAAGAGGTACCACATTATGAATTTCTCCCGTATTTCCGCAGAACAGGCAAAGACACTCTTAGCGGAAGCAGATACAAACCTTATAGACATTCGCGACGAGCAAAGCTTTCAGCTCGGTCATATTGTCGCCGCCCAGCATATCGATAACCACTGCATTGCAGAGTTCATAGCAAAGACGGACAAGAGCAAGCCCCTCATCGTTTGTTGCTATCATGGCAATTCCAGTCAAAGCGCCGCTCAATTCTTTGTCGAACAATCTTTCCAGGAAGTGTATAGCTTAGATGGTGGTTTCGAGCACTGGCGCACTCTCTATCCGCAGGATTGCACACAGGGATAATAGGAGCACGGAACTTAAGCTATTCATTTTGATGAAACGAGCGCGCTCACCATTGGCACCAAAGTACTGCTGCAATCACCTTCCAGTTTAATGTCGAAATTCCCATCGTGGCGGGTCTTGCCCTGATTAATCGCCAGCACAGGCATCTGCTTTTGGGTTGCATAACGACAAAACTGATAGGCCGAATAAACCATGAGGGAAGAGCCTAGCACAAGCAGGGCATCGGATTGATGCAAATGCGCGTAGGCTTGGTCAATACGCTCTTTCGGTACTGAGCCACCGTAGAAAACCAGCTTGGGCATATAGACGCCACCACAAAGATCACAGCAGGGAATCATGAAATCTTTAAAACCGGATTGATCCAGATCAGCATCGCCATCTGGCGCGATCGCTGCCGCTAAGGCTGTATAACTTGGGTTTTCCTGCTCTAAGCGAACCTGTAATTCAGTTCGAGGTGTATCATTGCCACAGCTCAAACAACAAACTGTGTCAATCCGTCCATGTAGGTCAATCACCCGGGTGCTGCCTGCTTGTTGATGCAAGCCGTCTACGTTCTGTGTCACCAGCTGCTGGACATGCCCCGCCAACTCCAATTCGTAGAGTGCTTTATGGCTGGTATTCGGCCTTGCCTTTCGAAACATACGCCAACCCAACAGGCTCCGGGCCCAATAGCGTTTGCGTACCAGCTCCGACTCGATAAACGCTTGATGCATGATCGGCGGGCTGCGTTTCCATGTCGCATCGCGATCACGATAGTCGGGTATGCCAGAGTCCGTACTAATCCCGGCACCAGAAATAATAAACAGCTTAGGGTGCTCCAGAATGGCCCGAACAAGGCCCTCTATGCCTGCTTTTTCTTGCTGGGAAACTATTTTTTTATTCATCAATTTTTAATTCATCGAGTAGATAGCTTTATTTAACTTCCCTACAACAAAACAGCTTACCGATAGATATTCCGCATCGCGCAGACCTGTCTTTTAATCCACGTGGTACTGACTTGCTTCTCATAACATCTTATGTACCGCTAGAGTGACCGTAAGTACCCACTATAACCAGTGAAATTATGCGGGCTCCAGCTAATTCTTTTTTCCGCAAGACATAACAAAATGGTTCTATCAATGATGCCAGTAAATATGAACTTCATCTTATCGCTATCCTCTAATGTGTTGCTTAGCTCTCGCATATTTTTATTGAATAACGAGCAGCTCAAAAATTTTGATTTATACTTATAGATACAGATTGACGTTAACACTTATCCATAACTGAAATCGTTTGGGTAATTTACTGCGAAAGCTGTCGTCTTTAGGCACAGGTAAATTCCAGGAGGATACCATGAGTATTTTCAGCCACTACCAAACCCGCTACGAAGATTCCAAGCAAGAAGAATTTAGCTTGCAAGAATACCTTGAGATATGCAAGAACGATCCTTCTGCTTACTCCAGCGCCGCAGAAAGACTGCTACTTGCCATCGGAGAACCGGAATTAATTAATACCTCCCAAGATCCTCGCCTAAGTCGCATCTTCTCCAATAAGGTGATTAAGCGTTATCCACAATTCGGCGACTTCTTCGGCATGGAGGAGTGCATCGAACAAATCGTTTCCTTCTTTAAGCATGCGGCGCAGGGTTTGGAAGAGAAGAAACAGATTCTCTACTTACTTGGTCCGGTTGGTGGCGGGAAATCATCCTTGGCGGAAAAACTGAAAGAACTTATAGAGAAAGTACCCTTTTATTCACTCAAGGGATCCCCTATTAACGAATCGCCCTTGGCGCTTTTCAAACCAGAAGAAGACGCCAAAATACTCGAAGAAGAATATGGGATTCCGATTCGCTATGTCAGAACCATCATGTCTCCCTGGGCGGCAAAACGCCTGAAGGAATTTAACGGCGATATCAGCCAATTTAGGGTGATCAAACAGCACCCTTCCGTCTTACACCAGATTGCCGTTTCAAAAACTGAACCCGGTGATGAGAACAACCAGGATATTTCATCATTAGTCGGTAAAGTCGATATCCGTAAATTGGAAGAATTCGAGCAAAACGATCCAGATGCCTATAGTTTTTCCGGCGGGCTTTGCAAATCCAATCAGGGCATTATGGAATTTGTAGAAATGTTTAAGGCACCCATTAAGGTTCTGCATCCATTGCTGACCGCCTCCCAGGAAGGTAACTATAACGGCACTGAGGCTATTGGCTCGATTCCTTTTGACGGCATTATTCTGGCACACTCCAATGAAGCCGAATGGCAGAGCTTCAAAAACAATAAAAATAATGAGGCCTTTATCGACCGCGTTTACATCGTCAAAGTACCCTATTGCCTACAGGTCAGCGAAGAGGTCAGTATCTATCAAAAACTTTTAGCCAACAGCTCTCTCAGCGAAGCTCCTTGCGCACCGGACACACTGCGCATGCTAGCCCAGTTCACCGTCTTATCGCGCCTGAAGGAACCGGAGAACTCCAGTATTTATTCCAAGATGCGGGTCTACGATGGCGAGAACTTAAAAGATATCGACCCCAAGGCGAAATCGATTCAGGATTATAAAGACACGGCGGGCGTTGACGAGGGCATGAACGGTCTTTCTACTCGATTTGCCTTCAAGATTCTCTCCAAAGTCTTTAACTTTGACGCATCGGAAATAGCAGCCAACCCGGTACACCTGATGTACGTGCTGGAAAAACAAATTGAGCAGGAACAGTTCCCAACGGAAACGCGTGACCGTTACCTGAACTTCCTGAAAGAGTTCATAGCACCACGTTACATTGAATTTATCGGCAAGGAAATCCAGACCGCTTACCTGGAATCATACTCACAGTACGGTCAAAATATTTTCGACCGGTACATTACTTACGCCGATCTATGGATACAGGATCAGGAATTCAGAAACCCTGAAACCGGTGAGATTCTCGACCATGCCTCACTGAATGATGAACTCGAAAAAATCGAAAAACCGGCTGGCATTAGTAATCCTAAGGATTTCCGCCATGAAGTGGTTAACTTTGTGCTGCGCGCGCGGGCTTCCAACCAAGGTAAAAATCCAGCCTGGAACAGCTATGAAAAGTTGCGTTTGGTGATCGAGAAAAATATGTTCTCCAGTACCGAGGATTTACTACCTGTCATTTCCTTCAATGCTAAATCTTCCGCCGAGGATCAGAAGAAACATCAAGATTTTGTTAATCGATTAACTGAGCGCGGCTATACCGAGAAGCAGGTGCGCTTGCTCTCCGAGTGGTATTTGAGAGTACGCAAGTCACGCTAGATACACAACCACGGCCAGCACTTAATCAAGCTGCCTAGATGAAAACCATTTAAGCGCTGGCTAGACAGGTAGAATCGGGTCGCGGAAGAGCACCCCACTCTTCTAACCATGCCAGATTCTGCTTAACCGGGGCGAATGGAATAGTTGTCATGGCTTTTCTGATCATCGACCGCAGACTTAACGGCAAACATAAAAGCGCTGTCAACCGGCAGCGCTTCCTGCGCCGCTACCGCAAGCATATTAAAGAAGCGGTTTCCGATGCGATAAAAAAACGCAGCATCACCGATATTGAACGCGGTGAGGAAATCAGCATACCCAAAAGAGATGTCTCAGAGCCGACCTTTCACCATGGCCGTGGCGGACGCCAAACCCGCATTTTCCCTGGCAACAAAGAATTTATTACTGGCGATAGAATCAAACGCCCTCAGGGCGGAGGCTCAGGCGGCGGCGGTGGCGAAGCCAGTGATTCGGGCGAAGGTGAAGATGAATTCGTGTTTGAGCTCACCCAAGCAGAATTTTTGGACTTCATGTTTGAAGACCTGGAATTACCAAACCTGATCAAAAAACAACTCAAAGACACCGACTCCTACAAGCTGGTAAAGGGTGGTTACACGCGTCAGGGTATTCCGGCCCGATTGAATGTATTGCAGTCATTACGCAGCGCGCACGCACGACGCATTGCCCTCGGCGGTTCAACCAAAAAACAAATTCGTGATCTGGAAGCTGAGTTAAAGGCGCTGGAAGAAAAAAATGACGCTGATAATCAGGAAAGAATTCGTGACATAAAGCTGGCCCTTGATCGGCTCCATCGCCGCCTGAACCAGATACCTTTTCTCGATGACTTTGATCTGAAATATAACAATGTCATCGAACAACCCACACCGACGACAAGCGCCGTAATGTTCTGCCTGATGGATGTGTCCGGCTCCATGACGCAGGACATCAAGGATATGGCGAAACGTTTTTTTATCCTGCTATACCTATTTCTCAAACGCAATTATCAGAAAATCGAAGTAGTGTTTATTCGTCACCACACCAGTGCCAGCGAAGTCGATGAAGAAGAGTTTTTCTATTCACGTGAAACCGGGGGCACTATTGTATCCAGCGCTTTAAAAATGATGAATGAGATTATCGCCGAGCGCTATCCGGCGAATGACTGGAACATATATGCGGCACAGGCTTCAGATGGTGATAATTGGGCGGACGACTCACCACTCTGTCATGACCTACTGATAACGAAACTATTGCCCAAAGTGCAATATTACACCTACGTAGAAATAACGCCGCGTGACCATCAGGCGCTTTGGTTCGCCTATGAAGACATTGCGGAAAAATGTCCTCATCAATTCGCCATGCAGCAAATTGTAGGCTTGGATGACATTTATCCGGTATTCCACGATTTATTTGAAAGGAAAGCCAAATGAGCGACCATAAGACCGGCAAAAACAGCTCACAAGGGAAAAACTCAGCGCCTATCTCAGACGGTTTAGAGCCTGAAATAGTGCCTCACGAAACGTCACCTTCGGAACAACCATCACCTCAAAACCCTTTATCTAAAGACGACTTGCTGGACAACACAGGTAGCAGCGCTAAAGAATCCAACTTTATCGCCGAAGGCTCAGAATGGACCTTCGCTCACTTAGAAGCTTATGAGGCTGAAATCGCACGGGTAGCAAAGCGTTATCGTCTCGACACTCACCCAAATCAAATAGAAGTTATCAGCGCCGAACAAATGATGGATGCCTATTCCTCTACCGGTATGCCGGTGGGCTATCATCACTGGTCGTTCGGAAAACAGTTTCTCTCAACAGAACAAGGCTACCGTCGCGGCCACATGGGGCTGGCCTATGAATTGGTCATTAACTCAAACCCCTGTATCTCTTACCTGATGGAGGAAAACACCCTCACCTTACAAGCATTAGTGATTGCCCACGCATGCTTCGGTCATAACTCCTTTTTTAAGGGTAATTACCTTTTCAAAACCTGGACCGACGCCAGCGCCATCGTTAATTATCTGCTCTTCGCCAAAAACTATATCGCCTCCTGCGAGGAGAGGTATGGTATTGAAGCCGTAGAGGGTCTACTCGATTCCTGCCATGCCCTAATGAATTATGGTGTAGATCGTTATCGTCGACCAACACCCATTTCGGCGGAAAAAGAGCAACAGCGCCAAACGGAACGCGAAGAATACCTGCAGCATCAAGTGAACGACCTATGGCGCACCATTCCCAAGAAAGAGCAATCCGAGCAGGAAACAACCTTTCGCTTTCCCTCCGAACCACAGGAGAACATGCTCTATTTTATTGAAAAAAACGCGCCACTGCTGGAATCATGGGAAAGAGAGGTAGTAAGAATTGTACGTAAGATTGCACAGTACTTTTATCCACAGCGGCAAACCAAAGTCATGAATGAAGGCTGGGCTACCTTTTGGCATTATACGCTGCTCAATACCCTCTATGATGAAGGCAAAGTGAGCGAAGGTTTCATCTTTGAATTCCTACAATCACATACGAATGTGATCTACCAGCCGGATTTTGATTCGCCTTATTTTAGCGGTATCAATCCCTATACCCTCGGTTTCGCCATGTTTTGTGATATTCGCCGGATCTGTGAAAGCCCGACTCAAGAGGACAAGGAGTTTTTTCCGGATTTTGCCGGTACGGATTGGTTGGATACCCTGCACCATACCATGCAAAACTATAAAGACGAGAGTTTTATCCTACAGTTCTTGTCACCCAAGGTTATTCGCGACCTAAAATTGTTTTGTCTCCTTGACGATGACCAAAACGATGAGATTGAAATTACCGCCATTCACGATGATCTTGGCTACAAAAAGATCCGTGAACAATTAGCGCACCACTATAATCTCAGCACGCAAGAGCCAAACATCCAAATTTATTCGGTTAATTTGCGTGGTGATCGCTCAATCACGCTACATCACCATCAGCAAGACCGGATACCCTTGGATCGGGAAGATGCCGCGGAAGTACTGAAGCATTTCCATCGCCTTTGGGGCTTTGATGTTCACCTCGAATCCATCAGCGATGGCAAAGTAACCGCCAAATTCGTCTGCAACGATGAGTCCTTAAAAGCAGGTTTTGAGGAAAACGAGGATGATAATTTAGATGAATAACGAGACGCCACTAGCGTCTACGACCGATTAGCATATCCAGCTCAACCTTACCAAATCGTCCGCACGAAGGTTCCGCAAGACATCCCCTTTATTCTTGTATGTTGCCAAAACGTAGCTGACGAGCGACGTAAACCAACAAGACATCTTCACTGATTCAAAATGCTCCCTCGATACGGCGAAATGATCATTGCAACGCTATAACCGCCTATCGGCGATTATAAAAATAGCTTAAGTAGTTTAGAATGAGCAACCCTATTCTTACCGAAAGCTGTCGAAAAATTCTACAGATGCGTGCAAACAGAGCTTAGCATGGATATTTATTTAGTCGGTGGTGCCGTGCGCGACAAATTGCTGGGATACCCTTTCCACGAGCGAGACTGGGTTGTGGTGGGCGCAACACCTGAACAAATGTTAGCACTGGGATATCGACAGGTGGGCAAAGACTTTCCGGTCTTTTTACATCCGAAAACCCAGGAAGAATACGCCTTAGCTCGCACCGAGCGCAAAACAGGCAAAGGCTACAAAGGATTCACCTGCGATAGCAGCGCAGAGGTTACCTTAGAGCAGGATCTGGCACGCCGAGATCTGAGTATTAATGCGATTGCTGAAACCCAAGATGGCCAGTTAATCGACCCTTATCATGGTCAGCAGGATTTAACGGATAGAGTCTTACGCCATGTGTCCCCAGCTTTTGCTGAGGATCCTTTACGAGTATTACGTGTTGCTCGTTTCGCCGCGCGTTACTACCACCTTGGCTTTAATATTGCCGAAGAAACTCTGATACTAATGCAGCAGATTGTTGCCTCTGGCGAAATCACTCACTTAGTACCGGAACGCCTGTGGTGCGAGATTGACAACGCGTTAAGTGAGCAGACACCCGATGAGTTTATTCGTGTATTGCGACGCTGTGGCGCCTTAAAGGTCATATTGCCAGAGCTTGATTGCCTCTTTGGTATTCCACAAACGAAAAAATACCACCCTGAAATCGATACCGGCGAGCATGTGCTAATGGCGTTACGACAGTGCGTTAAACTTGCCGCCCCAACACCAGTACGCTACGCTGTATTGCTGCACGATCTTGGCAAAGGCTTAACCTCACAGGATCAATGGCCATCCCATATCGGCCACGAAAAAAAAGGCAGTGCCCTAATTGAAACAATTGGCGAGCGACTAAAGGCACCCAAGCAGTACACCGATCTCGCCAAGCAGGTCGCGCTTTATCACACCCATTGCCATCGGGCTTTAGAAATGCGCCCGGTTAAAATTATGGCGTTGTTAGAAGCCACCGATGCACTGCGACGCCCTGACCGATTTCAACAATTCCTCTTAGCCTGCGAAGCCGATGCCACAGGCCGCTTAGGGTTCGAGAACAAAGACTATCCACAAGCTAAATACTTGCAGCAGATACTCGAACTGATCACTAAAGTTGACGCCAAAGCGTTGCTCGATCAAGGCTTCAAGGGAAGCCAATTAGGCGAAAAGTTGCGGCAACAGCGTGTACACCTGATTGACACCTATCGTAAAAATTATGGAAAAAAAGATGAGTACTAATGCCACCGCAAAAGTCGCCCTGGTAACTGGCGCTGCTAAACGCATTGGTGCGGCGCTCGCTCGCACATTACATCAAGAGGGGTTTAGCATTTTAATTCATTACGACACCTCGGACACCGATGCCAAATCTCTACAAGCAGAACTGGAAACAGGTCGGCCCGGTTCTGCTCATTGCCTCAGCGCCGATTTATCTGATTTTTTAGCCGTTGAACAGTTCGCTAAGGAAGCTATTTCTGTCTGGGGACATATCGATGTCTTGATTAACAATGCGGCTCGTTTCTATCCCACCGAAGTGGGCAGCCTCACCGCAAATAACTGGGATGACCTGATCAATACTAATTTGCGGGCACCGCTATTCTTAAGCCAGGCTCTCGCGGAGACGCTTAAGCATAGCCTTGGCTGTATCCTTAACCTCGTCGACATTTACGCCGAAAGACCACTAAAGGGTCATCCTATCTACAGCATTAGCAAAGCGGGTATGGCAATGTTGACCAAAAGTTTAGCCATTGAATTGGGTCCCGAGGTAAGAGTCAACGGCATTGCCCCCGGTGCGATACTGTGGCCGGGACAAGCAGCAGATATCAACGCTACCGAAAAGGAGAGGGTCCTTAACCGCGTCACTCTAAAAAAAATGGGGAATCCGCAAGATATCTGTCAAGCAGCACTATTTTTGATTAACCAGGCACCCTATATCACGGGACAGATAATCAATGTCGATGGTGGTAGAACGCTCAATCCGTAGCCTTGCATCCTTTTATTACGACTGAGAAATCAACTGATCACGCCAAACGAAATCGACTTTCCAAAGTGCTTGACGTGCTTTGTCATAGTCACGCCATAAATCGATACAGCGTTTGCCACTACCCGGCAACACCTGATCGGCGGCTATTTCAGTGAGTGGCAGCAGCACATGTGCCTGCTCCACAACTTCTTTGCGTGGCAATAAAACGCCTTCATGCACACCGACATAATCCCCATAGGTCAACACATCGATATCCAGGGTTCGAGCACTGAATTTTGGTCCACTACGATCACGTCCATTCTGGTCCTCGACCTGTTTAATCAACTGAATCAGTTGAATCAAAGGTAATTGAGTTTCTACTCCCACCACCAAATTATAAAAATGGTCGCCCTTAAAACCGACTGCTGCGCTTTCATAAACCGAGGAAATACTTAGCTTTCCCAGCGACTCGGTCAACATGTCTAACCCGCAACAGATGTGTTGATGACGCTGTACGTTGCTGCCAATGCCAAGAAATACGTTAGGCATAGGACTCACTTTTTTTGCCGCTCAATAATGATTCCGACATCACGCGCACCCCTAACTGCGCCTGGCTTACTCAGCCGTAAGCGCAACCAAGATACGTTAAATTCCTCCAACACGATCTTTGCTACCTGCTCAGCCATCGCCTCCACCAACAGAAACTCACTTCCACTAATAAAGCTAATTAGCCGTTTGGAAACCGCCTTGTAGTCCAAGGTATCTTTAATATTATCGCTTTGCGCAGCCCGCTGAATATCTGTCGCCATCTCCAAATCGAGGCTTACAACCTGTTTTACTTCCCGTTCCCAGTCATAGATTCCTATCAGGGTCTCAATTTCCAGCTCACGGATGTAAACAATATCCATAAATTTCCTGCTCTTAATTACTCAACGAATCATCTAAGCTATCGATGGCTTCCAACTCTTCCAATGGCCAGCGCGGACGGCAAACAATTTCCAGGCTCTCACGCTGCCCAGCTAAAAGCCGCTGGCAACCCGCAAAGGCAATCATCGCACCATTATCTGTGCAAAATTCCGGGCGTGCATAATACAATTTTTTCCCAGGGTTTTTCTCAAGCATTTCATGCAAGCCCGCCCGTAATCGGCGGTTAGCACTGACGCCGCCAGCAATCACTAGTGTGTCATGACGGGTTTGTTCTAACGCTCGCTTGCATTTGATGACTAAAGTTTCCACCACGGCCGTCTCAAAGGCTAACGCTATATCGGCCCTGAGCTGCTCATTTAAGGCTTCTTCACGGCACTGCTCGGCAATACAGTTTTTGGTGTAAGTTTTTAGCCCGCTAAAGCTAAAATCCAAGCCAGGGCGATCCACCATCGGTCGAGGAAAGACAAATCTTCCGGGCGTGCCTTTTTCCGCCAGGACTGCTATCGCTGGCCCACCTGGATAATCTAAATCAAGCATTTTCGCAGTTTTATCAAAAGCTTCTCCGGCGGCATCGTCAACCGAGTCACCCAATAATCGATAGCACCCGATACCCTGTACATCAATCAGTTGCGTGTGCCCGCCGGATACCAGCAGTGCCACAAAGGGAAAATTGGGTGGCGTGCTTTCCAGCATCGGCGCTAGCATGTGTCCTTCCATGTGATGCACGCCCAATGCTGGCACTTGCCAGGCAAACGCCAAGGATTTCGCCACTGAGGCCCCAACCATTAGTGCACCGATCAGCCCAGGGCCAGCAGTATAGGCAATGCCATCGACCTGATCAGCACTACAATTTGCTTGCTGCAATACGTCTTTAATCAGCGGAATTACGCGGCGTACATGATCGCGCGAAGCCAACTCGGGAACCACACCACCGTATTCCAAATGCAAATCCACCTGGCTATAAAGCGCCTCACCTAACAGACCCAACTCACTGTCATAGAGCGCAATACCTGTCTCATCGCAGGATGTTTCGATACCCAATACTTTCATTCCAAAACAACCTTACTTAAAGCAACTTTCAGTTAAGCACCAACAATTCAAAGAAAACCTGCACATTGACTGCTAAAATTTTGCAATTCCTTGCATTTGGGATTAGAATGCGCGCCCCTAGGTATGCAGGTATGGGAACTTATTAGGTGCGGGGTTTTACCAAATTGACCCGCTAATTGGAACACAAAAGCTTAAAAATAGGTAAGATTAATGCCTTCAGTAAAAATGAAAGAGAATGAACCCTTTGATATCGCATTACGTCGCTTTAAGCGTTCTTGCGAAAAGGCTGGCGTATTGGCTGAAGTCCGTCGCCGTGAATTTTATGAAAAACCCACCTGGATACGTAAACGCAAAGCCGCAGCAGCAGTTAAGCGCCATGCGAAAAAGGTACAGCGCGAAAACCGTCGCATGGAACGTCTGTATTAGTTAGTATAGAAACAGTTGTTAGCACCAGCTCTGTCAGCATTCCCTTAAAGCCAGGTTGCACTCATGTCTGAATTGAAACAACGCATTACCGAGGCAATGAAAGTCGCCATGCGTGCAAAAGATAAGGAGCGGCTTGGCGCCATTCGATTAATGCTGTCAGAATTTAAACGCATTGAAGTTGACGAACGCATCGAGCTAGACGAGGCTCGTATTCTTGCAGTGCTTGATAAAATGCTGAAACAACGCCGCGATTCCATTCAGCAGTTTGAAAAAGCGCAACGCCAGGATCTGGCGGATATTGAAATTGCTGAAATCAAAGTGATTCAGGAATTTATGCCCGCCGCGCTGAGCCAGGCGGAAATAACCCAGCTTATCGACCAAGCGATTGCCAGCACTGGTGCAAACTCTATTAAAGATATGGGCGCACTGATGACAGTGCTCAAACCGCAGCTACAGGGCAAAGCCGATATGGGCCAAGTCAGCCAGCTGATAAAAAGCCGTTTTGGCTAAATATCCTTTAAAATAGATAAGCCCCAAAAGCACTTCTAACAACTTGGCTTAACTTGTTTGATGTGCCATACAAAGATTCCCTTATAAAATACTTACGGCGATAATAGGCTGCAATGGCTAGCCGCATTCCTCAAAATTTTATTGATGACCTGCTCGACCGTACCGACATTGTCGAACTGGTTGACGCACGCATTGGTTTGCGTAAAAGCGGCCGTAATTACACGGGCCTGTGCCCTTTTCACCAGGAAAAGACACCCTCCTTTAGCGTCAGCCCGGACAAGCAGTTCTATTACTGTTTTGGCTGCGGCGCTGGCGGCAATGCGATTGGCTTTCTGATGGAATTTGACCGTCTCGAATTCCGCCCTGCTGTGGAAGAGCTAGCCAAGAAAGCCGGACTAGAGGTACCCCAGGATGCCAGTCCGATAAACCCCGATATACAGAAAAAACAAAACTCCCTGTTTCAGCAACTGGAGAGGGCGCAGGCTTATTATCAACAACAATTACGAGAGCATCCGCAACGCAACCGCGCCATCGACTACCTTAAAAACCGAGGAGTCAGCGGCGAAATTGCTAAAACCTTTGGTATCGGCTATGCGCCCCCGGGTTGGAATAATCTTGGCAAAACACTGTGCGCAACAGAGGATGACGAACAACAGCTGATCCAAGCAGGTATGCTGGTAGCTAAAGATGAGCGTTCACATGCAGACAGAAAGGAAACCTATGACCGCTTTCGTGATCGTATTATCTTTCCGATTCGAGATAATCGTGGGCGAACAATTGCCTTTGGCGGTCGCGTCTTAGGTGACGATAAACCCAAATACCTGAACTCCCCTGAATCCCCAGTATTCAGCAAAGGCCGAGAACTCTACGGCCTTTATGAAGCGCGCCAAGCTAACAGCCGCCTGACCCAACTCATCATAGTCGAAGGCTATATGGACGTGGTCGCGCTGGCGCAGCACGATATCTTGAATGCCGTCGCTACTCTGGGTACTGCCACCAGTCGTGACCATTTAACCAAACTTTTTCGCATGGTGTCAGAAGTGGTTTTTTGCTTTGACGGCGATAAAGCCGGGCGGCAAGCGGCTGAACGTGCGCTGGAGAATGCACTACCAGTGATGGAAGATGGCCGGCAGATACGCTTTATGTTTTTACCCGAAGGCGAAGACCCTGACTCCATCGTACGCAAAGAAGGTAAAGCCGCTTTTCTTGCCCGCATCGATAACGCCTTGCCACTACCCGAATTTTTCTTCGATTCTTTACGGCAACTGGCCGACCTCGGCACACTGGACGGGAAAGCACGATTCAGCAAGCTAGCGTTAAAAAAATTGCAGCCGATGCCTAACGGTGTACTGCGCCAGCTTATGCTGGATCAGCTCGCTAACCTTAGCAACCTATCATTGGAGCGGTTGCTGGAATTTGCGCCGAAAGAACCCTCGCCGCCGATAGACAGCTACGTCGATGACAAACAACCCCATTCCGTCAGGTCGAAAAATAATCGTCCGCAAATACGAAGAACACAACATCCACCGCGACGGAATGTTAGAACACCCATTGAGTGGGTAACTCTGTCACTTCTACACCACCCACAATTTGTTGAGCACCTGGATGATTATCCTGATTTAGCGACCACTGATACTCCGGGTATTGATTTATTGCGCGAACTCATCCAGCTATTACGAGCAAACCCATCCCTTAACCCAGGCGGAATTATTGGGTATTGGCAAGGCTCACAACAGCAAGCTCATCAGGAAGAAATCGCCCGGCTGGCAGCCACTGAGCTTCCTGTCAAAGATAAAGATCGTTTAAAAACGGAGTTTTTAGACGCCCTTAAACTCATCGCTAGCCAACACCAAGAAAAGGCTTTGGATTACCTATTACAGAAAGCAAAAACTGAGCCACTATCGGAACAAGAAAAAAAAGATTTAGGGCGGCTTTTAACAAAAAAAAGCCACTTATCGGAATAAATGACTTATTAAAGCCCAAGCCCTTGAATTATTAACATTAAGCCGCATAATTTACTAGCATCCTAACCTCGAAATCATTATACTTTCGGCCCTTTTGTGTCGAGTCCTCAGCAGGTCAACTATGGTAGATACTTCGGAACAAAAATCCCGATTAAAAGATCTTATCGCTCGCGGTAAGGAACAGGGCTATCTGACTTACGCAGAGGTTAATGACCATCTTCCGGAGGATATTTCAGATCCTGATCAAGTGGAAGATATTATTCGCATGATTAATGACATGGGCATCACCGTGGATGAGGTGGCGCCTGATATGGAAGCCCGCCTCCTCACTGATGCCGCTGATGACGATGTTGCCGAAGAAGCAGCGGCTGCATTAGCAGCAGTCGAGAGCGATGTTGGTCGAACCACTGATCCTGTGCGCATGTATATGCGCGAAATGGGTACCGTGGAACTGCTTACTCGTGAAGGTGAAATCGTTATCGCCCGGCGTATTGAGGAAGGTATTCGCGAAGTAATGACTGCCCTTGCGAGCTTTCCCGAAGCCGTTCAATCCATTCTTACTGCATACCATACTGCCATTGCAGAAGAAGGTCGTATTAGTGATATTTTAAGCGGTTATATTGATGACGACGGCGGTGAAATACTACCACCGGCAGCTAATTCGCCAGATGCCGCCAAAGCGAATAATAAAAACAATGATGATGACGATGATGACGATGATGACGATGACAGCGATAGCTCAGATAGTGATGATGATGAGGTGGAACGCGGTCCCGACCCAGAAGAAACCGCCCGGCGTATGGGTGAGCTCGAAGTGCAGCTCAAAAAAGTTAACGAAGCCGTCAAAAAGCATGGCTCCGGTTCACCAAAAGCACGTGCTCAACAAGCCATATTAGGCGAAATATTTTCGCCATTTAAATTAACGCCTCGCCACTACGAGCGACTTGTCAACCACATTCGCACCGCACTTACCTTTATTCGTGAGCAAGAGCGTTTCGTACTACACACCTGTACCCGTACGCTCAAAATGCCGCGTAAGCTCTTTATCAAAAAATTTATGGGCAACGAAACTGATTCAGCCTGGCTTGACGAAATGATCGCTGGCGGTCATGAGTTTTCCGAAGGGCTGGAACAGTATCGAGGCGACATTGTTCGCGCACAAAAAAAACTAAAACTGATGGAAAGCAGCCTAAGTATTAGTATCGCCGAAGTGAAGGAAATTAATCGCCATATGTCGATTGGCGAGGCCAAGGCGCGACGTGCGAAAAAGGAAATGGTGGAAGCCAACCTGCGTCTAGTGATCTCCATCGCCAAGAAATATACCAATCGCGGCCTGCAATTTCTGGATCTAATTCAGGAAGGCAATATTGGCCTGATGAAGGCCGTAGACAAATTTGAATACCGACGTGGCTATAAGTTCTCGACTTATGCCACCTGGTGGATTCGCCAAGCAATCACTCGCTCGATTGCAGATCAGGCAAGAACCATTCGAATTCCTGTACACATGATTGAGACGATTAATAAGCTCAACCGAATCTCCCGGCAAATGCTACAGGAAATGGGTCGTGAGCCGACACCTGAAGAACTCGGCGAGCGGATGGAGATGCCGGAAGATAAAATCCGTAAAGTACTAAAAATTTCAAAAGAACCTATCTCGATGGAAACACCGATTGGCGATGACGAAGATTCCCATCTGGGGGATTTTATCGAAGACATTAACATCGACTCACCAATCGATTCAGCGACAGGCTCAGGTTTAAAAGAAGCAACCAAAGACGTCTTAGCTGGACTGACCGCACGAGAAGCAAAAGTATTGCGTATGCGCTTCGGCATCAATATGAATACCGACCATACCTTGGAAGAAGTGGGCAAACAATTCGACGTCACCCGTGAGCGAATTCGACAAATTGAAGCCAAAGCACTTAGAAAGCTGCGCCACCCGAGCCGTTCAGAACACCTGCGTAGCTTCCTGGATGATTAGCCTGGTCAAAAATAATACAGCACATTATAATGCGCTGCGCCGCAATTACCCCTGAATCAGAAGAGTTATCTCTGAAAAAGTAAGAATGGGCCTTTAGCTCAGTTGGTTAGAGCATCCGACTCATAATCGGCAGGTCCCCAGTTCAAGTCTGGGAAGGCCCACCATTCACTGTTTTACAACACTGCACTGCTTGGCTTAAAACGATAATCGCTCGACCGCCTTTATTCCTGAAACCAACGCCGCGATTAATGCAAATCCACGCTTAACAACGACTTGCTTTAGACCACTGGGCTACCCTCCGGCAAAGGGCAGGCCCATTGAAAGAGGCCCATTTACCTTTTATTGCTCAATTCCAGCCTTCGTACTTTAATATCCTTGGCAAACTGATCAGCTGTTAACATTTCCACTCCTTTCACAATTTAGTACAGTACAGTTTTTATGGTTTGTGGCTAAGCCAATCCACCATCCTGTTTTTCCACAGCAAAGGAGCTCTGAATGAAAAGGATAGTAACCCGTCTATCTATCGTCATTTTCTTTCTGACAGCCGTCGGTTGTAGCGTCAACCCCGTTACCGGCAAAAATGAACTATCCCTTGTTTCGAATTCCCAGGAAATCGCTATCGGCGAACAAAATTATCGCCCCTCTCAGCAAGCACAGGGCGGCGCTTATTATATCGATCCCAATTTGCAGCGTTACATCAAAGAAGTAGGTAATAAACTGGCAGCAGTGAGCGACCGCCCAGAGTTACCTTACGAGTTTGTGGTGCTGAATAACTCGGTACCTAATGCCTGGGCGCTCCCCGGTGGCAAGATCGCCATCAATCGAGGCCTGCTGTCACACCTCGACAATGAAGCGGAATTGGCCGCCGTCATTGGCCACGAAATTGTCCATGCCGCAGCCCGACATAGCGCTGCACAAATGACTCGTGGCGCTTTTATCGGCGCTGGTGCGCAAATACTTGGGCTTACTCTAGCCGATAGTAACTACAGTCAGATCGCCAATACCGCCATTCAGGTTGGCGCTGCCGCCTGGATGGCAAGATATGGTCGCTCAGCGGAGTTAGAGTCTGATCACTACGGAATGGAATATATGTCGAAGGCGGGCTATGACCCTTACGGCGCCGTTCGATTACAGCAAACCTTTGTCAAACTGAGCGAGGGCCGACAAACTGATTTTATTAGCGGGCTATTCGCGAGCCACCCACCCTCGCAGGAGCGAGTCGACGCTAATACAGAAAAAGCAAAAAGTCTGCCCAAAGGGGAACTGTATGCAAGCCGCTATCAAAGCAAGATAGCTCAGTTGAAAAAAGATGCGCCTGCCTATGAGGCGCAGGAGGAGGCAATCAAGGCATTACAGCAAAAAAACCCCAAGCTTGCGCTGACATACTTGGATAAAGCGATCAAAATTCAACCCAAAGATGGCTATTTTTGGGAACTACGCGGGCACGCCTGGAAAATGCAAAAAAATCCCAATAACGCCGAAAAAGCCTTTACGACCGCTATCGACAAGAATCCCAACCTGTTTAGTCATTACTTGGCGCGAGGAGTGTTGCGTTACGAACAAAAGCAACTGACTCTGGCCCGCCAGGACCTCGAACATAGCAATCAACTGCTACCGACTCAAGCCGCGAGTTTTATACTTGGCGAGCTATCCCTTAAAGATAACGATCAGACGGCTGCACTAAGATACTACCAGAATGCTGCAACTTCTGGCGGCGATCTAGGACAGCAAGCTATGTCAAAAATCACCATGCTGGAGCTGCCCAAATCTCCCAGCAAATACGTGTTAAGCAAAGCTTACTTAAGTGAAGATGGTTATTTAATGATCGCAGTCAAAAACCAAGCTAACATTGCAATCAAAGCAGTTACCCTGAAGCTGGATAAAATAGTAAAGGGTTATCCCGTTGGCGCTGCCGCTAATTTTACGCTTCCGGGAGCACTTGAACCGGGCCAGCAACAGGCGATAAAAACAACCTTTGGCCCCTTTAAAACAGCGGAAGAAGCTGGGCAATATCGTACTGAAGTCATAACCGCACAGCCGGTTGGCTCATTGAACCAGTGAATAGCGGAATTGCATAGGCGCTTACCCTTAAAGCCAGCTTATAAGGTATTCAGACTCTCTGTCAGATAGCTTATCGCTCAATGCGAACCCACCGAACAGTGTCCAGATATCGCTGATAGGTTTAGATGCAGAACATGATAACGCGAGTATATGCCCGCATTAATCCGTTCCAATATTTTATGGCTATTTAGTTCTTCGCCAGTGATATGATCTTTAAATCGTTGCCGTCCTAGGCAGTTAGAATCCTGAATTACCGATAGTCTTGGTCTTCTGAATTGCATCACGGTATCTCCAGAGTGCATTTGCGTTTAATTACTGTTTATTTATACAGTAATTAATTTTTAGAGGCAACTTTCTTTAACTTTTTGTTAGTCAGTCTGTAATATGCCGCAGAACCGAATACACCAATTTAAAGTCTTCCTATTTACCGCTCAATAAAGAGCTGGAAAGTTAGCCCGGTAGAGGTCAGGATACACCCTCAGCAGGTTAGTCACGCGATTCGTATCGAAATTTCAGCTGGAATAGCGTTAAGGAGCCTCTGATTAACACCTTAATTTCTTGTTAACGAAATAACTTTAAAGGAGAGTCGACATGTTTAACCATCGCTCCGTATTATTGATATTTATTTTGGGGTTGTTTGTAGTCCCTTATCCAAGTCTTGCCGCTGAACCATCACAAAAAAAGTGGTGGCCTTCTGAATGGGGCTCAGATGACCAACTGGGCGCGCTCAATCGTCTGAATCCTGCAAAAGTGTTACAAGCAGCTAGCCTAATAAAAACCGGCAAGATCTATGATATGGCCCATATTTTCGAAGAGGACATGCCGCTATTTGAGTTAACGCCTGAAGATCGCAAATATACCTTAACCGTACCGGGGGCACCCTCCTGGGGGCCGATGGGGAATAACCTACTAGTCTGGAATGAAGATTATATTGCTGGGCACCTCTCCCAGGACGGCACCCAATTTGATTCTCTCAGCCACATGGCGACCGTCGTAGGCGACGTGAAAAACCTTAAGGATATTCGCTACTATAATGGTCTTTCGCATGCGGATATCGGCAGCGGCAGGGGCTTCAAGAAATTAGGTGTCGAGCGAGTTAAACCGATCTTCACCCGAGGCATCCTTATTGATATTGCGGGTTATAAAAAACGCATGCTTGCCTGTTCTGAGGAAATTTCCGTTGCCGATTTAAAAGCTGCCTTAATCACCCAAGGACAAAGTGAAGCAAGTATTCAACCCGGAGATGCACTTTTCTATTACACCGGTTGGGGTTCGCTCTGGAAAACTGACAATAAAAAATTCAATAGTTGCACACCCGGGCTATCTGCCCAGGCTGGCGACTGGCTAGTTGCAAAAAAAGTGGTATTGGTAGGCTCAGACAATTGGGCGGTTGAGGCAATTCCTGGCCCCGATCCAACAATTTTTGCGCCTAACCATCAAAAATTCCTCGTAGAAAATGGCATCTACATCATGGAAAACATAGACTTTCGTAGCTTGTTAGCGGATCAGGTATACGAATTCGCTTTCGTCTTCGGTGCGATACCCTTTAAAGGCGCGACTGGTTCACCAGCTCGACCTTTTGCGGTGAGATAACAACCTGGATAGAATCTAATATTTCGATATTCGTTTGAAGTAAGGACAAACTTTGGATATTAACGTTTTTCAAGCCGACTACAGCAATCCACGACAGGCAAAGGAAATCGTCGATCTGTTAAATATCTATGCACTGGATCCAATGGGCGGGGGCGAAGCGCTACGAGACCATGTAAAAAAGTCGCTTGTTTCCGCGCTTGCCAAAATACCTCAAGCTTTCAGTATTCTCTGCTATGTTGACGGCAAAGCAGCAGGCTTGGTTAATTGTTTTCAAGCTTTTTCCACCTTTGCGTGCAAACCCATTATTAATATTCATGATGTCATGGTGTGCGATGAATACCGCGGATTTGGATTATGCCGACACATGTTAGACAAGGTTGAGGCCATTGCCCAGGAAAGAGGATGCTGCAAAGTGACGCTGGAGGTTTTAGAAGGTAACCAAACAGCGCAAGCCGCGTACAAAAAGCTTGGATATGCTGGTTACGAAATCGATCCTCGCTTGGGAAAAGCGTTATTTTGGCAAAAACAATTGCCTTTCATCAGTGAGTGAAATTAGGAGCCTGATGTAATGATAGAAACCTATCGCGGTATCGTATATCCGAATCAACTAGACCATATGGGGCACATGAATGTGCAGTGGTATACCGCAAAATTTGATGAGGGTACATGGCATTTTCTGTCGATGATCGGCATCACCTCTGACTATATTAAAGAAACCAATAAAGGTATGGCCGCGCTGGAGCAAAAAATGAAGTACCGGGCAGAAGTCATGGCCGGCGATTTGCTCATCGTTAAAACCCAGCCTCTCGAAGTGACAGAAAAGGTGATTCGTTTTATCCATTACATGTATAACGCAGAAACTGGCCAAGAAGTCGCATCCTGCGAATGTGTTGGCGTACATTTTGACCGAAATACACGCAAGTCCTGCCCTTTGCCGGAAAATGTGAAGCAAAAATGGGCAAATCTACTTGCTAAAGATAAGCTTCAGGCAACCATCTAAACAGTCTTAAATCAACGCCAGTACTTCTTTCACGCATTGTTCAATACCGGCAGCGGCATCGCTAATACGATTGGCTAGCATGTAGGCGGGCGTAGTGACCAACTTTCTCTCTTTATCGACCCAGGCTTTTTCCACCGGACATTCCCTGTGCACAGCCCCCATTGCCACCAAAGCGGCGGCAGTTCCCGCATCATTGCCGATAGTGCATTCGACACCCGCTCCGCAGATGGCGACCGACATCGCTGGAGCTATGCAAATCAATCCGATCGGTTTGGCGGCGCAATGCATGGCTTGAGTAAAGCGAAGAAAGTCTGGATTCAACTCACAGTCGGCTCCCTTGACTGCAAAGTTAGAGAGGTTTTTCGCTGTACCAAAACCACCGGGAACAATCAGCGCGTCAAAATCGACCGCCTTAGCTTGCGCGATATCCTTAACCTGTCCGCGACATATCCGCCCTGCCTCAATCAACACGTTACGCTTCTCGCCTGGAACCACTTCCCCTGTCAGATGATTGACGACGTGCATTTGTTCAACATTCGGCGCGAAGCATTGCACTTCGGCATTTGCTTTATCCAGTGCGAGCAAAGTACAAACCGCCTCATAAACTTCTGTCCCATCATAAACACCGCAACCCGCCAACACGACTGCTACTTTAGCCATTGTATATTCCCTCCGTTAATTAACTACAGCAGCCGCTACTGGGTGTTTCCATTTGGTTAAATGGAAGACAGTAACCCGCCTGTTCGAAAATACCCAGGTGTCGATCCCAGCTGCCGATAAAATCAAAATGTTGCTGAAAGCGCGGTTGCTTTAGCATTCGATAGGTATTGCCACACACAGGGGTAGCTTCGCCCTTGGAGAACCGAAAGTTCGTATCAAAAACAAAAACCTGTGGATGGTGGTCAATGGTGCCACGGTATATAACAGACTGACCGTAATTTTCAGATGCGGGCTCCAACTCCAGAACCTTAAATAAACGATAAGTCGCAGAATAGAAGCAAATGCCTTCCAATTTACGCTTGATCAGATCATTTTCAATACTCAATTTGCGGCTTTCAACCAAACGCGGATCGCCGAAACCAGCCTGTTTAGCCATGCCGATAAAATCATGCCAATACAACGCACCACCCAAACACTCACCATAAAGCACAGGATCGACGACCAGCTCTGCGGGAACGCGTCGGTCGGAATAAACATCGGAAAAATACATTTCACCACCCGGTTTTAACAACCGATAGGCCTGTTTTAATACCGCTTCCTTGTCAGACGATAAATTAATGACACAGTTTGAGACGATGATATCAAAACTCGCATCGGCAAAACCCAGCTCATCCAGTTTTTCGATATAGCCTTTATGAAATTCGACATTAGGCCTGGCATAGCCGAACTGTTGGCGATGGTAATCAAGATGGCGGTTGGCGACGTCCAATTGAGCATCGGTCATATCCACACCCACCACGTAACCACTTTCACCGACCAATGCGGATAATGCATAGCAATCTCGTCCCGAACCACTGCCCAGATCAAGAATCCGCATGCCCTTAAGCTGCTCAGGTGCGACCAGTCCGCAGCCGTAATAACGGCTCAGCACTTCATCATGCACCTTGCTCAGTACTGCTTTCAAATAACCAGGCATTGCAGCATCCGTGCAACAGGCGTCGGTTTTGAGGTCCTCTGAACCTTGCAGAACTTCACCGTAGTAATTTTTTACTTCATCTTGAACTGAGATTGTCATTTTCTGTACTCGTCGTTTTAAAATTTGACTGTTTGATCCGGTCGGTTTAACCGCGCACAAATGCATGAAATCGCGCTACATATTCCAATAATTTTTCCGGCGCATGGGCGCGCTTCCAGTTACCGGCGGCAAACTTATTGGCCTCCGAAAGCGTCGGATAAATATGAATAGTGCCCAATATCTTATTCAACCCGATGCCCTGCTGCATCGCCAAAATATACTCGGCAATTAATTCCGCCGCATGATAACCCACGATAGTGACGCCTAAAATCTTATCTTTACCCGGCACGGTTAACACCTTGATAAAACCGTGGTTTTCACCATCGGCAATCGCACGATCCAGCTCTTCAATTGCAAAACTGGTTACCTCATAATCGATACCCTGTTGCTTTGCATCCTGTTCATTTAGCCCCACGCGCGCAACTTCCGGGTCGGTAAAGGTTGCCCAGGGAATCACTGAATAATCTACCTTAAATTTTCTGAAACGCCCAAACAGCGCATTCACCGCCGCGTACCAAGCTTGATGTGAGGCGGTATGCGTGAACTGATAGGGACCGGCAACATCACCGCAAGCGTAGATATTAGGGTAGTTTGTCTGTAAGTACTCATTGACCCGAATGGTTCCCTGTGGCGTCAAATCGATATTCAGATTCTCTAACCCAAATCCTTGTGTATTTGCCTTTCTGCCGACGGCTATTACTACCTGATCAAAATAGATACGGGTCGTCTCACCTTTGTATTGCGCATCAAGATACTTGTTACCCTCGGCCTCGGCAAACTCAATTGGCTTATGGGAAAGCTTGATTGAAATTCCCTCCGCCTGTAACCGTTGATGCATAAAACCAGAAACGTCTTCATCTTCTCTCGGCATAATTTTAGGCGCCATATCCAGCAAAGTAACCTGCGACCCCAGTCGGGCAAAGCTCTGCGCCAATTCACAACCGATCGGCCCTGCGCCGACCACCAACAGCTTTGCAGGTTGTTCCTGCAACTGCCAAATATTATCAGATGTTAAATGGCCAATCGCCTCGACGCCTTTTATTGGCGGCACAAACGGACGCGCGCCAGTGGCAATAACTATCTTGGGCGTAGTAATTTCTCGGCCATTAACCTCCACTCGATAAGGAGAAAGGATTTTAGCCTCGCCCTGCACACAGTCCACTCCCAGGCTGGTGTAACGTTCAACCGAATCATGCGGCTCAATCTGCTTAATTACGGACTGAATTCGCCCCATCACTGCTGGGAAATCGACGTTAGATGGTACAGTCTTTAGCCCAAACTCCTGCGCTCGCTTGATATAGTGGTTAATCTTCGCAGATCGAATCAACGCCTTGCTAGGGACACAGCCCGTATTTAGACAGTCTCCGCCCATCAAATCTTTCTCAATAAGGGTTACCTTAGCTTTCACCGCTGAGGCGATGTAAGCCGTCACCAAGCCGCCAGAACCCGCCCCTATCACCAATAGATTGGTATCAAATTTTTTCGGTTTACTGTACCCCCGGAGAATTTTTTTTGCCTGCGCCAGACTGACCAGTTTTTTTGCCAGTAGCGGGAAAACACCGAGCAAGACAAAGGATAGAAGCAAGCCTGGTGACAATATCCCTGCCACCGACTCAATTTGAGCTAACTGCCTACCGGCATTTACATACACGAAGGTGCCTGGCAGCATGCCTAATTGGCTGATGACAAAAAACTGAAGCATTCGAATCGGGGTAAGCCCCATTACCAGATTAATCACAAAGAAGGGGAAAACTGGCACTAGACGTAGCGTGAAAAGATAAAAAGCGCCGTCCTTTTCGATACCCTGATTGATCGTTTTCAGGTTTGCTCCAAATCTATCCTGCACCCAATCTTTCAATAATAGCCGCGATACTAAAAACGCAACCGTCGCACCGATGGTGCTGGCAAAAGAGACTATAAAGACCCCAAACCAAAGACCGAAGATTGCACCACCAACCAGGGTTAATACGGCAGCACCCGGTAAGGAAAGACCTGTCACCACAATATAAATAAGAAAATAGATCGCGACTGTCTCTAGCGGTTTTTGCTGATAAAATTCGTTAATTGCCGTCTTTTGTAGCTTAAAGTACTCTATCGTCAAAAATTGAGATAAATCGAAAGCAACGAACACAACCACTAACAGGGCAATTATTGACAGCACCACAATTTTTTTTGAATTCATTCCAGGTTCCTTTATGCAATCAATGCCTGCTCTTTGCACTATCTTCTATCTGTACAAACGGCTGCTTTAACATCCAAATAACAGACCCAGTATTCTGCCCATTAGTTTCATACAGCCCCAGCAGCATCTTTTGCTGCCCATGCTCCGGCAGCTTTCTATAGCTGGAAAACAGTCTATCCCAACAACTCAAGTTAAATCCAAAATTGCTATCCTGCTCTCTCCGAATAACGGAATGATGAATCCGGTGCATATCGGGTGTAACCACAAAGTATCTTAGCGCTCGATCCAATCGCAACGGTAAATTAATATTTGCATGATTGAACATAGCCATACCGTTAAGCAGGACAGCAAATAAAATAATGGCCTCGACCGGTAAGCCAAAAAACCACACCACAGCTGATTTAACACCTAGGGAAAAAATAATCTCCAGCGGATGGAATCGCAACGCAGTTGTCACATCAACGTCTACGTCAGCATGATGCACTTTATGCAAACGCCACAACATTGGCACCACATGCATTAGCCGGTGCTGCCAATAAATGGCAAAATCCAGCACCAAAATACTTAGCCCAAAAACAGCCCACTCTGAAATGGCTAGCCAATTGAAGATGCCTACGCCTTTCTGCTCCACCAAAGCTGCAATACTCGCAGGCACTACCCAGGGTAATGCAAAGCGTATGAGCAACAGGTTGCTCAGCTGCAAAAGCCCATTTCCGAGCCAGCGGGCACGGCGCTTTTGTACGCGCTCTTTACGCGGAATCACAAACTCCGCTAGCACCAGCAAGACCAGCAAAGCGAAGGTAGCGCCTAACCTAATGACAGCCTCATTCGCTAACCATTGCTCGCTCACAGATTAATACCTCGGATTAAATACGGATACTTTTGCTAGAGATCGCAACATGGTAGCCTAGCCCTCATATTTTGTCTTTGTAAAAAAAGGGAAGCCAAGGTGCCGCTTAATACATCCAATAAAGCATTTCCAAATACCCGCATGCGACGTATGCGCGCCAATAATTTTTCCCGACGTTTAATGCGCGAAAATGAATTGACTGTTAACGACCTTATTTTCCCTATCTTTGTTAAAGAAGGTCAGGCTGAACGCGAGCCTATCGCCACCATGCCAGGTCAATTACGGTTTTCAGTAGACGAGCTGGTAAAAGAAGCACGCGAGCTGGTTACCTTGGGCGTTCCAGCTATCGCAATTTTTCCAAATATTCCGCAAGCACAAAAAAGCGCTGACGGCGCGGAGGCATACAACCCAGATGGCTTAGTACAAAGAGCGATTAAAGCGGTAAAGGACGCCTGCCCAGAACTGGGCATTAGCACCGACATTGCCCTCGACCCCTATACACTAAATGGACACGACGGCATTACTGACGACAACGGATATGTGCTTAATGACGTTACTATTGATGTGCTGATCAAACAGGCGCTTTCGCATGCGGACGCAGGCGTCGATATTGTTGCACCGTCGGATATGATGGATGGCAGAATCGGCGAAATTCGAGACGCGCTCGAAGCAGAAAATCATCCGAATACCCGAATTCTGGCCTACTCCGCAAAATACGCCTCGAAATATTACGGCCCCTACAAAGATGCCATCGGTTCCTCCAGCAACTTTGGTGGCAGCCACAAAAAGGGTTATCAGATGGACCCCGCCAATAGCAACGAAGCGATTCATGAGACGGAGCTGGATATTGCCGAAGGTGCCGATATGGTGATGATTAAACCCGGCATGCCCTACTTGGATATTATTAGACGAATTAAAGATGAATTCGGTATGCCTACCCTTGTCTACCAGGTCAGCGGTGAGTATGCCATGCATATGGCTGCCTTTGAAAAAGGCTGGCTGGAGGAAGAGGCCGTGATTCTAGAGTCGCTAACCTGCTTTAAACGCGCCGGAGCAGACGCAATTTTTACCTATTTTGCAAAACGCGCGGCGCAAATCCTCAATCGCTAAAACCAGAGTCATCTAACATCGCATAAATCAAACCTTCCTTAAGCGCCTGCGGGGAGGTTTTAAGGTATTGCAAATCCAACTCTTCGAACAGTGCTAGCATAATCGCGACGCCCGCGATAAATATATCTGCTCTATCCGCAGTTATACCCTTGATATCCAACGCATCAACAGGCCGCCCCGAACAAATATAAGAAACCAACCGCACTAACCCAGCTTTACTAATGCCTTTGGGACACCATTCATTACTGACTAAGACCCTTTCGATGGAAGTAATAGTCCCCGAAGTTCCAATAGCCTGTTGCCATTGTCCTATACGAATCTCCTCGGGGAGTAGCCGCAAGGTCTGGCGCATGAGCTTAACCACACGTAGGAATTGTTGTTGGTCAGTCTTCTGCTCCGGGAAAAATCGCCGCGTGAAATCCACACAACCCAACGCAATACTCGCTTGTGCGATCACATCTGGGCCCCGCCCCACAGCCAGTTCGGTACTACCGCCGCCAATATCCAAAACCAAGCTCACCAATTCAGGTTGATCCACTGACGCAATAGCACCCCG
>Ga0070727_10001260_pt1 | contig 27339 bp, 21 predicted proteins | sample tdAd472_FD_66722 | JGI IMG/M metagenome (GOLD analysis project Ga0070727, IMG submission 66722) | Marine sediment microbial communities from the Atlantic coast under amendment with organic carbon and nitrate - tdAd47.2 | ecosystem: Environmental > Aquatic > Marine > Coastal > Sediment | place...
ACGAGCGTATACGTGAAACACGGTGGAGTCCTTTCTCCGGGGCCGTGCGTGAGAGCCGGCCTCCACCGGAGGCGAATCGCTGAGGTCTGACAACCGGCCGGTCCCGGCTGAGGCAACGGCCCCGACCCGTGCGAGGCCGGTTGTTGGACCTCAGCGATACGCTGCAGGTGGAGGTCGGCGAGCGATCCGGTCTGCCCCAGGCGGAGCGATCCGATCGGCCAAGCCGGTGTGTAGAGGATTCCCGGATTCCGGACCCGTCCAGCCGCGCCGAGTAGACCTCGGGCGGGGGTGAACCCCGCCCCTACATTGGATCTCTCGCCTCTGGCTCTGCCTCTGCCTCTGCCTCTGGCTCAGCCTCTGCCTCTGCCTCTGCCTCTGGCTCAGCCTCTGCCTCTGGCTCTGCCTCTGCCTCTGCCTCTGCCTCTGCCTCTGCCTCTGGCTCAGCCTCTGGCTCTGCCTCTGCCTCTGGCTCTGCCTCTGCCTCTGGCTCTGGCTCTGGCTCTGGCTCTGGCTCTGGCTCTGGCTCTGGCTCTGCCTCAGGGGTCCAGGCGCATCTTGACGCGGAAGCCCTCCTGGTGGGTGACGCGGAAGCCCAGCCGGGCGTAGAGCGCGCGCGCGCGGTTGGTGTCCCACACGCTGAGGGTCACGGGCAGCCCCTGGGCGCGGGCGTCGGCGATCACGGTCTCGATCAGCGCGGTCCCCAACCCACGCCCCTGGACCTCGGGGGCGAGCAGGATCCGCTCGAGGAACAGGGCTCCCTCTACGGGGGTCACGATCAGCTGGCCCACGATCCGCCCGTCGAGCAACACGACCTGGGCCCGGGCCAGGCTCTCGGCCAGGATCCGCCGCTGCTCGGCGGGGTCCCAGGCGTAGCGGGTCTCGACCAGCGGGCGAAACGCGCCCTCGTGGACCTCGAGCAGGCGCGGCAGGTCGGCGTCGGTCGCGGGGCGCAGGGTGGCGCGGGTCACGGGGACTCCTCCCCGCCAGGGACGGACGGCGGGCGCGCGCCCGTCACTCCGTGTCCCAGAAGGCGAGGGTCGCGTAGCTCGGCTCGGCCTCGCCGCCGGGCTGGGTGAGCTCGGTGACCAGCACCAGCCGCGCCGCCTGGACCTCTGCCTGGGGGTGGGCCGCCTCCCACAGGCGCGCGAAGTGGGTCAGCAGTCGCTGCCACACCTCGGGCTCGCTGTCCTCGGTGACGGCCATCAGGAGCTCCTTCCAGCGGTCGCCGCCGTAGGAGCCGGCGACGGAGTCGGGCTTGTCCCAGTCGAGGGGCGCCCCCTGCAGGAGGTCGAGCTCCCGCCCGTCCGCGGTCTGGGCCGGGAGCACGACCCAGCAGTCGCCGGTCATGGGGTCGGGGGCGAACATGCCCCAGCCCTGGTCGACGTGCAGGGTCCGCGCCGTCCAGGCCAGCGGCCCCGCGCGCAGGTCCGGGGCCCAGCTCAGCTCGCGCTCGTTGGCGAGGTAGGCCAGGTTGTGGGCGGCGGAGAGCAGGATCAGGGCCCAGGCTGCGATCCCGACCCAGCGCCGGCATTCAGGGGGCCTCTGCGAGGCCTCCTCGCTCTCGCACGTGAATGGCTCGGGCTCACCCCCAGCGGGCCGCGGGCGCCGCTCGCGCACGACCCGCTCGGCGCGGGTGGGCACGAAGGGCAGCAGCGCGACCAGGAACGTGGCGGGGAAGATCCCCAGCTGGAGCGTGGTGAGGAAGCCGAGCTGCAGCCCGGCGAGGAGCGCGATCCCCACCCAGCGCAGTCGCCCGCGGGCGAAGACCAACAGCGGCCCCACGAGCTCGACCACCAGCGTGCCCCAGGTGAACAGCGGGATCAGCGCCTCGAAGCCCCCCAACCAGCGGCCGAGGTCGTTGGCGTAGACGTCGGTCTTGAGCACGTAGCCGACCGCGGTGCCGTCCCACCAGGTGTCGCCGGTCTTGCTGGCCAGCGCGACCAGGAGCGCGGTGCTCATTTGCAGCCGGATCCCCAGCACCGCCGCCGAGCGGTAGCGGGTGGGCGGGGCGGGTTTGCCCGGCGCAGAGCGCCTGCGGCCCCTTGGGGGTGAGCCCGAGCGGCTTTGCCGCGAGGGCGAGGGGGCCTCGGAGAGGCCCCCTGCATTGTCGAGGCTCCAGCGCCGGCCCCAGGGCAGGAGCCCGCCCCAGAGCAGCAGCAGCCCGAGCATGACGTCGGCCTCGTAGAGCACGTGGGGGTTGCGCGCCTGGAGCGAGATCAAGAGCCACCACGAGACCCAGGTCGCGCGCCGGGTGTGGTGCCCGACCAGCAGCGCCAACGCAGCGATCAGCGCCGCGGCGAAGAGCAGCCCCTGAGCCAAGGACGAGGTCGTGAGCAGGTGCAGCGAGAGCAGCCCGTTGCCGTAGAGGGGGTCGGTGGGCACGAGCGCGCGGGGCAGGACCCCGGCCTCGGTGTAGTGGGCGGAGAAGTCGCCGAGCCGGGTCAGCAGGTCGTAGAGCAGGAGCAGCGCGACCCCGATCCGCGTCGCCGCCAGGGCGCGGAGGTCGGCCGTGCTCGCGCTCGCCGCCCAGGGCTCGCTCATGCTGTCCTGCCTTCGCCGGCCCAAGATACGCGCTAACGGCTAGACTAGGCGCTATGCCCGCGTTGCCCAAGAACGTGTTCCCCCACTTCAAGGCCCCCAAGAACGAGGAGGAGCTGCCCGAGCCCTCCGCCGTGGGCGAGGTCGAGGGGCGCCGGGCCGAGTCGCTGATCCGGCTCTACCTCAAGGTCGCGGACGAGCGCCTGGAGCGGGTCACCTGGACGGTGCAGAAGGACAAGAGCTGTCGCTGCGGGCTCTCGCTGCTCTCGTGCTTTCTCGAGGGCAAGACCGTCGAGGAGGCCCGGGCCCTCGACCCCGAGGCGCTGGCCACCCACTACGGGCTGCACGAGGACCAGCGGCCCATGTTCCTCCCCCCGCTGGAGGCGCTGCGCGCGGCCCTGGCCGACCTGGCCGGCGAGCCCTCGCCCTTCCTCGCGGAGGGGCCGCTGGTGTGCCACTGCCTCCAGGTGCGCGAGGGTCGGATCCGGCGGGCGATCCAGGAGCGCCAGCTGCGCTCGGTGAAGGACGTCTCCTACTGGACCCGCGCCTGCACCGGCTGCCGCACCTGCCGCGCCGAGGTCGAGGAGCTGATCGAGGCCGAGGAGCTCCCGCCCCCAGCCCCCGCCAAGCCCAGCTGGTGGCGCAACCTCCTCGGCGGAAAATAGGTTCGCCCAAGCGCGGGGTTCGCTACCCTGCCTCGCCCGGAGGCCCCATGCACTCGAACGTCCGCGCGTTGGCTTTCGCGCTGTTGGTTGCAGTGGCAGCTCGAGCCGAAGACTCCGACCCCGAGTTGGCTCCGGCCAGCTACCAGCGCGTCCGCCCTGCAGCAGAGGGCGCGCAATGGCCCAGAGCGCGTGGAGGCCATGCCATGGCCTACGACTCCAAGCGCCAGGTCGCGGTGCTGATCGACGGCTACGCCTTCGACCAGGGGGGCGAGCGTGCGCCTTACTCCGAGCACTGGGAGTGGGACGGCGCGCGTTGGAGTTTCCATGGGGGCGGGCTCGGCGGTCGCTACGGCCACGGGCTGGTGTACGACGCTGGGCGAGACCAACTCGTGGCCTTCGGTGGGGCCTACTCGGCGTATCAGATCTACGGAGACACCTGGGTGCGCGGGGAGGACGCCATGTGGGTCGAGCGCAAGCTCGAGACCGCGCCTTCGCCGCGAGTGGGGCACGCCATGGTCTACGCCCCCAGCCGGGGGGTGACCTACGTGCTGGGTGGGTGGACCGAGGGGCAGAAGGAGAAGAAGCGGAGCCGGAAGGCCGCGTCACGCTTCTCGCGGGAGTTCTGGCAGTGGGACGGCAACGCCTGGACCAAGCTCAAGAACCCTCCCAAGCGCCTTGTCGGGCGCTCGGGTCACGCCATGGCCTGGGATCCGCGCAGCGAGCAGCTGCTGGTCTACGGGGGCCGCGGCCAAGAGGGGTTGTTGAGCGACCTCTGGACGTGGGACGGCAAGACCTGGACTCGGGTGTTGAAGGACCTCGACTACGACGACGCGCGTGAGCTGACCGGCAAGCGTCCCTGGCGCATGGAGAACGCCTGGCTCGCGTTCCAGCCCACGGAGCAGCGGCTGCTCCTCGGCCCTGGTTCGCAGGGCCAGGGGGAGAGCCCCTGGGCCTGGGAGCTGGACGGGAAACGCACCCGGCGCCTCGACAGCCCCTACCCGAACCCCTTCGACCGCTGTGAGCAGAGCGCGGTGCCGTTCAAGGGAAGGCTGCTGCTGTTTGGCGGCAGCAGGTTCCGCCTGCGAGGGAACGAGCGGACCTACACCGTGCTCGACGAACTGTGGACCTTGGGTGCAGCCGCGGAGGCGGACCCCGCCAAGCAAGAGGGCAAGTAGGGGATTTCGCTCGCCGCCCCCGGCGGAGCCCGTAAGATCGCGGCCATGACCAGCCCGACCCCCGACCTCAGCGAGCCCACCCGCGGCCAGATCCCCAGCGAGGTCCCCCTCGAGAATGTCTCGAAAATGCTGCGCTTCCTCCCCGACGCCTTCCGCTGGCAGGGGGTCGCCGCCGAGGCCTACAAGAGCGACACCTCGACCTACACGGGCATGACCCGCTTCGAGCTGCTCGGCAAGCGCGGCGAGTCGCCCCAGTTCCACGTGCGCTACTTCGAGATCGCGCCCGGCGGCTACTCGACCCTCGAGCAGCACGAGCACGAGCACTGCGTGATCCCCCTGCGCGGGAAGGGCGAGTGCCAGATCGGCTGCCGGCTCTACCCCCTGGCCTTCGGCGACATGATCTACGTGTGCCCGTCCGACCCGCACCAGTTCAGCAACCCGGCGGAGAACACCGAGCCCTTTGGCTTCCTCTGTATCGTCAACGCCGAGCGCGACCGCCCCGTGGCCCTCGACGGCCTCGGCGTGTGCGAGATCTGCGAGTAGCGGTCCCGCGAGCGCGAGGGGCGCTCGCGCTGACTCGAGGGGACGCTACCCTGGGGGGGACTCGAGCCAAGGGGGCCCACCGTGGGGGAGCGCGCGAATTACGTGGTGGTCAAGGGCGGGGTGGCCCGGGTGGGCTACAGCCCGTGGGGCGCCTACGACGTGGCCGACGAGCTGCGCTATGGACCCGGGATCGCCAAGGGCATGATCACCGAGGACGCCGGTCAGCTGATGGACCCGGCCTTCGCCGAGGGCGGGATCCTCGTCGACGTCGACCTCAAGCTGCTGATCGCGTTCATGTGGCTGCGCCGCCCGTCGGCGGGGCCCGAGGCGATCCTCCGCGCCGCGGCGGCGCGCTGGCCGAGCGACTGGACCCTGCGCTGGGACACCCGCGGCGTGGACGCCTTCGCCGAGCACCTCGCTTCGCGGGGGATCGAGGTCGCGCGCGAGGCGGCGACCCAGGTGCCGCGCTCGCTGCCCGAGGTCTACGAGGTCCGCGGCGGGGCGCCGGAGTCCCACGGCTTCGTCCTCGACGGGCTGTTCTTTGCCCTGCGCGGGCACGACGGCGGCGAGCTGATCCTGCCCGACGACTGGAGCGGGCATGACGGGCAGGAGGCAGCCTGGCCCGCGCCGGGGGAGTGGCTGCAGTCCGAGCTCTACCCGGGCGCGACCACCGGGCTGCGGCTGCTGCGTCCGCGCGACCTCTGCTGGTGGCTGAACCAGGCCGGCGAGGAGCACGAGCTGTGGCTGGTCGAGGCCGAGCAGGTCGTGGGGGTGTGGCGGGGCGTGCTCGCCGGGCGGGCCCGCCTCGTGCGCAAGCTCGACTGGGGCGTGCGCACCTCGCGCGCCTGGGCCTGCGACTGCGTCGAGCACGTGCTCGACCTGTATGGCGTGGCGGGCGACGGCCGCCCGCGCGGGGCGCTGGTCGCCGCCCGCAAGGCCCTCGACGACGGGCTGTGGCATATCAAGGCCAGGCGCCGCACCGCGTGCGAGGAGGCCGGGCGTGAGGCCCCGAACCCCCAGGCGGCGCTCGTCGCCCAGGCCGCCGCCTGCCGCTACCCGTCGGGCGCGCGCGCCCAGGCCGCGCTGGCCCGCGGCGCGCCCCGCACCCCCACGGGCTTCTTCGACGTGCCCGCCGTCGCCGCCGAGGAGCGCTGGCAGACCCAGCGCCTGATGGAGCGCTACCTGGGGATCCGGCTCCTCGACTGAGCGACCGGCCCCGCAGGTCACGGAGCAGGGCCGCTCTCGCCAACGCCATGCAGCTCAGTCGTAGCGGTGGCGGCCGACGAGCTTGCCCTGCTGATCGAATACGTATTCCCAGGTGATCGGGAGGTGCCAGGTCTCGAGGGTGTAGCGGACGACCGTCGGCTGGGGAACCGCGTCGATCGGGTCGAGCCTGCTGTCGTCCCAGTAGAGGTAAGGGGCGACGGGGGAGTCGGCGGTCTCGTAGGTGGCCGGCAGCAACGCGAGGACCTCGGGCTGGGACATGCCCCGAGCGGTGGCCTCGAACGCGGCGTCGTGCTGGTGGATCGTGTGGCTCAGGTTGCCGAGGTAGGCGCAAGGCGCAGCGCACGGGAGCAGCAGGAGGACGAGCAGCGGGGCCCAGCGGGGCATGGGGCGCGCGGGCTTCACCTCGTCGTTCACCTGGGCCGAGCTACTTGCCCTGGACCGCGTTGGGGACGTCGTGGTCGGTGACGGTCTCTTCGGTGCCGTCGGGCCACTTGACCGTGATCGCCTTGAAGGCCTGCTTGAAGTCCGGCTTGGTCGGGTGCTCGCGCTCGCCTTCGGCCGAGGTGAGGAGCTCGGCGCCGGTGGCCAGGTTCAGCTCGTGGCCCTTGCGGCGGACCACCTCGCCGATCGTCTCGCCGATCTCGACCTGGAAGCACTTGGAGTCGAATTCACCCTCGACGTCGTCCCAGCCGTAGACGCGAATGAACGCGGAGACGTCCGCCTCGACGGTCACCGGGACCACGTAGAGGCTGCGCGCGGCCTGCACCGGGCCCACGGGCTCGCTCGGGCGCCGCGCGACCTCGGGGGGGAGCGCGAGGGTCTCGGCTCCGGCCACACCCGAGGCGATCTCGGCGATCGCGGTGACCCGGTAGCGATACGCCACCCGCTCTTCGACGTCAGCGTCGACGTAGTCGCAGGAGCTCACGGCGGCGACCGAGCCGACCCCCACCCACTCGCTCTGCCCCTCGGCCTGGCGCTCGACGTCGTAGCCGACGATCACGCACAGCTCAGGCTGCTCGGCGGGCTCCCAGCTGAGGTGGACCGACCCCGGGGTCGTGCTCTCTGCGACGAGCTCCGTCGCTGGCGCGTAGTCGACCGCGCTGAAGTCGGGCTGCTCGGTGTCGGGTGGCTCGGTGGCGGGCTGCTCGGTGTCGGGCTGGACCGGCGGCGCCCCCCGGGTCTCGGCGAGGGCGCGGCGGGCGCGCGCGATCCACTGCTGCTCGAGGGCGGTCAAGGCGCGACCCTGGACCTCGAGCTGCGCGATCGCGTCGTTCACGGCCTCGCGCTTGGCCTCGAGCTCGGGGTCGTCGTCCCAGGCCTTCTCCAGAGCGGCGGTCGCCGTCTCGATCCCTGGCGCGGGCGCGGGGTCCAAGGGCGGCGGGTCTGCGGGCTGCTCGGTGTCTGCGGGCTGCTCGGTGTCTGCGGGCTGCTCGGTGTCTGCGGGCTGCTCGGTGTCTGCGGGCTGTTCGGTGTCTGCGGGCTGCTCGGTGCCGGTGCTCGAGTCGACGGCGCTGGGCGAGTCACCGGCGGTGTCGGGGTCGTCGGGGTTGGTCGCGACGGCTGGGGTGCCGTTGTTCCCGCTATCGGGGGGGTCGTCGCCGAGGGTGGCGAGCCCACCGATCACCAGCGCGAGCACCACCAGGGCCAGGATCACCAGCAGCGGGCCCACCGGGGCCACCGTCGGTTCGTCCGTCTCCACGGCGTCTTTCGCCGGCGCCGCGCCAGCGGGGATCGCCGGTGTCCCCGGGGAGGCGGGAGGCTTCACCGGGGCTCCGGGTGACGCAGCCGAGGGGGGTGGCGCGGAGAGCGACACGTGCGGGGGCGCCGCCGGGGACGACGCGGGGGAGGTCGACGCGGGGGCCGCGCTGGTGTCGCCGGTCGAGTCTCCGGAGGAGGTCGTGTCCTCGGAGTCGAGCTTGGCCTTCCGGCGGGCGGCGCGCTCCTCCATTTTGCGCTTCTTGGCTTCGATTGGGTCCATGCGTGAGGGTGGCAGGCCGAGCCTCCGCAAGCCAGCGCTTGCTGGGCCGGAGCGTGCGGGCGTCGGGGCGCCCGACGTCGACCCGTCGAAGAGCTCGACGGGCTCCCGTGGGCACAGGGGTTACGGCCGGCCCGTGCCGTGCGAGGGGGGTCTCTGGCAAGGAGGAAGCCATGAAGAAGGTGTTGCTGAGCTTGGGGGTCGCCGTGGCCCTGGGGATTTCGAGCCCGATCGCGGCCTGCACGGGCATGACCCCGGAGCAAATGGCGGAGTTCGTCAGCGAGTCCATGGGGGACAAGAAGCTGACGGTCTCCACCACGACGACGACCCTCACCAAAGGGAAGGGGAACAAGGGCGCCGCGGTCGAGCAGGACACCGTCCCCAAGGACGAGATCGCGACCTTGTTCGAAGACGACGACACCTCGGGCTCCCTCGTCGACGACTTCACCAGCGAGCAGGAGGCGAGTGACCAGCCCGCGCCGCTCGAGGTCGCCGAGGAGCCGGTCGCGGAAGAGACCGTGACCGAAGACGAGACCGCGGTCGAAGACGTGGTCGACACGAGCATGCCCCCCGCTCCCCTCGCCGTCGTGGTCGAGGACGAGGACGAGGTGGAGCTGCCTCCGCCGCCCCCCCCGCCCCTGTTCGTCCAGGCGCCGTCGAACCAGCTCGAGCTGTTCTCGGACCCGGCCAGCGTGCGGATCCCCGAGGTCGCCCCGCCGCTCGACCTCGAGACCCAGGTCGTGATCAGCTAACCGCACACGAGAACGGCTTCACACCGCGGCGGCGTCGGGAGTCCCCCGGCGCCGTCGTTCGCGTCAACGAAACACGTAGCCCAGGGCGATCACGACCAGGCCCAGCGAGAACCCGAGCGCCACCAGCCCAGGGCGCCGGCGCTTGGGCAGGGTCAGCCAGAGCACGAACCCGCTGATCGAGATCGTGAGCAAGAGCAGCGAGGTGGCGTCGACCAGGCGCTTGCCCAGCGCGCCCGAACGCTTGCCCTTGTGGAGGTCGGTCAGCGCGGCCAGCGTCCCCTCGCGCTCTTGCTCGAGGGTCGCGCGCCCGTCGGCGAGGGCGATCACCACGTCGCTGGTCTCGCCCGGGCGGCTGAAGCTCAGGCGCAGCTCGCCGGGGTCCGACTCGTAGGCGGTCAGCCCGCCGGCGAGCGCGAAGGCCGCGCGGACCGACTCGACTACCGCCAGCGGCTCGAGCTCGGCCATGACCTCCGCGGGGAGCACGGCGTCTTCGCTGCGCCGCACGGGCTCGCTCTCGAACCAGTCTTCGTGGTTGAGCACGAAGCCCGTCGCGCCGAAGAACCCGCAGAGCACCAGACCCAGCAGCGAGGCGTAGAGGTGGACCGTGCGCGTCCAGACCTTCCAGCGCCCGGGGCGGCGGGGCGCGCTCACGGCTTGGGTCCGTAGCGCGCGCGGACTTCGCGCAGCTCGGGCTGGTCGTCGGCCTCGCCGGTGATCGTCGCCGCGCCGCACACGAGCTCCACCGACGCCACGGTGTGCTGCTCGCGGCCGCTCGGCGGACCCTTCTCGCGGTTGACGTCGACCCGCAGGCGATACGTCCCTTGGGGGACCTGGAGCCCGGCGTCGTCGAGGCCGTCCCAGGCGAGGGTGTAGTGCCCGGGCGCCCGGCTGGCCCGCGTCCAGCGGCGGACCGCGCTCGGCTGGTTCTCGCCGCCGGAGCCGATCCAGGCGTCCTCCCAGAAGGCGTCGAGGTCCTTGACGTACTTCATTTCACCGCGGTCGAACCACAGCGCGAGCAGCCGCACGCGCTTGCCGCTGGCGTCCTCGACCCAGGCCGCGAGGCCGTGGCGCTTGAAGCGGCGCTCCGGGGTCGAGTCGACGAGGGTGAAGCCCAGCTCTACCCGATACCCCTCGGGCCACGGCTCGAGGCCGCCCTCCGGGGCGAGGAAGCGAGCCCAGCCGGGGGAGGTGTGCACGGCGCCCTCGGCGTCGACGATCGCGCACTCGGCCCGGGTCGTCGCCGCCAGCTTCAAGCCCGCCTCGGGGTCGAGCACGCACAACGCGGTCGCCAGCGCGTCGGCGGTGAGCGCGTCCTTGGCGAGCACCGTCGCGCCGAGGACGCCGCGCGCGGGCTGGCCGCTGCGCGGGTCGAGCAGGTGCCCGCCCCCGGGGAGCGCGCGCGCGTAGCCGCCGCTGCTGGCGAGGGCGCCCGCGCTGATCGCCAGCTGCGCCAGGGCGGGGCTGTTGTCGGCGGCGTCCCGCGGGTCGGCCACGTCGATCAGCCATGGGGCGCGCAGGCCCCGGCGGCAGTTGCCCGTGACCCGCAGGTCGCCTCCCAGCTCGAGCAGCGCGCCCTCGAGGTCGGGCGCGACCTCCAGCAGGGCGTCGAACCCGCGGTTGATCGCGTAGCCCTTGGCGATCCCGTCCAGGTCGAAGCGACCGGCGCGGGTGCAGGTCAACACGTCCTGCTCGCCCTGCTTGCTCAGGCGAAACCCAACCCCCGACCTGGCCGCGGCTGCGAACTCGGCGAGCGCCTCGGGTGCTGGCGGCTCGCCCGCCCGCGCGGCTTCGCGCCACGTGTCGTGCAGCGCGCCCAGGTAGCCGTCGAAGGCGCGCCCCGACGAGAGCCGCCACAGCCGCGCCAGGCGCAGCACGTGGGCCAACTCGGGGGAGATCGCGACGTCCTTGCGTTGGTCCCAGGGCAGGGCGTTGATCGTCGAGAGCTCGCTCTCGGGGTCCCAGGCGCTGAAGACTCGCCGCAGGTGCTCGATCTCCTCGAGCACCACCCGCTCCAGCTGCTCGGCCTGCACCTCACCTGGCCCGACGAGGGTCAGCGAGAACGACGTCCCGAGCACGTTCTCGCGGCGGAAGGTGGTGACCCGCTCCGACTCCCGGATCACCTGCGCCGCGCTGGGTCGCGGGTCGGAGCCGCGCTCCGACTCTCGCCCGGCAGTCGTGGCCCCTGCCTCTGCCTCTGCCTCTGCCTCTGCCTCCGGCTCTGGCTCTGGCGCTGGCTCTGCCTCTGGCTCTGGCTCTGGCTCTGCCTCCGCCTCTACCTCTGCGTCTGCCTCTGCGTCTGCCTCTGGCTCTGGCTCTGGCTCTGCCTCTGCCTCTGCCTCTGCCTCTGCCTCCGGCTCTGCCTCCGGCTCTGCCTCTGGCTCTGGCTCTGCCTCTGGCTCTGGCTCTGGCTCTGGCTCTGGCTCTGGCTCTGCCTCTGCCTCTGGCTCTGCCTCTGCCTCTGCCTTCTGCCTGGCTGCGGGCGCCTGGTCGGCGGCCAGCGCGTCTACGGCGGCGCGGTCACGCGCGCCGAGCCCGAGCCACGCTCCCACGGCGGCGAGGACGAGCACGCCCGCCGCCACTCCGGAGAGCGGCCAGCCTTGGGAGGCCTTCCGTGTGTCGCTCATGGGACACCCCTTCGGCCACGAACCTGCGGTGTAGGGTGTCCGGCGTCAAGCGTGATCGCTGCTCAGGCGCGTGCCTAAACGAAATTTCACGAAGGCCCGGTCGCGGTCGGGTCCAGGGCCTGTCCCCCGACGGACTAGGGCCAGCGCGGGACAGGCCCTAGTCGTCCTCACCCGGGATCAGGGTCGAGGGGTCCGGGATCGTCGGTCGCTCGATCGGCTGCAGCTCGAGCTCCGGCGGGTCGACGATCAGCTCCGGAGCGTCGAGCAGCTCAGGCAGCGGCGCGAGCTGGAAGTCGATCCGAGGCGCAGGCGCGACCACCGTGATCGAGCTCCGCATGCGCAGCAGGCTCTCGATGTCGACTATTCCGCTCGGCGGGCTCGGCGGCGGAGCCTCGTTGGGGATCGTGGTGCGCTCGAGGCCGCCGCCCCAGCGCACGACCTCGGTCGGCGTCGCGAGCACGGTCTCCTGGATCACGGTTCCCTCGCCCTCGAGGGCGGCCAGGGTCTGGCGGCCGGTGTGCTCGGCGGCGGAGGTCGAGCCGGTGGGCCCGGCGACGACGCGCCCGCTGAGGCGCGCGAGGTCGCGCACCCAGATCTTCGGGGAAGGCGTCTCGTAGCGGTTGGACCCCCCGGCGTGGCAGCCGCTGACGTAGACCTTGGCGTCGCGGGTCGTGCCCGCGGCGAAGGCCGCGGCGAGCTCCGTGAAGCCAGCGTCTTCGTAGGCGATCTGACCGTCGTCCCAGATCGGACCGTCCCAGCCCGAGTGCGTGGAGATCACGACCCGCGCGTAGGGGCGCTGGGTCGCGCGCTTCAAGCGCTCGATCAGGCCCGTGCCTGTGCCCTCGACCACGCGCTCCACGCGGTAGCCGCGTTCGTCGTAGTAGGCGTCGAGCCCGCGCAGGGAGTGGCGGAACCCGGCCTGGTCCTCGACGGCGACGAGGAGCACCGGCGTGCGCGCGTCGAGCAAGGTCTGCCGCGCCACCACCTCGCGGCCGCGACGGACGGTGGCCTCGAAGTCGCCCTCGACCTGGCGCAGGGTGATCGAGCGCGCGCCAGGGGCGAAGCCGCCGGTCGCCTTCACGTAGCGGCCGTGGGCCCAGCGGGTCGTGCCTGCGTCGTCCAGGCGCAGCCAGTCGCCGCGCTGGCCGACCACCACCAGCTCTTCCCCCCGCGGGGCGGTGCGCCCGATCGCGTGCTGGGTGCCGGGGCCTGCGCGCAGGTTGAGCTTGCTTGCGGTGACGACGCCCAGCCGGCGCGCCTCCCGCGTGGGGGTGTCGGTGAGGCTTTGGACCAGGCCGCCCTGCTCGGGGGCCGGGCTGGAGTCGACGAACAGCCAGGCCTGCGAGCCCAGCCGGCGGCCGCTGAGGGTGACCTCGCGACGCTCCTGGCTCACCCAGCGGAAGCGCAGGGTGGGGGATTGGCCTCGCTCGAAGACGAGGGGGCCGGTGACGCCGGCCAGGGGGGAATCCGTAGCTTCGAGCGGGATCTCCTGGGCGGCCACGCAACTAGCCGCGAGGAACAACACCGCGAGTCTGTAGGGGGACATCGACCTCTCTCACTCCACCCCCTACATCGCACGTCGGACGCCAAACCCATCGCACGCAAATCAAGGACTTAGGGCTGCCCTGAAGCCGAAACGCCACAGGCGCGGGACGCATGCGGGTCCCACCCGATCCGGCTCTAGCGCGCCCAATCGGGGACTACGGCCGGATCGATCCCCATGGTCAGACCCGAGAGCGCCCAGAACATGACCACCACCAGGACCACCCCGAGCACGTTGAACCAGATCCCCGCGCGGACCATGGACTTGATCGGGACCCACCCCGAGCCGAACACGATCGCCTGGGTCGGCGAGGCGACGGGCATCATGAACGCGCAGCTCGCCGAGAGCGTGGCCGGAATCATCAACACCCGCGGGTCGGTGCCCAATGCCTTGCCGGCCTCGGCCAGGATCGGCAGCACCATTTCGGTGGTCGCGGTGTTGCTCGTGAGCTCGGTCAAGCCGGTGAGCACGGTGCACACCACGGTCACCACCACCCACGGCGAGGTCCCGTCCAGGGCGTCCAGCGCGCCGCCGATCCAGCTCGAGAGCCCGGACACCTTGAACCCGCCCGCGAGCGCGAAGCCGCCGCCGAACAGGAGCAGCATGCCCCAGGGCACTTCCTTGGCCATGGACCACTCCAGCAGCCGCTTGCCGGGGCGGTCCTTGGAGGGGAGCACGAACAGGAGCATGGCCGTCGAGACCGCGACCACCGCGTCGTCGACGTAGCCGTCGGCGAAGAGGTGACTCCAGCCAGGGATCCCCTCGCTGCCGCGGGTCAACCACAGCAACGCCGTCAGCCCGAACACCAGCGAGGTCACGACCTCGTCTCGGCGGAGGGGACCCAGCTCGTCTCGCATGCCCTGGATCACCTGGCGCCCGCCGATCAGCTCCACGTTGGGCAGGCGAAACGAGACCCGGGTCAAGAGCAGCCACCCCAGCCCGAGGAAGACCACCGAGAGCGGGAAGCCGAGCAGGAACCACTCGAGGAACCCGGGCGCGGGCGCCCCGGGGAAGAGCTGAGTCAGCACCCGGCTGTAGGAGAGGTTGGGCGGCGTGCCCACGAGGGTCGACATGCCGCCAATGTCGGCGGCGTAGGCGATCCCCAACATGACCGCCACGCCCAACGTGCCCACAGGCCCCGGCTCGTTGGTGCGCGCCTGCACCGCCTTGAGTAGCGAGAGCGCGATCGGCAGCAGGACCATCACCGTCGCCGTGTTCGAGATCCACATCGAGAGGAACCCCGAGGCGAGCATGAACCCCAACACCAGCTGCCGCGGGCGATCGCCGACCACGTGCACGATCCACAGCGCCAGCCGCTTGTGGACGCCCGACGCCTGCAGCCCCAGCGCGAGCAGGAACCCACCGAGGAAGAGGAAGATCACCGAGGCCCCGTAGTGGGGGGCGACCTGCTTGATCGGTTCGATCCCGAGCACGGGCATCAGGACCAGGGGCAAGAGCGCGGTCACCGGGATCGGGATCGCCTCGGTCACCCACCACACCGCCATCCAGGTGGCGATCGCAGCCATGCGTCCGACCTGCGGGTCGGCCTCAGCGTCGAGCAGGTAGACGACCCCCAGCGTCACGAGCGCGGCCAGCGGTCCGCCCGCGAGCTTCGCGGTGTAGCGCCGCGCCGTCTGGGGTCGGGGCGCGATCGGGGGCGACTCGCTCATGGCTCAGCCCAACGCGGCGCGGGCCTCGAACACGTTGGCGACCTCGCGTCCGGCGTCGCGGGCGGCCTGGGCGAGGGCCTCGATCAGCGGTCCGTTGCTCGTGGCGCGGCTGCCGTCGGGGAGGAAGAAGGTGTCCTCGAGCCCGGTGCGCAGCTGCCCGCCCAGCTCGGCGGCGCGGCGGTGCAGCGGCCACACGTCCTCGCGCCCGATCGCGGTCACCTGCCAGGGGCCGGGGGTCGCGTAGCGGACCAGGAGCGGGAGCAGCTCGGGGTCGGCGGGCATGCCCGAGGCGACGCCCATCACGAAGTTGGTGTGCACCTCGCCCTCGACCAACCCCGCGCCCTGGTAGAGCCCGACCGAGCGCACGATCCCGGTGTCGAAGCACTCGAACTCGGGGATCGCGCCGTGCTCGCGCATGGCCGCGAGCATGGCCTCGACCTTGCTCACCGGGTTGTCGAAGACCATCGGCGGCCAGGCCCAGCTGCCGTCCTTGCGCAGCTTGAGGTAGTTCAGCGTCCCCGCGTTGAGCGCCGCGATCTCGGGCTTGATCGCCTCCATGCAGGCCAGCGGCCCCGAGACGTCGGCGCCGAGCACCCCGGTGGTCATGTTGATCACGACCCCGGCGCAGGCGTCGCGCACGGCGTCGGTGATCGCGCTCGCGACCTCGGGCTCCCAGCTGGGGAAGCGCCCGGCCCCCGGCTCCTGACGGCGGAAGTGCAGGTGCATGACCGTCGCTCCGGCGTCGTAGGCGCGCTTGGCCTCGGCGGCCATTTGCTCCGGGGTCACCGGGACCGGATGCCGCTCGGGGTCGGTCAAGACGCCGGTCAGGGCGCAGGTCAGGATCGCCTTATCCGTCACGGGCCTCGACCTCGAGCAGGACCTGCCCGCGCTTGACCTGAGCCCCGGCGCGGACGTGCACCGCGGAGACGGTCCCCGCGCGCCCGCAGCGGAGCTCGGTCTCGATCTTCATGGACTCGAGCACGGCGGCCAGCTGCCCCGCCTCGACCGCGTCGCCGGCGGCGAGCTCGAGCTTGAGCAGCCGCCCCGCGGCGGGGGCGCGGACCACCCCCTCGGCTTCGGCGTCCGTCGCGCCGGAGCCCGGCGGCGGCGGCGCCTCGAAGGGGTAGACCTCCCCCGCCCAGGCGAGGAACAGCGCCTCGCCGGTCCAGGCCGCGGCGACCGAGCGCTGGACGCCGCCGACCTCGACCCGCAGCCGCGGCCCGGCGTGCGCCAGGATCCGCACCCGGGTCCGCTCGCCGTCGAGCTCGACCTCCCAGCCGTCGCGCTCGGGGTGGACCCAGGCCTGCCGCTCGCGCTCGCCGAGTCGGAGCGCGCGGGGGTAGGCTTGCGCGCCGCGCGCCCGCGAGCCAGGCCCGGCGGCGCCGAGGACCAGGGCCAGGGCCCACACCCCGTCGGCGGGCTCGGGCGCCGCGGCGAGCTCGGGGAGCTGGGCCAGGCTGTCGGTGCGCAGGTCGCCCGCCTTGAAGGGCTCGCTCTCGAGCAGCCGGCCGAGGTAACCCTGGTTGGTGGTCACCCCCAGCGCCACGGTGTCGCGCAGCGCGCGCAGCAGCCGCCGGCGCGCCTCCTCGCGGTCGGCGCCGTGCACGATCAGCTTGGCGATCATGGGGTCGTAGTAGGGGCTGACCCGATCCCGCGAACGCAGCCCGTGGTCGCAGCGCGCGCCGGCGCCGGGCTCCCAGGCGAGCAGCTCCCCGGCCTGGGGGAGGAACCCCTGGGCCGGGTCCTCGGCGTAGAGCCGGACCTCGATCGCGTGCCCTCGCGGCTGCAGCTCGGCCTGGGTGAGGGTCAGAGGCTCGCCGGCTGCGACCCGCAGCTGGAGCTCGACCAGGTCGACGCCGTAGGCCATCTCGGTCACCGGGTGCTCGACCTGCAGCCGGGTGTTCATTTCGAGGAAGTAGAACGCGCCGTCTTCGCCGAGGAGGAACTCGACGGTGCCCGCGCCCACGTAGCCGATCGCCTGCGCCGCCGCGACCGCGGCCTGCCCCATGCGCTGGCGCAGCTCGGCGTCGACGGCGGGGGAGGGCGCCTCCTCGATCACCTTCTGGAAGCGGCGCTGGGCCGAGCACTCGCGCTCGCCCAGGTGCAGCACGGTGCCGTGGGCGTCGGCCAGCACCTGGACCTCGACGTGTCGCGCGCGCTCGACGAGCTTCTCCAAGAGCAGCCGCCCGTCGCCGAAGGCGTTCTCGGCTTCCGAGCGCGCTCCGCTCAGCGCGGCCTCCAGCTCGTCGGCGGCGCCGACCCGGCGCATGCCGCGCCCGCCCCCGCCGGCCGCCGCCTTGACCAGCAACGGGTAGCCGACCTCCTCGGCGGCGGCGCCGAAGCTGGCGTCGTCCTGGGCGTCGCCCTGGTAGCCGGGGAGGCAGGGGACGCCTGCCTCGAGCATGCGCGCCTTGGCCCGCGCCTTGTCGCCCATGAGCGCGATCGCCTCGGCCGGCGGCCCGACGAAGGTCAGCCCGGCCCAGGCGCAGGCCTGGGCGAACTCGGCCCGCTCGCTGAGGAACCCGTAGCCCGGGTGCACGGCGTCGGCCCCGGTCTGGTTGGCCGCGATCAGGATCGTCTGCGCGTCGAGGTAGCTCTCGCCCACCGGCGCCGGCCCGATCCGCACCGCCTCCTCGGCCTGGCTGACCCAGGGCCCGTCGCGGTCGGCGTCGCTGTAGACGGCGACGCAGGGATACCCCAGCGCTTGCGCGCTGCGCAGCACGCGGCAGGCGATCTCGCCGCGGTTCGCGATCAGCAGCTTGCGAAAGGCGGGCACGCTAGAGGAAGGCCCGCTTGGGCAGGATCCCGCGCAGCTTGCAGATGATCCCGAGCATGATCTCGTCGGCGCCGCCGCCGATGGACATCAAGCGCATGTCGCGGAAGGCCCGGCACACGTTCGACTCCATCATGTAGCCCATGCCGCCGAAGAACTGCAGGCAGTTGTCGGCGACCTCGCGGGCCAGGCGCCCGGCCTTGAGCTTGGCCATGGAGGCCATCAGGGTCACGTCTTCGTCGTTGATGTAGAGCTCGGTGGCGCGGTAGACCAGCGCCCGCAACGCCTCGGTCTCGGTCAGCAGCTCGGCCAGCTTGAAGTGCACGACCTGGTTGTCGAGGATCGAGCGGCCGAAGGCCTTGCGCTGGCGGGTGTAGTCGATGGTCTCCTGGATCACCGACTCGAAGCCCTTGATCACGCTGGCCGCGCCCCACAGCCGCTCCTCCTGGAACTGGACCATTTGCATCATGAAGCCCATGCCCTCTTCGCCGATCCGGTAGCGCTGGGGCACGCGCACGTTCTCGAAGAAGATCTGCGCGGTGTCGGAGCTGCGCATGCCGAGCTTGTCGAGCTTCTTGGCGCGCTCGACGCCCTTGGTCTCGAGGGGAATGATCACCAGCGACTTGTTTTGGTGCGGCTTGTCGTCGCTGGTGTTGACGAGGGTGCACATCCAGTCGGCCTGGGTGCCGCTGGTGATCCACATCTTGCCGCCGTTGATCACGTAGTCGTCGCCGTCCTTGCGGGCGGTGGTCTCGATCGCGGCCACGTCCGAGCCGGCGACGGTCTCCGAGACGCCCACGCAGCCGACCATGTCGCCGGCGATCGAGGGGCGGAGGAACTGCTCGCGCAGCTCGTCGCTGCCGAAGCGCGCCAGGGCGGGGGTGCACATGTCGGTGTGCACGCCGATCGCCATCGGGGGTCCGCCCGCGGTGCAGCGGCCGAGCTCCTCGGCCATCACGATCGAGAAGGAGTAGTCGAGGCCGGCGCCGCCGAACTCCTCCGGGCGGGTGAGCCCCAAGAGCCCCAGGTCGCCGAGCTTCTTGATCACCTCGTGGGCGGGGAAGATCCCCTCCTCCTCCCACTGCTCGATATGCGGGTTGAGCTCGTTGTCGACGAACCGCGCGACGGTGGCGCGGATCATGTCGTGCTCGTCGGTGAACTGCATGCTTACCCCCTGGCTACTCCGTAGGTGTTGGGCGAGAGCTGACGCTGCTCGCCCTCCCAGCACACGCGGAGCGCGAGCCCCAGCACGTGCCGGCTGTCTCGAGGATCGATGATCCCGTCGTCCCAGATCCGCGCGGTGGCGTAGAGCGCGCGGGCCTCGTCGTCGATCTGCGTGCGCAGAGCCGCGGCCATGCGCTCCAGCGCCTCCTCGTCGGCTTGCTGCCCGGCGCGGGCGAGCTTGGCGCGGGTAATGATCTTCATCACCGTCGCGATCTGGTCGCCGCCCATGACCGCGACCTTGGCGTTGGGCCAGGCGAAGAGGAAGCGCGGCTCGAAGGCGCGCCCGCACATGCCGTAGTTGCCGGCGCCGTAGCCGCCGCCCACGATCAAGGTCAGCTGAGGCACGGTGGCGTTGCTCACCGCCTGGATCATCTTCGCCCCGTGCTTGACCGCTCCGCCCTGCTCGGCCTCGGTGCCCACCATGTAGCCGGTGGTGTTCTGCAGGTAGAGGATCGGCAGCCGGGATTGGCAGCAGAGCTGAATGAACTGGGCCACCTTCACCGAGCACTGGGGCAGGAGCGGGCCGTTGTTGGCCACGATCCCCACGGGGAACCCTTCGAGCCGCGCGTGCCCGCACACGGTGTTGACCCCGAAGCCCGGCTTGAACTCGAGGAACTCCGAGCTGTCGACCAGACGCGCGATCAGCTCCCGGGCGTCGTAGGGCTGGCGCGGGTCGACGGGGACCACCCCGCACAGCTCGTCGGGGTCGTAGCGCGGGGCTATGGGCTCCCGCGGCGGCCCGCCGAGGTCGCGGTCCCAGCCCAGGCTGGCCAGCACCTCTCGCGCGAGGGCCACGGCGTGGGCGTCGTCTTCGGCGAGGTATTCGGCGGTGCCCGAGACCGTGGCGTGCATCTCCGCGCCGCCCAGCGCCTCCTCGTCGGCGTCTTCGCCGATCGCGGCCTTGACCAGCGGGGGGCCGGCGAGGAACACCTTGGCCTTGTCCTTGACCATGACCACGTAGTCGCTGAGGCCGGGGACGTAGGCGCCGCCGGCGGTGGAGGAGCCGTGGACGACCGTGATCTGCGGCAGCCCGGCGGCCGAGGCGCGGGCCATGTTGCGGAACACCTTGCCGCCCTCGACGAAGAGCTCCGACTGGTAGAGCAGGTTGGCCCCGCCGCTCTCGACGAGGCTGATCGCGGGCAGCTTGTTCTGCAGCGCGATCTCCTGCGCGCGGAGGCTCTTCTGCAGCCCCATGGGGTGGATCGAGCCCCCCTTGATCGCGCTGTCGTGGGCCAGCACCAGGCAGCGCACGCCGCTGACGACCCCGACGCCGACCACGCTCCCCCCACCGAGGGGGCTCTCACCGTCGTCGTCGTGCAGCCCCAACCCGGCCAGCGAGCTCAGCTCGAGGAACGGCGCGCCGGGATCGAGCAGCCGCGCCAGGCGCTCGCGGGGCAGGAGCTGCCCGCGCTTGGCGAACTTCTCCGCCGCGCGGTTCGAGCGCTCGCGGACCTTCTGCTCGAGCGCTCGGACCCGCTCGACCTCGGCCAGCATGCCCGCGCGGTTGGCGCGGAAGGCGTCGCTCGAGGTGTCGATGGCAGAGGTCAAGACGGGCACGCGGGGGCTCCGGCGGGACGGGGTTTGGGGTTAGACGATACCTCGTAGGCAGGGCCCGTGGGCCGCGGAGGTAGCCTCTAGCAGGTGTTGGCCGCCCCCCGGATCCGTTTCAAGGGGAACCCAACGCCCCTTGCGCGCGTATAACCGGAGGGCGCGAAGCAGGGGGCGAGGGCATGAGACGAGGGACGTTGGGGGCACTCGCCCTGTGCGCGGCTGCCGCTGCCTGGGCTCAAGATCCGCGGGTGATCGACCTGGGGGAGCCCGCCCCCGAGCTCCCCGAGTGGTCGGCCCTGGGCGTGCCCGGGGAGGACGTCCACCTCAGCGGTGATCCCCCCCAGCTGCGGCCGGCGCGGCGCAGCGAAGCCCTCGACGCGATCGAGCGCTGGCTCGACGAGCGCGGGATCGAGGCGCGGGTCGAGCGCTCGGACATGCGCTTCCTCACGGACGCGGCGAACGCCGCCGTCCTCGAGCGCTGCCTCGCGCCGCTCCGCGCGCAGCTCGTCGACCGCCCGCTGCTGCGGGTGACCCTCGTGCCCCTCGAGCCCGCCGAGGCCGCCCAACTGCCCTTGGGGCAGCTGCCCGAGCGCGTCGCCGCGCAGCTCGCCCAGCGCGCTCCGCTGGCCCGCCTCGCCGCCCGAGCGCGTGGGGGCTGGCTCAACGCGCGGGCCGTTGACGGCCAGGAGCAGCTCGTCGACTACGAGGTCGACCAGAACGGCATGCTCCCGGTGCGGACTCCCCGCCTGCAGCGGGTGAACGCCGGGGTCGCCGCGCGCCTGCGGGTCACGCGCCAGGCCGACGGCACCCTGCGCGCCGAGGGCGTGCTCGAGTTCGCCCGCGCCCTCGACGGCAAGCGGGTGAGCTTCGACGGTCAGCCCCTCGACTTGCCCGTCGCCGACCGTCTGCGGCTGGTCGGCACCTGGTGCCTCCCCAGCGGGCGCCCGGTGCTCGTCGCCGCCTGCTCGGTGGCGAACCCGTCGGGCTACGGCGCCTGGGGTCTGGTGCTGCAGGTCGAGGCGCAGCCGCTGCCGGCCCCCGCCGGCGAAGGCGAGTTCGTGTGGCTGCACGACCTGGGGCCGCTCTTGCCCCCGAGCTACACCGCCGTCGATCGCTACGACCCCTTTCGCCGCGTCGTCGGACGCGGGAGCCAGCTCGACGGTGCGGACCCCCTGGCCGATGCCGAGCTGCGGCTCCCCGAGACTCGCACCTGGCTGAGCCGGGTCCTCGAGCGGGCCGACTTCCCAGGGATTCGTGCGCTCAGCCCAGACGACACCCGGCTCTACGCCGTCGGGACCCGCGCGTCGCAGCTGAGCCTGGCCACCCTGATCGCGAGCAAGCTCCCCGAGGTTCGTACGCTACGTGCCCAGGTCGGGCTCGGCGACGAGCCCCCGGGCGTGCTGCGCTTGCAGGTCGTGCGGGGTCGCCCCGCCTGCGTGCTCGTGGGGCGCGAGGCTCGCGAGCTGGTGGGCAGCGAGACCCTGGCTGGGGGCACAGAGCAGCACGCGGCCGAGGTCGCGTTGCCGACGCTGCTCGCCGAGCCCGAGGGCTTCGAGCTCTGGGTGCAGGCGGGGGCTGGCGATCAGCTCAGCGCCGAGGGCAGGCTGCAGGCCGTGCGCGGGCGCGAGACCCTCGACACCAAGTGGGGACCCTTCGTCCAGCTCCAACGCCAGCGCCTGCGCCTGGCTGGGGAAGGCGTCTGCGCCCCCGGTGCCCCCCTGGAGTTGGGCCGTGGACCCTGGGGCGACGGCACGGCCTGGGCCCGAGTGAAGGTGGAGCAATGAGCTGGAAACCGACCCTCGTCGCGCTCGCGCTGAGCGCGAACGCGCTCTGCGCCCAGGACGACCCGGGCGGCCTGGTGGAGATCCCGCTGGGCGAGCTCGTGCAGACCGTGCACGGGCGGACCGTCCCAGCCGTCGGCCGCCTCTCGACCTGGGAGGCCCCGCGCGGTGGCGGCGGTGGAGGGTTCAGCTTCGACGACGAGGCCCAGGGTCTCTACTCGCCCTTCGTGCTCACCGTCGCGCTGGAGCGGCTTCTGGGGTTCGACGCCCTCGAGGTCGACGTCGACGCCGAGGCGGGCACCCTGCGCGCGCGCACCAGCCCGGGCGGGCGCACACGCCTGCTGCGCCAGGTCGCCTGGCTGCGCGAGGTCGAGGCCCAGCGGGTCGATGTGCGGATCAAGGCCTACCTGTTGGACGCCTGGCCCAGCTGGGACCCGCGCCCGGGCGTGGCCCTCGACGCCGCGGCCCTCGAGGCTTTGGCCGCTGAGCGGCCCTGGGCCGAGCTCTCGGCCTCCCTCCCCGACGGGCTCGAGGTCCAGGCCGTCGCGCTGCGCAGCGAGCGCGAGCACCTGGGCGACTACCAGATCAACCAGACCGGGATCCTCCCGACCCTCAACCCCGAGCGCTACGTGCTGCGCGAGGGCCTGTGGGCGGGGCTGCGCTGCTCCCGCCTGCCCAACGACCCGCGGGCCGTACTCGAGTTCGAGCTCGGGCTCGCCCTTCACGAGGGAGCGGACCGGGCGCAGTTTCGCGACGGATACCCCTTGGTCTTGCCCCGCTGGTCGGAGCTGAAGGCCGCCGGGAGCTGCGCGGTGACCTCCAAGCGGACCCGGGTCCTGGCCGTGGCTCACGACCCCGCGGGCGCGGCGGCGGGGCGCGTGCTGCTGATCACGGCCGAGGTCGGCGCGATCCCCCGTCGGGTGGCTCCCCCCGACCCCGCCGTGGTCTTGCGGCGCTACGCCTGGGGGACCCTCGACCGCCCTGGGCAATCCCACCGGGATCGCCTCGGTGACCTGGAGTTCGAGGCGGAGCCCAGCCTGCGCCGCAGCCGGATCCAGGAGGCGCTGATGAACACCGTCGACCCCGATCGCTGGAGCGACGAGAGCTTCGCCACCGAGGGTCCCCACGGGCTGCTCGTGTGCCAGGCGGGAGCGACCCAGGAACGCGTGGCCGCCTACCTCCAGCGGGAGTGGTCCCAGCCCGCGCAGAACGCGGTGGCGCTCCTGCGCTATGGAGCGGAGGGCCAGCCGCCGACGCGCTTCGGGGTCGCCAGCTGCGTGGGGCGTCCGGCCTCGCTGAGCTGGCACGAGGCGCGCTGCCTGCTGAGCGAGATCGAGCGCTCGTCGGGCGCGTGCGTGACCTTCCCCGACCCCGGGGACGACCCGATCGTGAGCGAGCACCGCCACGGGCTGACCCTCGCGCTGAGCCACCTCAGCACCCCCACTGGGCCCCGGGTGCACGTGGACCTTCAGCGGCGGAGTCTCAGCGACCGGCTCGAGCGCTTGCCCACACCGTGGGGGACCCTGGAGCTCCCCGCAGTGATCGACACCTGGCGGCTTCAGGACACGGTGCCCCTGAGCGTCGCGGAGGTCGGCGCGGTTCGCCCGTCCGGGGACGCGCGCCTGGACGTGCGGCTCGAGGGCGCGCTGGAGGAGGCCAAGTGAGTCGCGCGGCCAGCCTCACGATCTTCGCCTTGGCCTGCTCGGCGGTCTGCGCTCAGGAGGCACGCCTGGGGCGGAGCTACACCCTGGCGCACCCGCCCTCGAGCGAGGCGCCCAGCGCGGTCCTTCGCAGCTTGACCGAGGTCCCCCGTGGCGGCGGCGTCGTGGCGGGGGGCAACGTGCTGCTGTTCGACGAGGAGGAGGACGACCCGAGCGTCCGCGTGCGCCTGCGCTTGCTGCAGCTCCTCAGCGGCGCCGGGATCGACCTCGCCAGCCTCGAGCTCGACCCCCAACCCGGATCGCTGCGGGTCTACGCCGAGGGCACCGCCGCGCAGCACGCCGCGCTCCGCAAGGCGCTGGCCCAGGTGCAGCAGGCCCTCGATGCCGCCACCCACCGGATCCGCGTGCGCCTGCTGCGGGCCGAGCCGGGCGCGGCCCTCGAGGAGGTCGCCCGCGCGAGGGTGGTCGTGCGCGACGGCGGTAAGGGTGAGGCCTGGCTGGGCCGCTCACGACCGTTGCTGACCTACGAGCAGGACCTGACCGGGCACTTCCCTCGGGTGCGGCCCGTGCTCCAGCCGGCGAACGAGGGCCTGTCCGCCAGGTTCTTCGCGCGCCAGCTCGTCGGGGGTCAGGTCGAGCTCAGCGCGCGGGTGCAACACGTCCGCGGGGTCGGCGAGCCTCAGGTGCTGAGCTGGCCCGGAGCGGGGGAGGTGCGCCTCCCCGCCTACGCGCGCCAGGGCGTCCACTCCGCCCTGCGCGTTTCGCCCGGTCGGGCGCATGTGCTCGCCAGCTTCGCCGAGCCCGGCGGGGCGCGCACGGTGCTGGAGGTCGAGCTGCTCGCGCCTCCGGCCGCGGCTCCGCCTGGATTTCGCGACCTCTACCTGGGCGAGGCCCTGGGCATGCCGGCCGAGGCCGGCGTGCGCTGGCTCGACGAGCTCGACGTAGCCGGGTCCCGGGTGGGCTCTGGAGGCGGGGCCGGATTCGCCTTCTCCTTCGAGGAGGAGGAGCTGCGCGGCTGCCTCGCCGTGCTGGTCCAGGAGCGGTTGCCCTTGAGCTCCGGCGACTGGGCGCTGCCCGACACGCCGGTCCGCGTCGCGGAGGTCGAGGCTGCGGTCCGCGCGTGGGACACCGCGCGTCCCGACCGCGAGCTGGAGCTGGCCTGGGGCCCACTGGGGGGCAACGCCGTGCCCCCGGCGACGACCGAGGCGCTCCCCGCGGGGGTCGCCGTGCAGGCCCGGGTCTCCTTGATCCAGGGCGAGCCCGCGGCGCTGGTGCGTGGGCGTGAGTCGGCTGCGCTGCGGGGGATCCACCGGGTGTGCAGCGGCCCCAAGGACCAGCCCCCCCAGCAGACCGACGTCCCCGACTACGGCTTCGCGGTGAGCGGCGCCCGTATCGCGGCGACCTCCCTCGCCGACGGGCTGCTCGCGCTGTCCTGGAGCCTGAGCGACGCCGCCTCCCGCGAGGTGCTGCAGGTCGGCGAGTTCCCGCTGACCGTCCACCGCCGCTGGACCTTCGACGGCGAGGCCGAGGTCCCGCTGGCGGGGGCGCGCTGGTCGCTGGTGGGCGAGGCGCTGCGCCCGGATGGCAAGCTGGTCGCGCTCTACGCGCGCTATGCACCGGAGTAACCAACCCAGCGGTGGTTCTTGTTTAGAACCCGTAGCGCAGGGCGAGCCCGGCGAAGTAGACCTGGTCGAGGTCGCCCTCGGCGCGGCGGAGCTCGACGCTGCCGTAGGTGCGGACGCTGACGTTCTCGGTCAGCCGCGCCCACACCGCCAGCCGGGTCCCGAAGCGGGAATCGCCCACCGGGGTGCTGGGAATGCTGGTGCGGTAGTAGAGCGAGACGTCCACGTCGACGGAGTCGCCGAACCAGGAGTAGGTCAGCGCCGCGTAAGGGTTGCTGTTGTGGCGCCGAATGCCGTTGCCCTTCAGCCGGTGGCGGAAGCTGACCTCGAACCGGATCCGGTCTTCGGCGAACAGCCCGTCCTTGCTGAAGCTCAGCGTGCCGCCGTAGAGGTCGCGGCTCTCAGGGGCCATGTAGTACTGCCCGCGCAGTCCGAGGCGGACGCCGGCGCCGAAGGCGAAGTTGATGGCTCCCCACATGTTCCGCCGCTCGTCCCGCTCGAGGAAGGGCGCCACGATCGGGTCGAGGTCGCTGCTCCCGCGCACCAGGCGCGGACGCGAGAGCAGGTCTCCGGAGTAGGCCGGGCGGCGCTCGCGGTAGCCAGCCTCGATCCGAATCGTGGTGTTCAGCTGAGCGTAGATCGAGAGCTGACCGGTGGTCAGCCGCGTCTTGGCCTTGTCGCGTAGCTGGTCGAAGAGGTCGATCACCAGCGCGCCGCGGGCGCCAAACGCGCCGTAGCGCACGTCGAGGTTGCTCTCGAAGAAGTCGCGTTCGCCCTCTTCGCGGAAGCGCTCTTGGGCGGCGACGATCGAGAGTTGGATCGCGCCCGAGTGAGGGAACGACTTGGAGAAGCGCAGCCCGCCGCCGTAAATGATCGAGTCGTAGTCCTCGCGGGTCGGGTTGGGGCTGGCCCCCGCACCGGCGAAGCCGAAGCCGATCACCGGGCCCAGGCGGACGCCGAAGCGGGTGCCGTCGACGATCCCGGCCTCGACGGATCCCGGGATCGTGGAGCGCCCGATCGCGAACTCGAGTCGGTCGCTGAAGCTGTGGATCGCGCCGTCGGGGGCCGCGTCGATCTCCAGCACCGCCGCTGAGACCCGGGCCACGATCTGCTCCTCGTGGTGCCCGGTCCAGTCGTCGACCCCGTCGAAGGGTTGGCGCGCGGTGCCGTAGAAGAACAGGCGCGCGCGGTCGTTGCCGCCCAGCCGCGAGACCTCGAAGCTCAGCCGCGCGAAGGGCGTGACCCGGTTGACGCCGACCTCTTCGTCGTAGGCGCCGTCTGCCCCAACCTCGACGTGCCCGCGGACCACGTTCTTGACGACGATCTCGTCTTCGTCGATCTCCTGCCCCGCGTCCGGGGGCGGCTCCTGGCCCTCGGGGGTCTCGCGCGCGTCGCCGTCGAGCTCGCGGCGGCTGTTGTTGCGCACGAAGGGCACCGGCTCCTGCTTCGGCAGGGGCTGAGACTTGAAGGCGCGGAGGGTGATCACCTTGCGCCGGATCTTGATCCCCTCGGGCATGGGCGGCGGCGGGTCGGGCTCCGGCGGCGCGGTCATGTTGATCGAGAGGGTCACAGCGTCGCCGCGGGCGAGGGGGGCGTCGGGGTCGAGCTCGACCACGAGGAACTGCGTCGAGATCGCCACGACGACCGAGGCGACCTTGGTGCCCTCGGCGTTCAGCTCGACCTGGGTCCCGACCTCGACCCGCAGCGCCTTGGCCAGCTCGACGTAGACCCGCTTGCCGCGGACCGAGGTCACCTTGCCCTGAACCTCGAGGGCTGCAGCGCTCGTGGCGCTGACCAGCAGGAGCAGGAGGCCGATCCAGGCCGGGGCCCGGCTCATCGGCCCGTCATTCCGTCGATGTCCCACTCGATGAAGTCGATAGCGGCCTGGGTGTGGCAGCCGGCCTGCCCGCAGGTGGGGTTGAAGTTCGTGTGGTCGGGGATTCCGGCGGGGTCGTTGGCGCTGAGCGCGTTGGCGAGGGCGAAGTCGTCCTGGTGGCAGTCGAGGCAGCGGTCCC
>Ga0070727_10001261_pt1 | contig 27296 bp, 23 predicted proteins | sample tdAd472_FD_66722 | JGI IMG/M metagenome (GOLD analysis project Ga0070727, IMG submission 66722) | Marine sediment microbial communities from the Atlantic coast under amendment with organic carbon and nitrate - tdAd47.2 | ecosystem: Environmental > Aquatic > Marine > Coastal > Sediment | place...
ACGAACTGGTAAAATTTCCCGGTGATATATTTGGTATTGCCTTTAACCTGGATGAGGCGGAAATCGGCGTCGTGCTACTCGGCAACCACTGGCATCTACAGGCAGGGGATGAAGTGGAGCGTACCGGTCGGGTCATGGATGTGGCCGTGGGTGATGCCTTGCTAGGACGCGTCATCGATCCGTTAGGACGGCCGCTCGATGATAATGGGCCGGTGATCAGTAATCGGCGTATGCCCATCGAACGTCCCGCGGCGGCCATTATGGATCGCGCGCCAGTCTCAACGCCACTGCAGACCGGAGTGAAGGTGATTGATGCGCTTATTCCGATCGGGCGCGGTCAACGTGAGCTGATTCTGGGTGATCGACAAACTGGCAAATCCACCATTGCCATTGACACCATTCTTAATCAGCAGGACCAGAACCTTGTCTGCGTCTATTGCGCGATTGGGCAGCGCGCAGCAGCCGTGGCAAAGAGTCTGAGTATTCTGCGTGAACGTAATGCGATGAGTTATAGCGTGGTAATGGTGGCCGAGGGTAACGACCCGCCGGGACTTGCCTATATTGCGCCTTATGCAGCGACCAGTATCGCTGAGTATTTTATGGAAGCGGGTCGTGATGTGTTGATCATCTACGATGATCTCACCCATCATGCCCGTGCTTATCGTGAGCTTTCTTTGTTGTTGCGAAGACCGCCGGGCCGTGAAGCCTTCCCTGGTGATATCTTCTATATTCATTCGCGTTTGCTGGAACGCGCCACTCATCTGTGTCAGGAGCGCGGGGGTGGTTCGCTCACTGCTTTGCCTATTATCGAGACGGAAGCACAGAACATTTCTGCCTATATCCCGACCAACCTGATTTCCATCACGGATGGACAGATATACCTCTCGCCAGTGCTATTTGAGTTAGGCGTATTGCCAGCGGTCGATGTCGGAAAATCCGTCTCGCGGGTGGGTGGCAAAGCGCAGCGTGCGGCGTACCGTGCCGTAGCAGGTGACCTTAAGCTTGCTTATGCGCAGTTTGAAGAATTGGAATCCTTTGCTCGGTTTGGTGCCCGCCTGGATGATGACACCCTCAATATCATTGAACATGGTCGGCGTATTCGCGCCTGCCTCAAACAGCCAGAATTCACGCCTATAGCCATGTCTACGCAAATTATGGTGTTACTGACGTTAGCTGAGGGGCTGTTTGATGAGGTGGCGCTTGAGCAGATGAGCCTCGCAGAACAACTTGTGCGTGAAGCCGCAGCAGACATCCCGGCACCAGTTTCCGCTCGTTTGGTCAGCGCCAAAAAATTAAGCGATGAAGATCGAGCAACGATTATCCAGATTGCCCGTCAGGCTCTGGCAGAACTACGGTCTAAAGCTGGACACGTAGCTAACCTGCACAGCCATCAGACAGCGGTCTGATCTAAAATTTCAGCGGTACTCAAGGCAAAATCATGAATGACAATATGGCAGGTTTACGGCGCAAGATCGGTAGTGCCAAAGATCTGCAATCTGTGGTGCGCACCATGAAAGCGATGGCCGCGTCAAGCATTGGACAATACGAGAATGCGGTGCGCTCGTTGGATGATTATTATCAGACAGTGCAACTGGGCTTGTCCGTCTGTTTGCGACAGACTCAACCGCAGGCCGCCAACACGCGAGTGAGGCAAAAGGAAACCGGTGCGACTGGCGTTGTGGTGTTTGGCTCAGACCAGGGGTTGGTTGGCCAGTTCAATGATGTGATGGTGGAGTTTGTGTCCAGCCAATTGGAAAACCTACCAGGCAAAAAGATTGTCTGGGCGGTTGGTGATCGTATTCAGTCACACCTTGAAAGTTTCGATCTTATGCCGGGTGCGCATTTTGTGTTACCGAATAGCATCGGTACGATTACGCCATTGGTCGGGCAGATTCTGATGGAGATAGAAGCGCAGCGTGAACAGGGAGTAGTCGACCAGGTATATTTGTTTCATCACCGCCCTAAATCCAGGGCGACATACCAGCCCGTTAGTCAAAGACTGCTACCGCTGGACGATGTGTGGCGGCGCGACTTGGCGGCAATTGCTTGGCCCACTCCTTCTTTGCCCGAGGTTATTCACAATAGAGAGGTTTCATTGTTGGCATTTGTTCGCGAATATATTTTTGTCTCCTTGTTTAGGGCTTGCGCCGAATCTCTAGCAAGCGAAAACGCCAGCCGTCTGGTGGCTATGCAGCGTGCTGAAAAAAATATCGATGAGCTTCTGGGAGGGCTCAATCAAACATTCTACCGTATACGTCAAGGGGCGATCGATGCGGAATTGTTTGATCTTGTCGCTGGTTTTGAGGCACTGGCAGAGGTTTAGTTACCCCGATATCTCAGTACACCAAAAATAGCGTTGACATCAAATCATATTGCCGAAGAAAACAAAGATCGCCTGAAAACAGTTCACAAATCGTTCATTCCCTTTATACTCAAAAGGAAAATTGGGAGAAAATTCGGATATGTTTTTGAGTATGTGGAAGTTACCTTTAATGTGAGGCAACGTATCTAATTGTAGTGGTCAAGTATTTATGGCCTTATAGGCGCTGGAGATATTCCACCGTATCATGCGTCTAAAGGTGCCGTTCGGCTGATGAGTAAAAACGATGCTCTGTTTTATGCAAAAGACAACATCAGAGTCAATTCGGTACATCCAGGTTTTATCTGGACGCCACTCGTAGAAGAGCTAGGGAAAAGATCGCCTGAGGGAGTTAAGGCATTTAGGGAACATCTTGATAGTCTCCATCCCATTGGACATATTGGAAAGCCAGATGACATCGCCTATGGTGTTTTATACCTCGCATCTGACGAATCTAAATTTCTTACCGGCAGTGAGTTAGTTATAGATGGAGGTTATACTTCTCAATAAAATTAAAGACCGGTCAAAATTCTGTGTCAACGTAAAACACCTAATCTCTTTCATCACAGATCAAATGCGCCATCAAGCCGACCTTCGAAGAAGATGGCCAACTGAGATAAGGTCTTAGTCCAATTGCCTATTTGTGAATTGGTATCAGCAAGCGACCACTTTAAGTCTCAATTTATCAATAGCTTATAGCGCCAATTGGCGCCTAAACCAACTGCCAATCTACAATTATTTCGTTAAATGAGCTTCCATACAGTCTGGGCTATTAACGGACGTTGAATTAAATAAACTGCCTCCAGAATTCTCTGTCACCCTTGCTGCAGACCATGATTCGGTTTCCACAGAGTGACTGGCAGGGTTGTATGGAAGAGATCATTCACTTTACTCCAAAGGCAGACTATTCACTCAGGAATTAAAGTGGATGGTGGTTCAATACCCTCGACACTGACGTCCGGGTCGAGTTTTTTGATTAACGCCTCATATTTTTCTACGTCGTCTTTTGCTACATCAGCCATGATCAGTATCTGTCCCTTGTCAATGGCTGCCTCGAACTCACTGAGCCTTGAGCTAGGAAAGGCGGAACCCGCCAGCCCGGTTAACAAACCACCAACACCCGCTCCACATAAACCTATCAGCAAAGCCAAGCCGCCTCCTACAACAATACCACTGGGTGGAAAAGCCATCGCTGTCAGCCCCACCAGCAATCCAGCTGTTCCTCCCAACTCCACCCCGCGTTTATATGCTGGCAGAAAATCGTCAGACTCGGGCCCTGCATCGGGTAAATCTTCCATATCTGTGCCATATTTTGCTAACGCATAAATATGCTTTTCCAAGACGCCATTATTTTTTAAGTCGTCCACCACCCGGCGCGAGTGCTCAATATCCGGCGAGAGAAAACATAGTCTTTTCATCTGTCTTTCTCCGATAAATTAAACAATGTAATTAGCAATCAGCACCCCAACAATGGCTAGGGCAATGATTGTTCCTCCAAGTATCAACGCATTTCGAAAAGCTGCGTCACCTTTTCTCATGATATATTCTCCTCCGATATAGATAAATTGTGCAGTTATCCATCGCTCTGGTGTTTTCTCCCTCTGCCTCCACATCGCCTACCGCGTAGCTGTTGACTGCTTTCGGCGCTACGCTCAGTACAGCGCCTGAAAGCTGGTAGATGGCGCTGCTGGGAAGCGGCCTGCAAATTTCCAAGCACAGTAAGAATATCTGCCTGTCGGGTATTTTGTATCAGGCGCGCATACATTTCACCATTGGCAATTTCGGCCTCAACTCCCTCTCTGCAGGCTTCATCCAGTGACGTATAACGATCGACTCTGCCAGGCCAGGGGTTGTCGGGGACAGGCAGATGGTATCGCTCGAACAGACCAAGTAATGCGGCGATATGACGTCCTTCAGCCTCGCGAATGTTGGTGAAGGGTCTGACGGAACCAAAATCTTTAATGATTTGGTCGTAGGTTGAGTAGGCCTTGTATTCATCATTTAGTGCTTCCAGGAGAACCTGGGCTTCTTTGTCACTTAGCTCAGTCATTGCCACTCTCTTTACCAGTGTTACTGGCCATGGTGGAACAGGGCTATCGTTGCCACCCCAGCAAGAATTAAAACGAATTGACGAACAGTTGCACTTTTACCCACACTCTTACTGAGAACCGGCACAAGGTCTGATAAAGCAATATAAATAAAGCTCGCTGCAGAAAGTGCAAGAATGTACGGTACCATAGCACTAACTTGATCGAGCCACAAATAAGCGAGTATTGCACCCGGGACGGTGGTAATAGAAGAGAGACCGTTGAGTAATAAGGCCTTACGTCGCTGATAACCCTGTTCCAGAAGAATACCAAAATCCCCAACCTCTTGCGGTATCTCATGGGCTATCACAGCGAGCGATACACTGATTCCCAGCGGGATAGAAATCAAAAAAGCTGATGTAATCACGAAACCGTCTACCAGGTTGTGAAAGGCATCTCCAACTAAGATCAGTATTGCTACTGCCGACCCCTGAGCTTGTTGATTGTTATGGCAATGGCGCCAGAGTAACAATTTTTCCAGCAGGAAGAACAGGAGAATCCCTGCCAACAACGCCACTGAAAAATGAAAAGGCGCTGCCTTTTGTAAGCCTATCGGGATCATTCCCAGAAAGGCAGCTCCCAACAGTGTACCTGTAGCGTAACTAATTAAATTTGGCACCAGTCTTTGTCGGACCGCGACGGGAAACAGCAGGAACAACGCGCTGGCAAGCAATGCGCCAATACTGCCTAACAGACTGAACGTCAGAATTAAGTAAAACACTAGGTTATGCTTTTTGTATGACCGAACATTGTATGAGTGGGAGGTGTTTTCATACTACAAAAATTAAAAACACCTCAACTAGTTCGAAGTATTACAAAGTTCAGTGCATTGATCTTAACATCCAGGCTGTTTTTTCATGAATTCGCATGCGATCAGAAATCAATGCTGCTGACGATTCGTCCCCCGCTTCCTGAGCCGGCCCCAGGGCTGCGCGACAGGCTTTTACGACCTGTTCGTGCCCCTGGTTAAGAATATTCACCATCTCACTGGCCTCTGGTATACCATCGATTTCTGAGATGGAGCTTAGCTGCGCAAAGGCCTTATAAGTACCCGGCGCGACTTCACCCAAGGTACGGATGCGTTCGGCGATTTCATCTACCGCAGTCGCCAGTTCCGTGTAATGCTCCTCGAACATGAGGTGAAGTTCGCGAAACTGTGGTCCGGTGACATTCCAGTGAAAATTGTGCGTTTGCAGATAGAGCGTGTAGGAATCTGCCAACAGTCGCTTTAAACCCTCAGCGATAGTGGTTCGATCCGCCGTAGAAATACCAATATCAATCTCAATCTCACTCATTGCAGTAACCTCCCTGCGTTAGTTGTTCAGATCAAAACGAAATGCATTAACCACTTTGGTCTAGGCTTTGGAAAAGTCTAGACAAACTTTTTTCTTTGTCGTCGTCCTGTGCGTAGACTTCTGCATAGGAGCTAAGAATCGAGTTTGAGCCGAATACCCAGCCAATCTTCGTGGCAGTCAACTTTACGGCATTGGTCTTGCGGTCACTATTTTCGTAATAGGTTCCACTTTTTTCAAGTGTAATTCATATCTGTAAAGTTTACGAAAGAAATTGCGCCCAGCACTCCGACCATGCGGCTGTCACGGCAGGTCAAGGAATTATCAGTCGAGAAGCAATACCAACCGCGATTTGTCAATATTGGATAAGTTACGTACCTGGTTGTATCAAAGTCTAGCTAGTTCCCATCTATAAATAGACAAGTAACTGAAATTGAAGAGAAAATTTCGCGTGAGATATTAAAAAAGGCCTTGAAGCTTTGTAGAATTGTTTTCGACCAAAAAATCAAATCACAAGCCAAAAAACCTTGTTGATTCAAAAAACTCGCACAACACAAACGAGTTTGTTTGATGTGGACTCCCAGCACAAGTTTAGCGATTTCTTGAGTGGTGTTTTCCAAGACAGTTGTCGCCTAAAGTGAATTTTATGTCGCCTTTGACTTTTCTCGTTCTGGATTGGGGTGAAATTTAGTGTGTTGGTTTACATCTAACACTTTAGACAATTTAAGATTACTATGTTCTGCCTTTTTCCCTTTGAATTTCGTGGCATTAACAGCCAGCTAACAGGACCAGTTTGGTCCTGTTAGCAAGAAATTTTAGCTGATCATTCTGACAGGTCATTCAGCACGATCCCCAATGCTTTCGCTATACCTTCACCATAAGCCGGATCGGCCTTCAGGCAGTTACGGATATGGCGTTTCCTGACCTCGTCATCGACACTCGCCAATTCAGCAGCGGTGTTGTCGAACAATACTTGCTGCTGTTGCGGTGACATAATACGGAACAACATGCCAGGCTGGGTATAGTAGTCCTCGTCGTCCTCGCGATAGTTCCAATTGTCGGCTGCGCCAGAGAGTTCCAATGGTGGCTCTTTGGCTTCCGGGCATTCCTGCCACAGTCCCAGGCTGTTGGGTTCGTAGGCTTTGGTACTGCCGTAGTTGCCATCAACACGCATCATGCCATCGCGGTGGAAGCTGGATACTGGGCAGCGCGGCTGGTTGACTGGAATCTGCGCATGATTAACACCCAGTCGATAGCGCTGGGTATCGCCATAGGAAAACAGCCGACCTTGTAGCATCTTGTCAGGTGAGAATCCAATACCGGGCACTATGCTGGCAGGATTAAATGCAGATTGCTCTACCTCTGCAAAATAGTTTTCCGGATTACGGTTTAGCTCAAACACACCCACGTCAATGAGTGGGTAATCTGCGTGTGGCCATACCTTGGACAGATCGAAAGGATGGAAGCGGTAGTCCGCAGCATCCTGCTCCGGCATGATTTGCACTTTGAAATCCCAGCGTGGGAAGTCGCCGCGTTCGATGGCCTCGTAGAGGTCGCGTTGATGACTTTCGCGATCCTTCCCTACCAACGCTTCAGCCTCGGCGTTGCTCAAGTTTTCGATACCTTGCTGGCTCTTAAAATGGAATTTGACCCAGAAGCGTTCGTTTTCGGTGTTAATGAAGCTAAAGGTATGGCTACCGAAACCGTGCATGTGGCGATATGTGCGGGGGATACCTCGGTCGCTCATCACCACGGTGATCTGGTGTAGTGCCTCGGGCAGCAGTGTCCAATAATCCCAGTTGCTCTGGGCGCTGCGCATATTGGTGCGCGGGTCACGCTTTACCGCGTGGTTAAGATCTGGAAATTTGAGAGGATCGCGCATGAAGAAGACTGGCGTATTGTTACCAACCATATCCCAGTTGCCTTCTTCCGTATAAAACTTAACAGCAAACCCTCGAATATCCCGCTCGGCATCGGCGGCACCACGCTCACCCGCAACGGTAGAAAAGCGAGCGAATATTTCAGTTTTTTTGCCGATTTCAGAAAAAAGCTTTGCCTTGGTGTAATTTGTAATGTCGTGGGTCACGGTAAAGGTTCCGTATGCACCGGAACCTTTGGCGTGCATGCGCCGTTCAGGTATGACCTCTCTGTCGAAGTGAGCTAGTTTTTCGAGGAACCAGAAATCTTGCAATAGCATTGGCCCCCGCGGACCGGCAGTCATAACATTTTGGTTGTCAGCAACGGGGCAGCCATTGGTAGTAGTCAATTTTTGCTTTTTATCACTCATATGATTTTCCCTTTGTCGGGTTGTGTGAGTTGGTGGAGTGAAGCTAACAGGGTTCCTCCGGTCTCGCTAGCAAAATTGTTAGCATTCTGTGTCGTCAGATTACTGCTAACGAATATACTTTGGAAATAATGACCTCCAAGAATCAGGCAAAGCGGCATTTACGCTGATTTAATGGGGTGCCACGAGAGTATTTTCACCTGTTTTTAAAAGACTGTGAGTGGTGCTTTAACAACAGCGATTTTAAGAGTGAATTAACTCAATGGGTTAGAAGGGGTATGGGCTAGTTAGCTTGGGTAGCCCCAAAGACTATCTATTTACTGGTAAGCCGATAGGCACAAGTAAAAATATCCAACAAATTAGATTGTGACAGCTAAGAGTTCATTTGTAGGCTAGATTACCCCGCTTTTTGCAAAGCATTTTGTAAGTAAAGACGAACGACGGAGTTGGTCTATCATGACTAGAGAGTGTTTAAAGAGGAAGTGCCCACGGTCGTGGGACAACCAGATTCTTTCAGCCGACGGCAACGGGGTGTACTGCGTTTTCCGCTTGGTTGTTATCGGCTCTCCCATAGAATTAGGTGATAGCTTAACGAGAGCATGACCAGGAAATAGGATGTGGCCTATTTGATGCTTAGGATCAGTCACTGCTATTAACTGATCTGATATCACAATGAACTTTCCCAACGGAAACGACTCGATACCACGAAAGAAATTTTAAACTACGACGATGATGACGTTGAGTTCGCCTACACATTGGGACAATGAGTCGACTCGTTGTCTTGGGAGAGCAAAGGTCAACATCGTCTCTAGAAACGATAATTTTTATCATGTAGAGTGTTGGGATGAGATTCGGCAATAACAACAGATTTTTAGGCCTCAGCCTAGTGCTATTAATTGCGCTAGTCTCTGCACTGTCCGCCGCCCACTTAAATGCACACCAAAAGCCAGATACCGTCTCAATTGAAGATTGTTTGGCGCTACATACTACGGGCTTGGACTCAGCAATTGTCGAATTCGAGCGTCCCGATTTTGTCGAGCCCCCTTTCAACCAGATCATCGAGATACCGGTTTACTCGCCGGTTATCCGCAATCATTACCTTCCCCAGCCAAGGGGCCCTCCAACAGACTCCTAACGCAAAAATAACCAACCGATCATCTTCCGTTCGCGCTTGCTTAGGTGAGCGTGTACCTATGCGTTTTAGGAGAATAAATGAATTACTCACAGTTAGCGCCAATCGGCGTTGCAATAATTTTTGGATCACCTGCGGTAGCCGTAGAAACATCCAGCAAAGAATCTCGGTTAGAGGAAATAGTTGTTTCCGCCTCCCCCCATGCAAAGTCAGAGGCGGAGGTAGCTGGATCTCTGAATATCATTGATGGTGAAGAACTGCGGCGAGAAGCCGCGTCAACCTTAGGAGAAACCCTCCAGAATCAAATTGGTGTACATTCCTCTTCCTTTGGACCAGGTGTTGGTGTCCCAGTCATTCGTGGGCAGAGCGGCAAGCGTGTGGAAGTCCTGCAAAATAGCACCAGCGTGGGTGATGTTTCTGATACCAGCTCGGATCATGCCGTAGCGACTGAGGCTCTTTTAGCCGATAGGATTGAGATACTCCGTGGTCCGGCAACTTTACGTTATGGACCCGGCGCCATTGGGGGCGTGGTGAATGTCATTGACAATCGTATTCATACCCGTTTGGTGGAAGGTTCTCAAGGTGCGGCTGAAATACGCCATAACAGTAATAACGATGAAACAGTTGCCATTGGTCGTTTTGATTTCTCAATAGGTAACCTCGGAGTACATCTCGATGGTGTGACGCGCGATAGCAATAACATTGAGATTGATGGTCTTGCCAACGCGACAGTGGATGACCCCGATGAAACGTCTAATGGCTTTATTGCTAACTCTGATCGTGAAGCGGATTCATTTAGCCTTGGACTATCTTGGGTAGGAGACAAGCTAGTCGCTGGTGCCAGCGTTAACCGGATAGATAACAACTATGGTGTTCCACCGGGTGCTCACGTGCATAGCCATCATGAAGAAAGCCATGAGGAAGAGCATGAAGAGGAACATGGTGCAGAAGAGGGCAGTGAGGAATTGTTCACACGCATTAACATGGATCAAACCCAATACCAAGGTAAGTTGCTATTTCCAGACTTGGGTGGCTACTTTGATCGGTTAAATATTGATCTGAGTTATACCGATTACCAGCATCGAGAATTGGAGATTGAAGAGGGTGTTGCCCATGTTGGTACAATTTTTGATGCTGATTCCACGGAAATACGGGCGGAGCTAGTTCACAATGAAATAAGCGGGTGGCTGGGTGCTTTTGGTGTGCAATACAGTCAGCGCGATTTCAGCGCGGTGGGCGAAGAAGCCTTCGCGCCGCCGTCAGATACCGAGCGTTTTGGTTTCTATGTTCTGGAAGAAACAATGCTTGGCAGCGCAAGCCTGGAGCTAGGCGCACGCTTTGATAGCCAGGAGATAACCACTACTGGAATAAGCGCCATTGACCATGATAGCTATAACTTAAGTGCCAGCCTGTTGGTGCCTATTACTGATAACCAGCGTTTCGGGTTTCTGCTCTCACGTAGTGAACGCCCGCCGGTAGCGGAAGAGCTATTATCCGAAGGGGAGCATGTCGCAACTAATACCTACGAGATTGGGAATGCTAATCTTGACCCGGAGTCCGCCATTAATACCGAGTTAACCTGGGTTTACAATGGTGAAATAACTGCTCGTGCGAGTATCTTCTACACCTGGTTCCAAGACTATATTTATGCGATGGATACGGAGTCGCGATTCAGTCATGATTTGGAAAGCGACGGATTTTCTGGTATTCAAGCCTGCTCAAACGACGTTACCGATTTTGAAAATAATCCGGAAGAGCTTGAGGAATCAATAGAGTGTTTCCATTATGTACAGGAAGACTCAACCTTTGCTGGCATTGAAGCGGAGATTAGCTTTCCAGTGGCGGACAAGCACAACCTGCGCGTTTGGGGCGACTATGTCCGTGCTAAGTTGGATAAAAACGGCGATGTACCTAGAATGCCTCCTGCACGCCTGGGTGCGAGCTGGGATATCCACTCAGCAAATTGGCTTGCACAACTCAGCATAACCCATGCTTTTGCACAAGAAAAACCTGGTGAAGGTCAGGAAGAGACTGGAAGCTATACACGCCTTGATGCTCACCTGGCTTATAACTTGGGAGATCTGGCACTCTTTATCAATGGAAGCAACCTGACCCAAGAAAACATCAGAAATTCGACCAGTTTCTTACGCCAGTTAGCGCCCGAACCTGGAAGAGCGATCACGTTTGGAGCGAGTTACCGCTTTTAACTGAAGAGGCAGGCCCTCGGTTTTGCTGGGGGCCTGTCATCGTCTGACTCATTGATAAAGGTGAAAATGATCGGAGGATAAATGGATAACTATGCCGCTACATATGGTAGCTACGGGTGGGCTTGAACTATCGACCCCAGCATGGGATAAAGAATGTCTGATCTCACTCCATGCCGTTATGTAAATTCGAACTTATGAAGGGCCAGGCGTTGAGTGAATTTTTAGCATTAACCCCGTTGAGAAGCCCAAAATATACCATCCACTTTTTTAAGGCCCCGTAGTCTGGCGCTAATCGCCAGACTACGGGCTTTTTCGTTACCATATTTCTTTACTGAAAAGGTTACATATTCACTCTCCCCCATTGTCGTAGGCCAACTGGCCTCCCAATACGCAGATTCGCGTTTTTCACCCGCCTTTAAATAATAGGGTTTCACGTACCAGCAGACACCGCTAATTCCAGATTTATTATTGGATCGTCTGATGTTGGCAAATTCCTTTCGGGTCAATGCTGGATATTTATGGACCAACTCATTACGAAACTGTTTTGCTAACTGTAGTGCCTTGCGTTTACCACCGTATTTCTTGTCGGGAAAATTTTTAACGTGGCTTTTTCCTCTACGTTTTAGGCTGACCCTCCAGGCATGGGTGCGATGCTTATCATCGTCGATGCGGGATATGCCGTACATAGCTACATTTTTTTTATTCACTTTAATACCTGGTAATGTTGGATACGATTCAAAACTGAACATCTATAAAGTAGGCTCCCTAGTAGGGGGCAAAATCTCTTGAATTAACCGTCCTTACAAGAAACGGTTCAGACAATTCGGGAGCCAAATAATTCAACGTGGCACTATGAGAAGTTAACTTTTTAGCTCGAAGCGATAGCTTCATGGTTCGCCTCACCCTGTTCCATCGAATGGAGTATCCATTCTGGCGCACTTGACGCTGTTTTGTAGGGTGGGATGAACCATTCTCTTAATGCTGGGAGATAATCAACAAAATAGCGTAGGCTTGAAGCTGTAGACAATCCCAAGCAACGATAACAATTAAGGTGTTGCACAGAAAAAATGCTATGAAGGACTGGATGCCTGAAGTGGGCTCAGTATCGCGTTCAGCGATGCTTCAGGTTATGGTCGCCCGAAACAGCGAGAAGAAAGAAGCGCATTTCGGTAGACTGAACTGAGCACATACTAACAAGCGATTTCTAGTCTTGAAAAATACCTTTATTGATTAATAATTATTCTACTTTGTATATATTGCACCGCATATATTGTCCTTTGAAAGGCCATGCACCTGATATTGGGTCGCACAGATCAGGGTCATCATCGGTAGTTACGTTAATATTTGATTCCCATACACCATGGAGCGAAGGTTCCTCTGCTGGTTTTTCCGGGAACCACCAGGCATGCTGAGTGACGATATATTTCGGTGAAAAATCGGTACTTAAACGTGCACGTTGTTTGCACTTGCCGAGCGGTGTTTCAATGTAAACCCAGTCACCATCTGCGATGCCTTTACGCAATGCTATATCCACGTGGATGGTGACGATGGGATCAGGCAGTTGTTTTCGAAAGCTTTCGATATGTCGGAATTCACTGTGGTGATACGGCCTGACGCGGCAGCCGCTAATATTCAAAAATTTGTACTTTCTTTGTATATCTTCAGGAATGATAACTTCCTGATAATCGGGCAGTGGATCATAGCCGATTTTTTCAAGTATGCTTGAGTAGAGCTCTATCTTACCCGATGGTGTTGCGAGGGTGCCTTGCCTGGCCTGATTTGGTTCGGGTATTTCTTTGGCCCATCGTTGATCATGGACAAATTCCTCAAGCGTTTTATTGCCGCGTTGCCGCATGAGTTCGTGTAAACGATATTCCCAGACGTCCTCAAAGGTTTCCCAGGGCCAGTGTTCTTCCTGTCCAAGTCTCAAACCAAGTTCTCGCCAAAAGTCATAGTCATTCAGGCGTTCATATTCACCAGGTATTATTGGCGGAATGGCTGTTTCACCCATTTGGACTAATGGGTAGGCTCCTATAGATGCAAAATTTCCCATATCCGGTCTTTCTAACCAGCATGCTGCCGGTAATGCGTAATCCGAAATTTGTGCGGTAGGAGTCCAAGTGATATCGAAGGTAACCAATAATTCTGTTGCCTTTAATGCCTTGTGTACTAACTTGGTATTGCCATAAGAAAGTAATGGATTGCTTGCTGAAACGAGCAGGGCCTTTACCGGATAGGGGTCGCTATCGAGCATCGCACGAAAAGCAGTGGGCGCATGTGCCATGCAGTTGAGATAGACAGCAGCCGGGTGATTGTCCCCCCACTTTTTGCGTAATTGTTCTTCTACTAATTCCCAGCCGGGATAACTCAAAAAACGGAAACGATCAGCACCCAGTTGCTTACGTCTTTGTTCTGGCGACAACATATGATTGAGTTCCATCGCAGCATCAGGAACAAAACCCGGGTAAGGACCTGCAATAAGACCTCCTCCCTCGACGTCCACGGAGCCAACGATGGCACGAAGTATGTTTATCGCACGAATGGCATTGATACTATTTGGCGAACTGTGTTCTGCGGCTTCACCTATCACCATGTCACAGGGCTGATTATTGGCGAAGAATCGTGCGATCTCTACAATTTTATAGGCTGAAATTTTTGTAATTTCAGCAGTTCTCTCCGGGGGAAAGGACTGCACACGCTCTCGAAGCTTATCAAAACCTGTGGTGCTCTGTGCCACAAATTCTTTGTCGTATAACCCTTCATTGATGATGACATACATCATCCCTAGCGCTAACGCGGCATCTGTTCCGGGGTGTAATTGCACCCAACAATCCGCTTGTCTGGCAGGTTCATTGTGTCGCGGATCAACCACCATGGTCCGCATACCTGATCTTTTTGCTTCAAGAAAGCTGTGCCAGGAACCGGGGCCACCTTCGTGTGCATTGCGGCCCCAAAGGACCATTAGTTTTGTTTTACCTTGTTTGCGGTTGGGAACCAGAGCGCCACCAAAGGTTGAGTACCATACCATGCTGCGTGGGCCGTAACATACCGTAACCGCACCGAATCGATTAGGGCTGCCAAACAGGTTCATGAATCTGGATTTGGCGAAATCAGCGGCACCACGCCCCGTGCCAGAACTGGTGGCCACGGCTTCGGCGCCGTATTGCTCACGAATATTGGCCAATTTCCCAGCTATTTCGTCAAGAGCTTGGTCCCAGGATATTTGTACCCATTGGTTGGCTCCTCGCTCGCCCTTTCGTTTCATAGGATATTTGAGGCGGAAAGGATGATCCTGGTAATCTGCGGCAAGCGTTGGTCGCTTGCAAAATACACCGGGTATTACGGGAGCCGAGGTATCCATTGTTACTTTTTGAATCTTGTTATCTTCTACTCGCACCTTGACACCACAACCTCTGCTGGTACAGAAGTAGCAGGTAGAATATTTAACTGTCGCTTCTTCTTTCATATCTGCTCCAGCATTTTCTCAAGTGTTGTTAGCCCGTATTCCGGCTCTTTATTCTGGTGGGTTACCCATGAGCGTAATTTCTCCAGGGCTTGGCCATCTTCTATCGCAGTGACGGCCATATTATATCCTTCCTGAAGATTTGTTGCCTTACCCATAATGTAAAGCATTGGCGCTGCGTTAATGCACATAATATCACGGCGCGGTCCTCTGTCTTTGCCTGATAAAACTCTCAGTAAGGCCAATGCATCAGTATGGACGGCACGCGTTGATGCGATATCTTCGTATTTTACCGCTTTGATTCCGAAGTCCTCGGGATTGATAATGTGATTTTCGATGGATCCGTCCTCATGGAGTTCCGCAACGTGTGTTGGTCCCAGAGTCGAAATTTCATCCATGCCTTTCTCGGAGTTCCTGTCCAGCCCATGCATGATGAAAACTCTTTTCAATCCAAGCATGTGCAGGGTTTCTGCTGTGCTATTTATCATTTCTACGCTGGGTACGCCCATGACCTTGTAGGATGGCATGGTCGGATTGAGCAGCGGCCCGACTAAATTGATAGTTGATCCAAACCTGATTTGTGAAAGAACACGAGCCAAGGTCTTTGGATGAATGGAGGGAAGAAATGCGTTCCATGCGCAGATACCTGCGTTTTCAATACTTTGTTTTGGAATTGACGGGCCGGATTCAACGTCTACTCCGAGCGCCTCTATAACGTCGATAGCGCCGCAGTTGGATGAAATAGCGCGGGCAGCATGTCTTACGACATACAGACCACAGGCTGAAGCGATAATGCCAGCACCGGTACTGACGTTTATGGTTTTGAGCGTATCGGCTCCAGTACCGCAGTTATCAATCAAAGGTTCGGGTGTATCTACACTGACCTTTACGGTGTCGTGTTCATAGAGGGCTTCAAATGTTCCAGCTATTTCCTCTGCAGTCTCAGGCTTCGCTTTTAGCGCGCTAATAAAGGCGCCTTGCTGTAACTCGGTTTGCTCTTCCTCGCAAATTTGACACCAGCATTCACGTGCCTCCTCTCTGGTGAGATTTTCCCTTTTAGTCAGACGTACAATAATGGCGCCAAAATCTCTAAATCTTTTCTCTTTGTCATCCATTTTATCATTCCACCTTTTATAGTAGGTTTTAGGATATTGCTTTATAACCTCACAAACTTACTAACAGTTATCTGGTTTGTAGCTTACATAGAGATAGTCACCGATCACCTTTGAATGATGCAGTCGATACTTTGGAATTGTTTCCTGTGGCCAAAATGCCTGTCTTTCTACCGGTGTGATGGATGTGGAACCACCCATCACAAAAGGACATATGATTAACTGAATTTCATCGTACAGGTTTTGTGCAATCATGGATCGGTGCACAGTGCCACCACCTTCTACCAGCAGATCTTTAATGCCAAAACGATCATATAACTCTGCTAACATTGTTGGTAAGTCCACATACTTACCTTTTCCAGAAATGATAATTTCTGCCCCTGCTGCTTTGAATGCTTCAACATTTTGCTGGGGAGCATCTTCACTGATAACAACAATAGATGCTGATTCATTATTCAGTACTCTTGCTGTAGCAGGTATTTCTGCCATACCATCCAGGACAATACGTGTCGGATTCTTGCCATCACCTTCTCTAAGGGTAAGTTTGGAGTCATCTAGCAAAATACAATTCAACCCCACCATAATTCCATCAACGTTTGCACGTTGAGAATTATGGAACTCCATGATCTTCTCATCAATGAGCGTTGGTCCGATGGGGTTTGTCTGTCCGGGGCTACGTGGCGGAGAAATCTTTCCATCCAGGCTCACCGCAACCAGCATTTTTGTGTATGGTCTATTCATTATTTCTTCATAACTAAAATAATTATTCCAGAGACACTCAGGTGCACTTGGCTGCGCGAATGAAGTCCACGATTAATTGCTTTCCTTTTACAGCTGTTGTTTCCTCAACACCACTAATGACATCAACAGCATAGGGACGTACCTGATTTATAGCCTCCGCCACATTTTTTACATTCAGTCCCCCTGCCAGAATCACAGGTAGCCGCACAGCAGTAGATACTTTTTTCATGACATCCCAATCAAGTGTGATGCCGGTGCCTGCGGGCCGCGAAGAGGTCTTTGAATCAACAACGATCGCGACAATACCTGATTCGGCTAGCATAGTAGATGCTTCGACAGGATCACTAATATCAAAAAGTGCTTGACCCGTATCGACATCAATACGAAGTGCTTTTATCACCTTGATACCTGTACCCTTTAAGGATTCGCAGATCGTTTTTATCTCATCCAGGCTTTCGTCGCCGTGTAGCTGAATAAAATTCGGTTGAACTGACGCTGCGATTTTCAAAATATGGTTGATGGAACCGCCCACAACAGCAGTGGTCGTTACAAAGGGTGGAGCATTTGCGATGAGTCTAGCGGCATCACTTCGATCTATGTTCCACGGCACCGGAACGGGATATTCTGTTACAAAGCCCAGTGAATCTGCGCCAGCATATACGGCCATGTCAACATCACTCTGACTCATCAGACCACATATTTTGACTCTGGTCACATTATCCATCCATCAGCTTTTTCAAGCAGGCATGTAGATCTGATGACTGCAGAACAGCTGTTCCAACGAGTACAGCATCAACGCCTGCTTGCATGGCTCTTTTAATGTCATTACTGGTGCGAAGCGAACTTTCAGATATGGTGATGATCGAGTCTGGTACGAGGGGTGCCAGTTTTTCGGTAATACGAACATCGCCAGCATCCGTTTCCAGTTGCAGGATATCTCGATTATTAATGCCGATGATTGTTGGATTTAGTTTAAGTGCTCGTTCTAACTCATCCTCTGAATGAATCTCAACATTAACTTCCATACCCAAATCCTGTGCGGCTTCATATAACTGCAAAGCAAGCGGGTCTGGTGTGGTTGCCATAATTAATAACATGGCGCTGGCACCGGCATCGGCGGCAGCTTTGACCTGTTCGCGTGACTTGAAAAAGTCTTTGGCTAGGACAGGTAAGGAAACAGCATTTGCGACCTGACGTAGTATGTCGTTACTTCCACCGAAGTTCTTTGCCTCAGTGACAACGGAAAGGGCGCATGCCCCGGCTTCTGCCAGGTCGCATGCTAAATCTGAAGGTTTCCTCTGAGCTAGGAGATCTCCGTCTCTCGGTGAGACGGGTTTTATATCAGTGATCACAGGCAGCTTACCATTTTCTTGCGCGCGTATAATTGCTGCAGAAAAAGGAAGGCTAATGATTTTTTGCTGGTTATTGTTGCTCACATTTTTCCCGCACTAATTTTAATTATTAGTTAATTGCAGGTACTTGATATCTGCATCTAGCAATTCTCCATGGACCAGCTTATAGGAAAAATATAGATGCTCGTAAGGCTTTTCTATCAAGGTTATTAGAATTTTGATCTAGCTCAATAAGGGGTATTGCCACCCATTAGCTCCCTCCGGTCAATAGGGCACAGAAAAACCAGAGGCAATACCGCAGGATTAGATTTTTAATAATACCTGTTTAGATTCATGCGGTACTTTCTCGGGCTGAGCCCAGTCCAGGTATGAAATTTATTGCTAAAGTGGCTTGCATCCGTAAAGCCGAGTAGCAGGGCAATGTCAGTTAATGAAAGAGAGGAGTTATTAAGATACTCGTTGGCTTTTAGGCAGCGAGTGGCATCAAGCTCTTTTTGAAAACAGGTTTTTAAAGCACAAAGTCGACGTTGCAAGGTTCGGCTGCTAATGTTTAAGCGTTGGGCTGCTTTATCAAGTGAAATTTCATCGTTCTGTAACAATTCCTCGAGTTGTTGCAGAAGTGTCAAGCGGTATTGTCCTCTCCTTTTCAAGGCCTCTGTGTATTGCTTCAGAAAGTGCTCCAAGGACGTTCTGTTTTCTTGGTTCGTTACGACCTTAGTAGACACATCTCTAGAAAACCAGATACTGTCGCTTTCGGCGCTAAAAATAATCTTGCAGGCAGTGTCACCCCATAGTTGCTGGTTAACTTCCAGTTCTGGAGCAGAGAAGGACATTTTAGTCAGTGAATTATCCGATGTGTTAAAAAAAGATGCTATATAACAAGTGTACCAGCGAAGGACATCTAATGCTGCAGCAGACTTTTCTTCCCTGAACTCGCTAATGGTTAAATGTAGGGTGCTTTCATCCTCTACTACTGCAATTTTTGCTGCATCGCTAATGACAGCACTACATCGAACTAAAAGATTCAAAGCGTTCCCCAAACTAGCGCAGTTGATTAGCGCTGGGGTCAATAAATGGTAGAATTTAGGGCTTAAAAAAGATGTGACTCTATGACGAAAAGCGGAATCTTGATACTCCTCTTCTGCTTGATTCCAAACTTCTGCCATTAGTGTCGCTGGAAAACGCTGGGTTGGTGATGGGTTATTCTCAACCTTCATTCCGAAACGATTGAAAAAGCTATCGGCATCTTTGCCAAAGCTGGCAAGCGTCTTCCCGATCAGTACGGCCTGATCACTTATCGTGGAGCCAGCACTATCTACTGCCACCCATATTTCCTCAATGTTTACCATTGCACTACCCAACAATTACCATGTTTCCTCAGTAAGGACAAGGACTAGTCGCGAAATGCGTTAATTAGAATGTATAGGCAAAAGCCATGCCATTCACTGGTAGATTTAAACCTAACACTTTGTTTTTATATGTTATTTTGTTTTTTTGCTGCTTGACTGAAATAAGCCCCAATGCTAAGAATTGAAGAATTTTATGAAAAGATAACTTTTTTGGTATCAAATTTTAGTAAATTTTATGAAATGAGAACTTCCTTGATTTGTTCTATTGGCGTGATTTTACAAGATTTTGTATTGCTGCTTGGAGGACGATAAGCAAACTATAAAACGGTAATTCAAGGGGGTGGTGCTATGAATAGTACAAAAACATTCAATTACGGAACACGCGTATCGGTGGGGGTTTTGTTTATATCATCTCTGATAATGGGCAAATCGTACGCTGCGCTTGAAGAGGTAGTAGTTACTGCGCAAAAACGCGCGGAATCATTGCAGGACGTGCCTATAGCGATCAACGCGCTAACCGGCGATATGCTTGATGAATTTGGTGTGACCGACAGTGATGATCTGACAAATTTGTATCCCAATTTGTCGCTCAAGACGTACACCAGTATCAATTCAGGATTTTCTATCCGTGGTGTAGGAACCAATAATTTCCATGTTAATGCGCAACCAGCGGTGGGTACTTATGCCGATGAGGTTTCTCTGCCTTCTCCATTTACCAGTCAGTTTGGACTGTTTGATATGGAACGCGTTGAGGTTTTGAGAGGCCCGCAAAATACATTGTTCGGCAGAAATACGACAGGCGGAGCGGTCAATTTTATTTCTCACAAGCCTGATCCAGACGAAGGACTTAATGGTTATATTCGAACCATCATTGGTAATGAAGGGAAAGAAGATGTTGAGTTTGCTATTGGGATCCCGATTAGTGATACGTTTGCTGGTCGATTGGCGGTTAATACCGTCAACCGTGATGATGTTTTCCATGATGTGGTTGATGATGAAAATCTCGGGCGAATAGAAAGACATTCAGGTCGATTTCAGCTGAGGTGGTTTGCATCGGAGAATACAGATGTTTTGTTTAATCTTCATGCCGGTTATAACCGCAGTGATAGAACGCCGCGTAAAGCTATTGGCTTTTGGGAGGCTGGAAGCCCAAATATTCTTGGTGCGATAGATTGCCCAATATTACGTTCGGGCAACCCTGAAAGGTTTGAGAAGATTAATAACTGTGTAACGGTTAATAATGCAGGGCCTGCAAATGCGTTTAATCCATCTACACCAGGCGACTGGAACGATGTCAAGGATGTGGCCAATACAGCATCAGATGTTGATTTTGAAGGAGTTTTTGTCAAAGTCGAACATCAGTTTGAAAATATGGCATTAACTTCGATAACCAGTTATGACACTGTTGAGGTTTTGTTTCAATCAAATATATCTGCAACGGGTACTACGCACTTTTTTCCCTTACAGGAAGCCGAATACGATGTTTTTAATCAGGAGTTGAGGCTGGCATCAACAAACGAAAGTGCTTTCCGCTGGATAGGGGGTCTTTACTATTCTAATGAAGAAGATATTCTTGGGACAAATATTCGGACTGGCTTCTTTGGGCAACCCCCCTTTACCACAGTACCATCAGTGGTTGTTGATCAGGAAGTTGATATATTTTCAGCATACGGGCAGTTTGAATTCGATTTAACCAACACGCTGACCCTGACAACAGGTTTACGTTTTACTAAGGATGAGAAATCTGGAACTAGCACGGCTCGAGTTCTCGCTGGCACAGATACTGGTAGAGTCGGTGCGCCGGTTGCTTCTCCTGAAAAGTTGTATACGATTGACTTCATTGAGTCGGTAACAAATGCTGGAGCCGGTCTTTGCCCACCGCCAGTAGGTGGTTTGCCCTGCATTCTTTCTTTCGATGTAGAGCAAGTTCTCGAAGAGTGGGGGGGTAAAATAGGTTTAGACTGGAAATTCAATGATTTCTCTTTGGGGTATATTAGCTATTCACGCGGTTTTAAATCCGGGTCTTTTGATACACGGGCTTTAGCGGCATTTGCCGGCACCGCAGATAAAGCAGTCGATCCTGAGTTTCTGGATGCCTTTGAAATTGGTGTAAAAACCACCCTACTTGATAATACACTTGAACTAAATGCGGCTCTTTTCTATTACGAGTGGCAAGATCTGCAGACCTTTGCGACTGACACTAACGGCGCGCCAGCTTTCTTGAATATCCCTGAAACCGAATTAATCGGTGCTGAAATTGAAATTAAGTGGGCTCCTGGAAAAGGTTGGTTTGTACAAGGTGGAATTGGTTGGACTGACTCGGAAATTATTGATAGTGGCGGTTTGGTTTCAGCAAAAGAAGGTGCGCCGGTATCAAATACTCCGGAGTTTACCTTGTCTGGAATGATTCGTAAGGAGTTTCAACTTGAGAATGGTTTGCTCAGTCTACAAACCACCTTCAGTTACGCAGACGAAACAAACTCAAGTAACAATGATTCCCCTTTTCAGCGGATTGATTCTACCTTTTTCGTCAACGCGCGCGTGAGTTACCAGTTTGGTGAGGAAGACCAATACGAGGTGGCTTTGTGGGGAGAAAATTTGGGTGAAGAGAAGACCTGTGGCCAGGTGGGTGATGAAGGAAACCTATCTAACGCAGTCACCTGTCTGCTCAACCCGGGTATGGCGTTCTATGGTGTTCAGGCGGAGTATCGTTTCTAGCTAACAAAGCACTCTGAAAACCATAAACTATGGGTTTATCAATGCTTGCGAGTGCTCTCTCTTTGCTCTATACAACAGGAGACAGCGATTCCCAATAACATTGCCCTGGGGTTTGTTGGGCGTACTACTCAATGGCACTTAACTTCCCTTCTGGTTTATATAATTAAGTTTCGTAATAGGATTTAGGGTAATGACGATAAAGAAAAATTTTGATTGGCGAAAACCGGTCGAAGCAACCTGGTTAACCATATGTTTAGGCTTGTGCTTACTTCCTTGCATTGTATTCGCCGTGGGCATGCAACCTTCAGGAGAAAAATCACGGCCAAATTTTCTGGTTATTGTTGCGGATGATGTGGGTTTTTCTGATCTCGGCTTTTCTGGCAGCGAGATCAGCACACCCAATATTGACAGTCTGGCAGTCGCCGGAAAGTTGCTCACTAACTTTTATGTATCGCCAACCTGTTCGCGCGACGCGCGCAATGCTGCTTTCTGGTACGGATCACCATTTGGCTGGTTTGGGAGTTATGCATGAAGTGATGAATGACCGGGTACGGGGCAAACCAGGTTATGAAGGTTTCTTGAATGATCGCGTCATTTCATTGCCCCGTCGCTTGCGAGATCACGGCTATCATACCTATATGACCGGGAAGTGGCATCTGGGTTTGGATGCAGCCCATTCGCCCAAAGCGCGGGGTTTTGAGCGCTCCTTTTCCTTGCTTCATGGTGGCGCCAGTCATTTTAGCGACATGAAGGGCAATTTTTCTATGCAACCCATAGCAAGCTATCGCGAAGATAACGAAATTGTCGATAAATTGCCGACCAACTTTTTTTCATCTACTTTCTACACGGACAAGATGATTGAATACATCGAGTCCGACCTTGACGATGCGCAACCCTTCTTTGCTTATCTGGCGTATACAGCCCCGCATTGGCCGCTGCAAGCACCCGATGACTATATTGACCGCTACAAAGGTGTATATGACTCGGGCTGGGATGTTCTGCGTGAGAAACGGCTTGCAGGGCTTAAGCGGGCAGGTTTGATGCCGGAACAGGTTAACTCTTTTCCACGCCTGGGCCGGGTTAAAGCATGGGAGAAGCTGACTGAGTACGAGAAAAAGCACTTTGCGCGCAGAATGGAAGTCTATGCCGCCATGATCGAGCAGATGGACGTACAGATCGGTCGCATCATCAATTATCTTGAGCGTAAAGGCGAACTGGACAACACTTATGTTGTTTTTTTCTCGGATAACGGTCCGGAAGGTAATGATGCGATAAATATTTTCGACAACCAAGTTTGGGTGCCTGGAAATTTCGACAACAGTCTGGAAAACATTGGTAAGCAGGGGTCTTATGTGTCTCAAGGCCCAGGTTGGGCTCAGGTAAGTTCGTCCCCCTTGCGGTTGTTCAAATCTTTTCCATCCGAGGGTGGCATACGGGTGCCAGCAATCATTACGCACGGGAAGCGGAATTGGAATAAAAACATAACAAAGGCTGATGCGGTCATTTCGGTTATGGATATTACTCCAACTCTTCTAGATATCGCGGAGATCCCTCTGGACACTGAAGTCGACGACAATCCCGGTGATAAGCCGGATTTTTTACCTATTACAGGAAAATCCCTCCTTCCTTATCTCAGTGGAAGCAGTGAAGTGGTACGCACAGAGGCTGATGGATTGGGCTGGGAACTTTTCGGTCGTCGTGCCTTTCGCCGGGGTGATTGGAAAATACTTTGGTTATGGGAACCCTTTGGTACTGGTAGATGGCAACTTTATAACCTAAAAGAAGACCCGGCAGAACTTATCGATTTGGCCCGCAAATACCCCGGCAAACTGAAGGAACTGGTCGAAGATTGGGACGCATACGCTGTTGCGAATGGGGTCATTGTGCTCGACCAAGATGCGGGCTATGCGAAATAGGTCCGCATAATCGCTCCGTGATTTTGGTGCGTATTTTGGTTAATCGTAGCTCAAATCCAGTCTGGCCGTCTTGAACTATCGCGGGCAAAAATCGTTGTCATGTGCAGCAGCTCAAAATTTGCTTCGACCCAAATGTCGAGAGAAAATGCCCGAAATACGGCAGCAGCTTGGCCATACGCATTACTATACGTGGGGGGGGGATACGGCGAATAAGTTTTGGGGTGTTTGGCCTATTCGAAATGTAGTGTGGCACGAAATGTCACCTAATAATCGTTGCCGTTTGACCCGCTATCTATTTTTGCTACCGCAAAAGCAATAGGACTTAATGTGGACTTATATTAAAGAGGTAGAAAAAAAGGCTCTACATCATTACCGAAGGGTTCCATAACAAGATGGAAATGATATCGAGGAGAGCGTATGGTTTTAGAAACTTTGTGAATTACCGACTAAGAGTACTGGCTCACTACGGGGGACAGCGACAATCATTAAACTGATTTTGCGACGATCAATTTAATGGAGAACACCGATGTCCCACGCAGGAAGTATTATAGGCATATCTGGCCTAGAGATTGAACGGATAGACCGCAATCAAGGTGTTGAGGTGTGAGCAAATCCCACCCGCAGACCGCCCTGTAATTATTGCCACAGCAATCGTTTGAAGATTAAAGCGACTCATTACAGAACAGTGAAGCACCCTCGCTAGGGTAATCAGGTGATGACCTTACACCCGCGAGTACCTAAGTACCATTGTGATCAATGTCGGCGCTATTTTCGTGACACATTTGTTGGCATTCGGCCATGCTTTCTCGCCTCTGAGGCTTACCGGCTGGAAGTCTTCGAGGCGCATGATGTCGGCGCGTCACACAACGTAAACTCTCGCTGACACACCGCATTAGTGCAGCCACTGTCGAGCGCTGGTATCGTCACCATATTAGTCAGAAGCGATCGGAAATGTCGAATCAAACCTGTCCCCGGGTGTGAAGCATGGTCTTGGCCTGTGGGCGTATACAAGACAGCCTTCCACTATAAGCTATATTTTGCCCTGAACTTAGTTTCCTTGAAAAATGGATTATTCAACACGTTGGCAAAATATACGTTTAACAGTATATATATCCAAGAGTATATTTCATATAAGGTCAGTCTATGACATGGGAGATATTAGTCACCGATGAGTACGAAGCTTGGTTTCTTGGTCTGACGGACGAAGAACAGGTAGACGTACTCGCAATGGTTGACGTATTAGAAATTAAAGGGCCGCAGTTATCACGGCCTTATGCGGATACCTTGAAGCACGATTAAGGTTAAGAACCTCAAAGAATTGAGAGTTCAACATGCCGGAAAACCTTACCGTGTATTTTATGCTTTTGATCCAAAGCGCAGAGCTGTTTTGTTATGTGGTGGTCGTAAAGATGGCAAACGAGACAAATTGTTTTATGAGCGGTTAATACGGTTAGCAGAAAAGGAATTCTTAAATCACTTAAAAAGCGGTGATCTAAATAAGTAAGAGGTGAGTTATGGCTAAATCAATGAATGAACTAAGGAAAAAGATTAAACCAGAAGTTCAGGCAGCTGCTAGAGCGAAGGCGGTTGGTATTGTTGCTGAAATGTCCTTGGCAGAAGTGAGAAAAGCCCGTGGGAAGAATCAGTCCGCCATAGCAAAAGATATGAATATTGCCCAGCCTAATGTTTCACAAATTGAAAATCGCCCCGATGCACTCGTAAGCACATTGGCTCAATATATTGATGCGCTTGGCGGAAAGTTAGAGATACACGCTAAATTTCCTGACGGACAAGACGTAGAAATATCGCAATTCGCAGCCATCAAATAGTTATTATAATCGATCATTTTATCCAATTATTTGTGTTGAATGTTGAACCACAAAATTGAATGGTCATCAACTATCGTACTGGTAGTTATACCAATCATAGTGGGACAAAAAGTTTTATAAAAAGCGGGTTAACCTAACGTACAAACCAACAACTCATAATCTCGTCGCCCTGGAGATGATGCGCTGGAATATTATAGAAAGCTGGGTTGTGTCGGCGCTTGCAATGAAGAAATTACGATACAAAGTGCTCTCAAAGCTATTGAATCAGCAAGCATAAAAAACCCCACCGAAGTGGGGTCTGGTATAACCTGATATTGTTATGCTTTTTTGCGTCGTGCGAAGCCTAGTCCAGCAAGACCTAGGGCGAAAAGAACGATCGTACCGGGTTCTGGTATATTATTTTCACCGATACATTGTGGTGAATTAGGGTCTAAATCACATGGGTCGTCAGTAGTTACTTCTTCGAGTTTAGCGGCAAAGAAATTATTTACAAAGTCGGCATCATTTGCACCGGCTACGTTAAAGGTTCTCGCCAATAGCCCGGCACCTAATACTTGCGCCTGTAGGCTTCCGTCCGTTGCGGTGTCACCTAATAGGTTATCTAATGTAAGGGTTCCGTCAAAATTTAGCAGGTTTGCATCAGAGACATCGTGTGTGTAGTCACCATATTGTGCCTCGGAATTAAGGTTGTGGCTGATTAGCATATTCAAAAAAGCATTGTTTGCTATTACTGCTGAAGCTGTTGCATCTATTTCTTCTTGCAGGTTAAATCCATCATTTGCTGCGTAGTAAGGGTTATCTGAATCTTCATCAGTCACCAAAATTAAATTTTTTCGTGCGTCGGTACGAAAATCAAGAATTCCGTCCTCAGGTATGTTGTTATTCACTAACACGCTATTTGGAGCGGCCCCTAAAACCATCCTAATAACTTCAAGTCCAGCCTCTGGGTTATAATTGTGATTGTTTTGTATTCCAGCGTTAGCGCCTATTGTTATATTGTTTAGAGCCGTTTGAGTAACCGCCCCACTGGATGTAAAGTCAAGAGTTAGTTCTGGGGCTCCACCATACACCACTACAGCAAATCGGGCATCAACTGCTGCCGCATTTAGGTTCCCAACGAAAGTGGAAAATCCATTACGAACACCTGCTATTTCTCCTGCCATCGAACTTGTTGCGTCAATCATAAATACAAAATCTGTTTTGACTGGCACAGCGTGAGCGGAAATACAAAAAGTTATGTATAAAGCTAAGCTAGCAGTTATTTTTAAAATTTTAGTCATTGGAGTGTCCATATAGATTGTTTATTATTGTCTGAAAGGCAATATTTGTGCCCACCATAAATATCAACAACTTACCTGTAAAATATATCTGCGACTGTAAAATAATCTGACAATATTAAAGGGTTTTTTAAGAACAGAATCATATAAAAGGGATTTTACAGGATTGCTATGTAAC
>Ga0070727_10001268_pt1 | contig 27224 bp, 15 predicted proteins | sample tdAd472_FD_66722 | JGI IMG/M metagenome (GOLD analysis project Ga0070727, IMG submission 66722) | Marine sediment microbial communities from the Atlantic coast under amendment with organic carbon and nitrate - tdAd47.2 | ecosystem: Environmental > Aquatic > Marine > Coastal > Sediment | place...
GCATCCGGATTCCGATCGCCGGGCCTTCCGGCGTCCGCAAAGCACGAGCGGACCTCACCCCCTGAAAACCGCTCCGCACCTCACCCTGCCAGCCATCGAGTACCCGGACAGACTCCTAGCCACACAGCTCGACGAGGGTGGAACTCCAAGGGGCAGCTGTCGGCAGCAAGCCGAATCAGAGACGGGTTTCATGTGGGGAACATCCTCAAAATAAAGCCCAAGTGCCCGGTTACAGGCGGGGGATGAAGCCGCCTCCAAAAAGGCCCGAACAAAGCAGATATCTGCCGTCAAAGAGTTCAGACCAAACACACTCATCGACAGTGCTGCCCCACCATCGCCCGAGTTGAGTGCTGCCAGATGATCCTGGGGCATCGCCCACTTGTCCAGTCGCAGTAGCGCACAACCTGACAAAACTGTCAAATTTGCCGTGAGCGGTCGGCGAAGATTCGTCTGGCGCTTACAACGAGCCCGTCCTAGCGCGGCCTGACGGCCGCAGCCAAAGAGGTGAGGGACCAGGGGTGTGGGGATGAAAAACGGCGTTCTGCCGTCACGATGGTGTTGTCACACCGCCATCGCGAGGAGAACGCCGTGGAAAAGTTCGTTCGTCAGTTTAGCGACCGCATCTCCGGAGTCATCTCCTGCTTCGACCGGATTCTGTTCAAAGGCTATCTGCCGCTGGGCTGGGGCGATGCGATGGAAGGTCTGCTGGCCCGGCAGGGGTTGCGGATCAAGGACTTCAAGCCGTTCGTCCTGAAGCATTCGGCGCGGATCAAGGAGCATGCCGAATCGATCGCGGCCCGGGCGAACCGGCCGTTTCATTACGTCAACGGCCGCCTGCGCAAGGATGACTTCGCCCGGCAGATTGCCGAGGACGACGGCATCACCCAGGGGCTGGTCTGTGTGCTGCGGGTGCTCGAACCCTGTCAGAGCTTCCAGATGATCCCCGGCGAAGGTCGACCGCGGCTGGTCAATGCCACACGCAAGTGCCTGTGCTTCTACTTCTACTTCATCGACCGCGAGTTCGGGCTGATGCATGTCCGCATTCAGTCGTGGTTCCCGCTGGTGATTCAGGTGTGCCTGAACGGTCACGAATGGCTGGCCCGGAAGATGGATCAGCACGGCATTGACTATCGCAAACAGGACAACGCGTTCCTGTGGATCAGTGACTGTCCACGGGCGCAGAAGTTCGCCGACCGGTTCGAGAAAAAGAACTGGCCGCGGGTGCTGGGCGCGCTGGCCCGGCGGGTGAATCCGCTGCTGAAGGATGTGCTCGCAGGACTCGAGTACTACTGGGTCATGGATCAGGCCGAGTATGCCACGGACGTCATGTTCCACGATGCCCAGACACTGAAAGCTCCGTATGAAGAACTCCTGAAGCACGCCACGCTGTGCTTCGGGGCCGAGGATGTGTTGACCTTTCTCGGTCGAAAACTGCACGGACAGTTTCAGGGCGAAGTGCTCACGGACATGAAGAAGAAGCGTTACCCGGGAGCGCGGGTGAAACACCGGATGAAAGAAAACTGGATCAAGATGTACGACAAGTTCGGGTGCGTACTGCGAGTGGAAACAGTGATCAACAATCCGCGTGAGTTCAAAATCCGCCGTCACGGGAAACGCCAGGGAGAGATTGTCCTGGGCTGGTTCCCGATGGCCAAAGGCGTGGCCAGCATGCCGCGCTACCGCGAGGTGACTCTGGCTGCCAACCGGCGTTACCTGGACGCTCTGGCGGCAGCCGGTGATCCCGGTGACAGTCAGCACCGGATGCGTCAACTGGCCCGCTCCGTCCACACGAAAGGCCGCAGCCATCGAGGACTGAACCCGGCACGACAGGAAGATGTGGAACTGCTCGCCGCAGTGATGCGCGGCGAACATTCGATTCAGGGCTTCCGCAATGCCGATCTCCGGCAGCAACTGTTCGGACCGACTGCCGACACACGGACCCGCCGGCGTCAAAGTCAGAAAGTGGGTCGTCTGCTCGCGCTGCTGCACGCTCACCGACTGATTGCCCGCATCCCACGCTCACGCCGCTGGCGAGTGACTGTCGACGGCCACAGAACAATGGCCACAATTCTCAGGCTCCACTATGACGCATACACCCACGCCGCCTGACTACTCGAAACATGCGCGCAAACAGCGCGGATGACACAGAAAAAGACTCTAACCAGCGTCGCAATCGCAAGTCGCGCCGACAGGCGTAGCTCACACATCACGAGACACATGCCGGCATCCCCACGAGCGGCAGACCAACGGTCCGCTGATCGAAAGGTCGTTTTCATGAATCGGCTAAAATTCAGCCTCGAACTACCGAGGCGGTTCCACGGATTCAATAGCCTTCGGCTGACCTCACATCGATTCCGTACCGAATATCGCTGGGGGCGCGGCCAATCTGGTCGGGTCGCGGAGTGACACGATGCGACATCATCGACGTTCGATCTGTGAGTGGCGTGTTGCTGGCCATGAACGTTTATGGTGAGTCATCCCGTGCCTTCGGCAGCCGACCACGAGTGGCCGGGCCACTCGGCGGTTGGGCCACCCAGTGGGATGTGAAAGCCTCGTCTGTCAGCTGGATCGCAATCCGATTGCGAAGCAGGAAGTGGATTCCGGTCGATCGGAGAGAAAATCTTGAAATCGCGCGGGGCATTTTCAGAAGGTTGATGTGAGCCCACCTTGGGTGTGCTGAGGGCCAACCCGGAAATCACTGTCGCGTTTGACCCGCAGCCGAACGTGACGGCGCGTCCCGCCAACGTGCTCGGCAACGCCATCGCCATCGGCTTCAGGTCAAACAGTCACGCCTTGATGTTGTCAGTGATTTCCAGGCGGGGATATTTCCAGGTCGGTGCTTCGTTGTCCGTTGGTCACCTTCGGGCCAGGGCAGAAGCCGGCAGGTGCTGTTGTCGTGTTGGGGTTGAGCTGTCACAAAGCGGACTGGTTTTCTCTGGTTCGTTGCCTGACTGACTGTGGCCGACACGAATGACTGACGACGTTTCTGGTGCCGATGCCGTTGATGCTGAGCTGGCAGCGAAGCTTGATGAGTATCTGAGTGCCGTACAGCGCGGTGATGCGCCTGCGGCTCAGACGCTTCTCCAGCAGAGTCCTGAGCTGCAGCCGTTTGTCGAACCGTTGCTGACACTCGATGGGATGACGCCGGATCTGGAGTTTGGCTCAAGTCTGATCGAGGCGCTGGGGCAGGTTGAGGCTGACGAGACGCGCATTCTCGATCGCGACAGTGGGCGTGCAGACGGAAAGAGTGGCGAGCCAGTCAGCGTCACCCTGGCGGACGGTTCTCCGGAGCACCTCAGAGTCGCCGGGCGGAGTGGTGTCGCCGGGCGGAGTGGTGTCGCCGGGCGGAGTGGTGTCGCCGGGCCGGGTGTTGGCGCCGGGCAGAGTGTTGGGCGGCGGACGTTTGGCCGGTACGAGTTGCATGAGGAGCTGGGCCGTGGCGGGATGGGCGTTGTGTATCGCGCCCGGCAGGTGGACCTCGATCGGATGGTTGCGGTCAAGATGATCCTCGTGAATCGGCTGGCGTCGCGCGATGACATTCGGCGGTTCTATCAGGAAGCTCAGGCTGCCGGGCGGCTCAGCCATCCGAACATCGTGGGCATTCACGAAGTCGGCGAGGTCAACGGGCAGCACTACTTTTCGATGGACTGTGTTGAAGGGCGGGGGCTCAACGAGCTGCTCGCGGCCGGGCCGGCACGATCGGCGGTGGCGAGTTCCGGCAGGGCTTCGTCGATGGCTTCTGAAGAGGCTGGCGATTCTGCTCGACGGGCGAGAAAGCTGGCGGCGTCCGGGCCGCACGATGTGCTGACGTTCGATCAGGCCGCGCAGATCATTCGCGACGTCGCTCGGGCGGCTGCTTATCTGCACAGAAACAGAATCGTGCATCGGGACCTGAAGCCGTCAAACATTCTGATCTCCGAGACCGGCCATCCCTTCGTGACTGACTTTGGTCTCGCGCGGGTGACAAGGGATGATGGATCACGGACCGGGTCGGGACTGATCGTCGGCACGCCGAATTACATGTCTCCGGAGCAGGCGGCGGGTCGGCTCGACGACGTCGGGCCGCACAGTGACATCTACAGTCTGGGGGTCATTCTGTACGAGGCGATCACGGGGCGACTGCCGCATCGCGGTCCGAACGCGATGGAGACGCTGGTCCTGGTGATGGAGGCCGATCCGGAACTGCCGCGACGCATCAATCCGCATGTGCCGCGCGAACTCGAAGCCATCTGTCTGAAGTGCCTCGAGAAGAATCCCGAACAGCGGTATCAGTCCGCCGAGGAACTGGCCGAGGACCTCGATCGATATCTGCGGGGCGAGTCCGTCGGGGCGAGTGCTCAGGGCGTTTGTCACCTGTGGCGGCGCTGGCTGCGGCGCGAGCCGGCGCTGGCATCACGCTGGGCGGCGATTCTGCTTGGCGGATTGATCATTCACTTCTCGTGGATGACCGGCGACATCGGCGATTTCAAGCACGGCATCATTCTGCGACTGCTGGGCTACTGGGCGCTCTCGGCCTTTCTGTTTCAACGCGTGCAGCGCAGCGAGAGCCTGGCGTTGCTGTCGCGTTATGCGTGGCTGGCGGCTGATGCCGGCTTTCTGACGCAGATGCTGCTGATCGCTGCCGATCCGGTCGGGCCGCTGCTGGTCGTTTATCCGCTGCTGATTGCGGCGTCCGGTCTGTTTTTTCACGAGGGACTGGTGCTGTTCATGACGAGTGTCTCGCTGGCGTCGTACGCGACGTTTCTGTGGATGCGTCCGGAAGAGGCGGTTCCCTGGCATTACCCGTTGATCTTCGCGGGGATTCTCGTAGTCATTGGAGTCGTCACGTCGCATCAGGTGCACCGGCTGCGGACGCTGAGCCGGCATTTCGGGGCATCGTCCTGAGTCCGGCTCCGAAGGCGACGCGCAGTTCGGTGGAAACCCGCCGTTGAACCGGGGCGAGCTTGCTTCCGTGACGGCGGGTACACGAGACTGCTCCGCGATGGGCCTGGAAGAGCCGCGGCCCGGATGGTACGCGACAGCAGTGACTGGTTCAGTTTGAGCGGGCTCGCAGATCGGCCGGCAGGGATACGACTCCGATGCGCTGGGAACAGAAAGTTCAATACGCCGTTGACAGCGACATCGGGCTGCGCCGAAAGAACAATCAGGATTCGTACACGGTTCAGTTCAGCTCAACGTCGGACGACTGGGAGCGCCGCGGGCACCTGCTGCTCGTCGCCGACGGAATGGGGGGCCACGCGGTCGGTGAGCTGGCCAGCAAGATGGCCGTCGATTCGATTCCGCTGAACTACTCGAAGAGTCGCCACGAGTCGATTTCCGAGGCGCTCACGGATGCCATCGAAAAGGCGAACGGACAGATTTATCAGCGGGGTATGGAGAACCGCGACTTCAATCGGATGGGGACGACCTGTGTCGCTCTGGTGCTTGGCCCGCAGGGAGCGACCGTCGGGCATGTTGGCGACAGCCGCTGCTATCGCGTTCGTGGCGACCAGATCGAACAACTGACGTTCGACCACAGTCTGGAATGGGAGCTGACTCGTGCCGGGCGGCTGAAGCCGGGCGAAGCGTTTCTGCCGGAAGCGAAGCACGTCATCACGCGGTCACTCGGGCCGGAACCGTCGGTCGAAGTGGATATCGACGGGCCGTTTGCTGTGTTTCCCGGCGACCGGTTTCTGCTCTGTTCAGACGGTCTGACCGGGCATGTGCCCGATCATGAAATCGGGATGATTCTGCAGACGCTGCCCGCCGACGAAGCCGTGCGGCTGCTGATCAACCTCGCGAATATGCGCGGCGGGTCGGACAACATTACCGTCGCGGTGGCAGTCTGCGGCGATGCTCCCGCTGGCCAGGCAACGGCTCAGTCGGATTCCAGTCCGCAGTCGACCGAGCCGTCGGTCGGTGCGTTCTGGATGCTCTTCTTCTGGCTGACGATTCTGGTGATCGGCATTGGTGCCGTGTTGATCGTCATGAAGCAGTGGATTGGCGGCGGCGTGTTTACCGGGATCGGTGCGTTGTCGCTGTTCGCACTGGTCGCTTACTGGATGAAGCAGCGTCCTGCTGGAAACGAATCGCTGCCGGATACCGAGCTTCCGCCGCAGACGTATCGCTCGGCAGGTGCCCGACCGACGCAGGAGTTTCTGGCTGGACTTGCGAAACTGACGCGTGAACTGCGCGAGCTGGCTGTCGAAGAAAGCTGGACGATCGACTGGCCTCAGCATGACCGTGCCGTGGCGGCGGCGCGCGAGGCCCTCGATCGCAAGCAGGTCACTCGTGCTCTCAGCGAGATTGGCAAGACGGTCGATCTTCTGATGACCGGCCTGCACGCGCATCGTAAGAAAGTGCGGCTGGCCAGAATCGCCAGTGCGGATGCCGAAGCTCAGCAGCGTGCTGCTCAGGCGGAAGCCGCAGAAGCGGAAATCGACGAGCATGACGCGGAGAGGTCCGAGGACTGAGGGGCGTTCCGAAACCAGAAGCCCGACATTAACGTCGGGGCGAATCGAAACTGACAGGCCGAATCGAAAACTCGATGAGGCTGCGTTCCTGAGCTGTCCCGGATCGTGCGGCAGCGGAGCGCGGGCCGTCATTTGCCAATGGAGTGATCGTGAGCGAAGGGACTGACCAGCAGTCGTCCGAGGTTGAAATCTGGACCGTCAAGAGGGTCCTCGACTGGACGATCGACCATTTGAAGAAGCACGGTTGCGAAACCGCGCGGCTCGATGCCGAGATTCTGCTGGCGTTTTCACGCGGCTGTCAGCGGATCCAGCTTTACACGGAATACGACGCGCCGTTGACGCCGGACGAGCGAGCGAAGATGCGCGATCTCGTCAAACGGCGGGCCGGGCACGAGCCGGTTGCGTACCTCGTTGGCTTTCGCGAGTTCTTCGGAATGGACTTTGAGGTCGAGCCAGGCGTCCTGATTCCTCGGCCGGATACCGAGACGCTCGTGATGACGGCTCTCGAACTGGCGCGCGAGATCGAGTCGCCGCAGGTCATTGATCTGTGTACGGGCTCCGGCTGCGTGGCGGCCGCGATCGCGGAGAACTGTGAGACGGCTGACGTAACGGCGGTCGAGATTGACGACCAGGCGTTCGCGGTGGCGACGAGGAATCTCGCGAAGCACGAACTGACCGATCGCGTCGCGCTGCTGCAGGGCGACCTGTTTGAGCCCGTGCCGGACGAGGAACTGTTCGACCTGATCGTGAGCAATCCGCCTTACGTGACGACTGCGGAAATGGATACGCTTCCGCCCGATGTTCGGTTGCACGAACCGAGAAGGGCGCTTGATGGAGGGGCCGACGGACTCGATCTCGTGCGGCGGATTGTCACGGATGGTCAGACGCGTCTGAACCCCGGTGGCGCGATGCTGCTGGAGATCAGTTCGGAGCAGGCACCCGCTGTCGGAGGACTGTTCGCTGAGGCCGGGGTTTTCGAGCCGGCCATGACGGTCAAGGATCTCGCCGGGCATTCCCGCGTGGTGTGGGCGAGGAAACGCTGAGTGGGCTGAGATGAATTTCGCAGGGTGGGGCAAGTGAAACGAGGCCCACCGTTTTTGAGTGACGAACATTCTGGTGGGCCTCGCGTGGCTCGACCCACCTTGCATGATTGGAAAGTCGAGCCGGACGCTGTCCTTAGGAACGTGTTCGAAACAACTTCCCGCTTATTGTGGCACGCCGCTCCGCGGGGTCAGCCTGGTCACTGGGCTGACCTCGCGGAGCGAGGTGCCACTTTGGGGAAGTTGTTTCCGACACGATCCTTAACGGCGATCCGGGTTCGGTGAAGGCTGCGGGAGGTCCAGGGATGGACATGTTTGTTGTGCGGGGCGGAACGCCTCTGCAGGGACGGATTCGAGTCAGCGGGGCGAAGAACGCGGCGCTGCCGATCATGGCCGCGTCGATCATGGCCGACGGCGCGGTCACGCTGCGCGACGTGCCGGATCTTGTCGATGTCCGCACACTGGCGACGCTGCTCGGCACGCTGGGCCTGCTGGTCGAACGGCAGGACGATCGCACGCTGCGGCTTGAGGTGATCGACAATTCGGCAACGGTTGCGGACTACGAACTTGTGCGGCGGATGCGGGCGAGCATCTGCGTGCTGGGGCCGCTGCTGGCTCGACGCGGGCGGGCGTGTGTGTCGCTGCCCGGCGGATGCAACATCGGTGACCGACCGATCGATCTGCATTTGAAAGGTCTGGAAGCTCTGGGAGCGGAGATCCGGATCGAACGCGGCTACGTGATGGCGTCGGCGAAGCGTCTACGCGGTAACCGGGTTTTCCTGGGCGGCCCGTTTGGCAGCACGGTCACGGGAACGTGCAACGTCCTGGCGGCCGCTGTGCTGGCCGACGGACGGACGACGATTGAGTCGGCGGCGTGTGAGCCCGAGGTTGTCGACTTTGGCAACTTCCTCTGTTCGCTGGGCGCGAAGATCGACGGGCTGGGAACGCCGTTTTTGAGAATTGAAGGCGTGCAACGTCTCGGCGGAACCGAGCACGCGATCATTCCGGATCGGATTGAAGCCGCGACGTTTCTGATGGCCGGGGCGATGACGCGTGGCGACGTGACTGTCGAAAACTGCTGCCCGCAGCACATGAGCGCGATCCTCGACAAGCTGTCCGAAACCGGCGTCGCGGTGGAGCAGTTAGCGAGTGATCAGCTGTCTTCGCTGGCGACGTTGCGCGTGCGTCGCAGCGCGGCTCTGCGACCGGTCGAGTGTTCGGCGCTGCCTTATCCGGGATTGCCGACCGACGTGCAGGCACAGTTTATGGCATTGCTCAGTCTCGCGGACGGGATCAGCGTCGTCACCGACAAGGTCTTTCCCGACCGGTTCATGCACGTTGCCGAACTCGTCCGCCTGGGAGCGCGAATCCATCGCGAGGGGCCGAGCGCGATCATCAACGGTGTCGAGCGGCTCAGCGGCGCGTGCGTGATGGCGTCCGATTTGCGAGCCAGCGCGGCACTGGTGCTGGCAGCTCTGGCGGCGGATGGCGAGACGGTCATTCGACGGATTTACCATCTGGATCGCGGGTACGAGCGGATCGAGCAGCGGCTGAATTCACTCGGCGCGTCGATTCGTCGTGTCGAGGACTGTGCGGAGAACGTGCCGACGAATCTGCAGGTGATTCAGGGCGGCGGCGTGCCGGCGCCGCACATTGCTGTCGCGACAGGCGCGGCGAAAACAGTAACGCGGTCGGAACGCTGATTCTGTCGGTTTGTTCTGACGGGCGAGGCGGGACGGCCTGCAGACTCTCGAACCATTGCCGCGTTCCTTGATCGGCGATCCTTGCAGCGCAGCCCGGCGAGTCCGAACATAAGCGGTCCTGGCCAACGGTGTTGACGCTTCTCAGACAGGTGCCGCAGGGATTCACGATGCAGATTGATGTTCGTTTTTTCGCTCGGGCTCGCGATCTTGTCGGTGCCGAGAGCGTACCGGTTGACCTGCCGGAGCCAGCGACGGTTGCCGATCTCCGGGTCGCGCTGCGGGAACAGTATCCGGCTCTGGAACCTCTGCTGTCGCATCTGCACATCGCGATTGGAACGGACTATGCAGACGATGCGACTCCGCTCGCGGAGACGAGTGCGGTGACGTGTTTCCCGCCGGTGAGTGGTGGTTGATTCCCGCCGGTGAGTGCTGGTTGAGATGAAATCGAGTTGGCTTTCCGCTGCTGACTCCAGGTGCTGGGAGTGATGCGAAATGGCGTCAGGAAACGGGCAGTCTGACGGACGTCGTTCTTCTTCAGATAACTCTCCGCAGCGTCGCGTGCGTCAATGCCGAGCGTTGTTCGTTCTGGGCTGCGGCTTCGATCCGTCTGAAGTCGCCGAGGCGTACGCAGATCGTTATCGACGCTCGCGCAGTCCTGACGAACTGGACTTCAGTGGTGCCGAGCAGATTGTTGCCGGTGCGGCGGACTGGTCGAACGAGGGCAAGTCCGCGTACCGGAACGCGGCGCTCCACGTCGTGCGGCAATGGTGCGCGACGAACTCGGTGCCGCTCGACGAGAAGCTGGTCCTCGTCAGGCGATTTGCGACGGACGATGGTCGGCGTCTGGCTGTCGCCGGATATTTTCCTGACAGCGGGAAAGCGGCACCGCCGGACGCGGACTCTGTGTCGGACGATGCTGCACAGAGCGCGGGCTTGGCAGATGCAGGCCACTCGCCGATGTCGGCAGATGCTGATCGTCAGGCGTTTGATCGTCAGGCTGTGGATGGTCGTGAGTCTGCGGCTGGTCGAATCAAGGCGATCGTGCAGCGCGTGCCGCCAGCGTATGTCGCGTCGGGGCTTGGCAGCGCGGCCGTCGTTCTGATTCTCTATCTCGTCGCGTCGGCACTGTTTTCCGGCGGCGATGACGGAGCCGAGGAGCCTGGGCGAAATGGCGTCGTCGCGGAGTCTGACGAGACGGATACGACCGACGATGCTTCCGGGGCGGAGCAGCCGCGGCTCCCGCCACCGCAGTTTGTGACTGGCGTTCTGCGGGTTTATACCGACGAGCCAGGGTTTGGAGTGCTGATCGATGGGCATCCCGTTCTTGACGGCGATGGCAAGCCAGTCGTCACTCCGTGCGCGGTGACGGTTGAGCAGGGATCACGAGCCGTCAGCGTGTATCGCGAAGGCTGGTTTGATACCGCTCAGCAGATTGATGTCGGCGAAGATTCGGAAGTGACGATTTACGCGGCCGAGGACGCTGCGGGAGTGGGCAGCGACTATCTGAACGCACCGCACCGCGAGGCCAAAGTCGGCAAACCGATTCCGCTCGATGCACTGAACTCGCAGCTTGCCGAATTCGATCCGTTCATCACGCCGGATGGATTGTCGATCTGGTTTGCGGGAGACCGTCCCGATGGACGCGGCATTTTCGTGGCAACGCGCCCGTCGCCCTGGCACGGATTCGATCCGCCGGAACTCGTGCAGACCAGCGCCGACATGCCGGCCTCGCCGAGTGTGACCAGCGATGGGCTGAGCGTTGCGTACGCCGTCCCGAAGAAAGCTCGTCTCCTGTCGACGACGCGCGACAATCCGCTCGGGCGGTTTGAAAACTGGCAGCCTCTGGTCCGGCACGACAGCCTGGTTCCAAACTGGCTCTCGTCGCAGTTGCTGGGCGACGGCAAACGACTCTACTGGGTCGAGGAAAACCGCGGCGTGCTGAAGACGTACGCCGCCAAACGAGAGTCGATTTACGACGAGTTTGGAAAACCGTACGTCGTCAGAATGCCGGGTACGCATCCGCACATGAGTCCGGACGGGTTGCGTCAGTACGAGTTCGATGGTCGTACGCTGAAGCGGCATCGCCGGCTGTCGACATCGAAACGGTTCGTTCTCGACGGCGTTGTTGCGGAGCTGAGTCTCGACTCCTTTCAGCCGTCACGTAAGTCGCGACAGTTTGCAGTCTCGGGCGATGAGCAGTGGCTGTTCTATTGCGACGATCCTGACGGTGCGGCGGACCTCTACATGGTCCGGCTCTCGAAGGCGCCTCGCTGGGGTGTTGCTCCGCGCGGGACGCCGATTGCTGAGAAGGTCGAGATCGCGGCCGTCGAGATGAAGGAGCCGGAGAAGCCCGAGCCGGTCGTGCCTGAGGAGAAGCCCGTTGATCCGCGATCGCTCCCGCTGCCGTACGAAGCGCACTGGAAGGCGTTCTCCGAGCTGGTCAGTCTGCGACAGTACGACGCAGCCGCCGGCCTGCTGGTGAACGCGAAAACCAATCCGGCTCTGAAATCATTCAGCGAGTCCCTGGGCTGGGACGACGAGGACCTTAAGTCAATCCGCAGTTTCTGGAAGACGCTCGAAGAGGGTTTGAAGCAGATCGAACCGGGCACGTCGCTGCGGGTTGGCACGCGGCGCGGCGACTTTGTCGCGGTTCAGTCAGGCGAGCTGGTCACGAAACGTGGTGACCAGGAAGTGCGGCGGCCGATTGCCGAATTCGATTCGACGGAACTGAGTACGCTGTTTGATTCTGTCTTCGAGAAGGACGACGTGGACGCGGCTTACCGTTTTTTCGTTTTGCTTTCCTACGATGCCGAAGCCGTTGCCGCGACGCGCGACCGTCGCATGGAGCAGGCGGGGCCGCGGGCGGACCGGTTTCAGGAGCGGCTTGTTCAACGTCAGCTGCGCTTGTCGCGCGGCGAACTCGAACGATCGAACTTTGCCGAGGGAATCCGGTTGCTGAGGAACGCGCAGCAGCTTGCCGGTGAGACTGCAGCAGCAGTCGAAGTTCAGCAGCTCGAAGAAGAACTGTACTCCTACATCAAGTGGGAACCTCGCGGACCGCGCCAGTGGCAGATCAACGGGCACGAGTTCACCGCTGACGCGCAGCGCTCGAATGGGTCGCTGCTGGTTTCCGAACTGAAGTACCAGAACTTTCAGCTGAGCCTGCAATGGAAGACGCTGGACCTCCCGACTGCTCAGGGCGGGATTTATTTCCGTTACGACGGCGGCAGCAACTTCAGCGACGGCGCGTTCAAGATTCATCTGGCGAATGATGCCGGCGGAGCTGTTGATCAATACTCGACGGGCTCGCTGTTTACCGACACGCCGCCGGATGAGAATGTGACGAAACCGGCGGGCGAGTGGAACTCGCTGAGCATGACGGTTCGTGACGACATCGTTGAGGTCACGATTAATGGAAAGCAGATTCTCACGGCGACTGCCCAGGGAGACCTGCCAAAACGCGGCCTGATCGCCCTCGACGGAGTCAACGGCGGGATCACATACCGCAAGGTGCTGATCAGCGAGCTGCCGGAAGAGTGATGCGGTTCCGGGCAAGTTGTGTGTCCACCGCCGGGAACACGCCGGAAACTGTGTGTCGATTGGGGGCGGCGATTTCTCAGGATCGTGCTTCACACGGGCTTTTACCGCGGAACTGCTACCTGGCGTCCGGTTCGACTTTGTCTGCCGGGACGAACTTTGCCGACTGAAGAATCGAGTCGAGCTGTTTCCAGATCGCGTGCTCGTGGGGCTGCGGAGAGGCTGCGATCGACAACAGCAATCCGTTGTGCTCAGCAGATTCGCGCGCTGAAATCGCGAACCGCAATGTCTGAGCCTGCCCGGTGCGGAATGGCTCGGCCCATTCGAGTTCTGCCCGATACGTCTGCGGCTTCTTCTCGACAGGCGTCAGCTTCAGTTTGAAATCCTGCGGATCAATGCCGAGCTTGCGGCCTCGCGAAACAGCAGTCGCCAGGCCGCGATAGTATTTCAGAAACTCCTCGTGCAGTTGCTTCTTTGTCAGCGGCTTTGTTTCCGGCAACCAGAAGACGAGCGCGTACGAGAAGAAGTCTTCGGCCCGCGAGTCGAACATGCCGGGCGCAAACCGGATCACCTCAGTCCCGTTGAGCGCCATGTCACGCGCAAAGCCGGGGGGCAGACTGATGGTTTCGCCGCTCCATTTCTCGGGAGCTTCGAGCTGGACGGTCACTTTCGGTGCGGTGGCCGGTTTGTCCTTCGTGTCCTGCCCGAAAGCTGTCGTGCCGATCAGGGCGAAGCAAATCGCAGTCAAGGATCTCATCGCGTTTCTCCATGGGTAAGACGGCAAAACACAGACGGTTCTGACGGAGCTGGATTCGCGAGAATTCAGACTGCAGAACAGACGGACTGAATTCCTGCGACTCCAGCTGCTTTTCAGCGTCGAGTGAACTGCCCGTTCCAGGCTCAGCCGGCCAGGATCTGCTGTTCCAGACGCTCGACAACGTCGGACAGATTCCAGCGACGGCCACCGACGAGGACGTCCGTTTCAGATCGCAGCCAGGTGTCGATCTTCTTTTCGGCGGCGACGACGGTACTGTGATTCCGACCGCCGAAGAAGTCGCCAATCTCTTTGTACGCTGCCTGCGTGTGTCGCCGGGCGAGGAACATCGCGAGCATTCGTGGCTGGCTGACACTGCGGGTTCGGCGGCTTCCCTTCAGGTCGTCGTCCGACACGCCGAACAGGTCGCAGACGGCTCGTTCGATATCCGCCAGCCGGACAACGCGAATGCAGTCCCGTTCGAGTTCGGACAGAGCCTGTCGCGCGACGGGCAGTGTGACCTTGCGACCGGTCATCTGCTCCCAGGCACGCAGCGTGTTGAGGGCTCCTTCGATCTCTCGCACGCTATGGACGAATCGCCGGGCAACGTAGTCGAGTGCGTCGTCAGCGATCTGAGTTTTCAGTTCGACGCACTTTGCGCGGGCAATTTTCCGGCGGGTTTCGCTGTCTGGAGACTCGATCCGACAGACCATGCCGCACAGCATTCGAGTCACCAGCTCTTCGCTCATGCGTTTGAGCAGTCGCGGGTGGCAATCCGACGTGACAACCACCTGTCCGCCGTGGCTGACGATCTGGTTGTACGTGTGCAGAAACTCTTCCTGCATCGCCTGCTTGCCGTCGAGAAAGCTGATGTCGTCGACGATCAGGACGTCAACATTGCGGAACCGCTGCCGAAAACCGGGGAGTGCCTGGGTCCGCAGTGCGTGGGTGAACCGGTTGCCGAACTCTTCGGCGGTCATGAACAGAATGCCGAGCTGAGGATGCTGCCGGCGAATGTCCAGGTAGATGCCTTCCGCCAGATGCGACTTGCCAGTGCCGACAGAACCATGCAGATACAGCGAGCTGAGTCGGTCACCGGGGGCGAGGCAGACCTGGCGGGCGGCTGTCAGAGCGAGTTCATTGCAGGGGCCGACGACGAAGTCTTCGAGTTTCATGAACCGTCGCTGTTTGCGATGCGCGCTGGCCGTCGCCCGCCCAGTTGCGGCAGAGGCTCCCGCCGAGTTGTCGACCGTTACGGAAGGTGCTGCTGCCAGACCGGGGAAGGGCAGTGTGCCTCGCGGAGTGACGGAAGTGGTTGCTGGATTCGGTGTCGGCTCAGGACGGCGAGGGGAATCGTCTGCGGACTCGGTTGCGAGCGTGCTGTCGACGCTCCAGGCAACATCGGCCGTGGGGGCGAACTCGCGGGCGAGCGTCTGAACGGTTTTTCCAAAACGGCGCTGCATCCATGTCTGCAGGAATGGACTGCCGACAGTGATGTGCGCAATCTGGCCGTCGAAAGCGATGACGCTGCGGTTCTCGAACCAGTTGCCGAAGTTGCGCTCGCCGATTTCGGCACGCAGCTTCCGCACCAGTTGTTCCGTCACGTCTTCACGCACATCTGACGGGCTTGTCGCCGACAACTCGGGCTGCATCTTGCGACCCTCTGTGCGCACTCCGTCCTTGAGGGGCAGAATCCACCGGCAGTCTCAGCGATGTAAACATACGGGGCGACGTGAAAACACGGGCGCCGTATCACGATCGGAATCGTGATCGTCTCTCGCTGGCCGATCGGTTTCTGACACCCGGTCGATCCATCACGCTCCTGCGGGGCCGGTTCGTTCGAGAGTGCTGCAGCTGCGCCGAAGATGCGGCACAAACTCAGCGGCTCCGCCTCAGCGGAAATCGAACGGACACTCCGTTGCCGGCGTATGAATCTCGCGGTCTGGAGATGCGAAATGATCAGGGATGGGAATCGGGAAACCATCGGCCGACTGAAACCCGATGCGGTCCGCAAGGCACCACCCTCAGGCGAATCGTTCCGGGAATCAGCCACGCGTGGCCGATGGCTCCTGTCACTCACTCAGTGCGGGCGATGTTAGCCCCGGCCACTCTCCAGTCAAACCATTTTGAGTGGCCTGGTTGGTGAGAGTTTCCGGTCGGCGATCGAGGCGACCGGAATCCCCGGAAATCCCGCGAGCACTCACTGAATGGCTCTTTCGGAACGCCGCGATTCCGTGTTCAGAAGATGTGAAGGAAGCAGCGGCGAGGTGACTTGACGGCGAGCGAGAAGCCACTCCGCACGGTCGATGATTGACCTGCTCGCGCGGCACGCCTTCATAGCGGGCAGGCCTCTGCAGCACGGAAGTCGGGGCGGAATCGTGTGGCGATCGTTGGCGGGACGCCATGCCCTGCCGAGTCACCGTGTTGGCGCTTGGACCGACAGATTTCAATCTTGCGGCGCGAGGCGTCGGACGCCGTTTAAGACCGTTTTGTCATCAGCCTGCGATGGCGTTCTTCCGTTATTCAGCGTCGCGCGGCTGATGGCAGTTCTCCCCTGCGCTGCGCTTCCCGGCGTCGTTCTGGAGACTGGCTTTCATGAGTGTCAGGTCGCTGCTGCGAAGGACGAGCCACGGATCAGCGGCGGCAACGGTTACGCGGCGAGGCGACCGAGAACGTCGATGACAAGCCGGCTTGCATCGCATCAGGGCCGGGAGTTGAGGCGTGATGTGCGGCGGCGACGTCCGTTGGCCGACGAAGCTGTTCAGGGCAGCTTCTTGTCTGCTGAGGCATACAGGCCGAGCGTTGCCTGGCCGACTGCTGAGATGGCAGTGACGGCGACGGCGATGATGAACCCGCCCATCACCGCGTATTCGACAGAGGTCGGGCCGTCTTCGCTGATCAGAAACTGCCGGATGCTTTTCGACAATGCCAGCATGAAACCGGTATCCAGATTGAGGGGAAGGAGCGGCGCGTTACGAGCGGACCTGCGCCGCGCTGAATGCTGCACTCGTATTCTGGCTCATGGTCGACACGGCGGCGTTGAGCTGCGGCGGATGCCTCCCGATCTGTCCGCATCTGTCGTCGCGTTGCTCTTCAGATGACCGATCATCCCGAGACAACGGCATGTCACGAAACTCGGTCTGCAGCGGTCGCGTGGTTACTTGTCCGAGTCCGCGTCGCCGACACGCACGATCTCGACGGTCACTTCGGCGGCCTTCTGCTTCAGCTCGAAGATCCGGTCGTCGAGCTTCGCGACGATCTGCTCGAATTCCTCAACCTCTTTCGCGTTGTTCCCCTGCTCATGCTTTCGAAACAGAAAGAGGTACGTGACGTTCTGCGGCCGCCAGCGATGGAAGTACATCTCGTTCTTCTCGATGACGGCTTCGCGGAGTTCGTCGTGAGTTGTGCCGATAAACGCGCGACCGATTCTTCCGTCCGTTCTGAAGTCTTCCGCGAGTTGAGTCTCAGTCAGTTTCCAGTTGAGCGGTTTGCCATCGATTTTCAATTCGTATTCGCCAGCACGGAGACCATTAACCTTGAGCTGGGCAAGCATACTCAGGGGGTGCTCGAACCGTACCTCAAACGTCAGGCCTTCGGTCGTCGCGCGCGGATTGAGGACTTCGCAGCCGTGAGACTGTTTCAAAGTGCCGTCGGCGTCGATTTCGACACGCTGTGTTCCGAGCCGTTCCTTCGCTGACAATGGCCGGGGGCCAAACGTCTTCACCTCAAAAAGTGTACTCACCAGTTTGTAACCAAGGTCGTTCAGGTGGAGCCCGTCGTCAGTGATTGAAAGCCTGGCGGATTCACCTTGGGCCTGTCTCAGATCTGTTTTAAGCAGGGGATAAAGGCTGACAAATCGGAGTCCGCGTCGTTCTGCGAGCTTCTGAATCGCCGAACCGTATTCTCGGCGGAGTTCGTTCTGCGCGGTTGGATCGGGGAGTGGTGGTGGCAGGTGAAACAGCGGGCGAGGCGAAAACAGAACCAGTTCCGCACCGGTCGGAGCCAGGTCGTCGAGCAGTTTTTCGTACTGTTTGACGAACGTGTCGAGGTAGGCGTCGCCGTTGAACGCTTCGTTGCCGCCGTAGTGCAGGAAGATGACGGTCGGCTTGAGGCCCTTGACCTGTTCGATCATCCGGGCATAGCCCTTTGCCGGGGCGTCGAAGATGCCTCGCGATTCGGCGAAGACGGTGTCGCCGCTCCAGCCGAGATTGCGGACGGAGAACTTCCGGTCCGGGAAGCGAAGCTGAAACTCTGTCTCTAGGTAGCCGTATCGCTGAGCCCGCTCGAAGAACGTTCCGCCCAGCAGAACGACGCGGTCGCCGTCACGGAGTTCAAACGGTTCTCGACGTTTGGCAGCACTGGCTGTGGGCAGGGAAGCGTTCAGGGCGAAGGCCCAGAACAGGGCGACAAACGTCAGATTTCGCAGCGACATCAGCGAGTCCTCAGAAACCGAAAGCAGATTCAATGCTGGTTTCTAAGCTGACGCGCCTCGCAGGGAAAGTCTGCGATGTCTCGGCCAGTTTGAGGCTCAGTCATTTGACCCGAAGCCACAGGCGACGGTGTTTCGATCGCCTGGCAAACGCCATCGCCTGCGACTTCGGGTCAAACAGACGCACTGGTAGTTCTACGCACTCAGGAGCAGGCCGACCATGACGTCGTAGAGGGCGTGGCAGCCGACGGTGATGCCGAAGCCTCGCAGCAGGAAGACGGCTCCGAAGAAGCAGCCGGCCGTCGTGCGGAACGTGAAGCTGAACAGCGAGAACGCTTCTCCGCCCGAGCCGACATAGTGGGCGACGGAGAACGCCAGACTCGTCAGAAAGACGGCCATCACGGCGGCCCATTTGCCAGGCATTCGGAAAGCTCGCGTCAGGACGAGCAGGCTGGCCGGGATCAGCATCAACCGGAACATCACCTCTTCGTAAACCCCTGCGCCCAGATAGCTGATCATTCTCTGGCCGAGTTTGCCGTCGATCGCCAGCAGCGGGCGTTCGCCGGCCATGCCTTCCCGGATCGAAACCTCGCTCGGGAAGAAGCACTGAAACGCCATGTCCTGGAGCTGGGCGACAAACAGCAGAACGACCGCCAGCAGCAGGCTCTCGGCGAACATGCCGACCAGTGTTTCGCGAGAGATTCGCCACGGATATTTCCCGTAGCGATGCCAGCCCAGAAAGATTCCGACCAGCAGGATCGGCAGGATGAAGGCCTGGGCGCCGGCCTGTTCGAGCCAGCCGCGCATCCAGAAGTCGGCCCCGTTGCGAAGTCCGTTCGCTTTTCCGTTGCCGAGCCAGAGAACGCCAATCTCGTACGCCAGCAGGATTGGCAGCAGGAAAATCAGGCACGGCAGCGGCTCGCGCGCCTCGGCCCAGTACGGGAGCAGCGGCTCGCGGCGTTCCGCGGCCTCAAACTCCAGTTCGTCCAGGCAGGGGGGCAGTTCGATGCGGGCCATGCAGCAGGTCCGGGTAACCAGAAAACGCCGCCGGGGCGTCACCGACAGGAACACTCGACAGTCGAGAAACAGCGACCGACGGTGCAGGAAGACGAGTCAGCTTCGTCATTTATCGGTCGCTGGAGCGGCGTGCTTTGGCCGTTCTTGAGCCAAACCTGCAGCCGATTGCAGCGGAAGAACCGATTCGGTACGTTCGCCCCGCAGAGCAGTCAGGATCGGTTCAGCCGGCACAGGCAGACGGCATGTGCGGCGCGGTCGGAAACGCGAAGATCGGGCGATTTCGGCTCGCAGCGAAACTCGCGCAGAGTTTCGGAGTCTCGTGTCAGCCGAAAGTCTGCGCGACTTTCGCTACGCGGTGAGCGGCGCGTTCTGGTACGGCGACCATCGAAACGGCTGGCGTTGTTCAGCACGGCGGAGCCATGAACGAACAGCAGTTTCTGAAACTGATCGCGGGGCAGCCGATGCCGGGGGGCGGGCTGCTCCGTTTTCTTTTGCGAGTCGCCTCGTGGCCGTACGCCGCCGCGATGCTCGTCCGCAACCGGCTGTTCGACTGGTGCATTCGCCGCGTCCATTTGCCGCCGGTTCCCGTGATCAGCGTCGGTAACGTGACGACTGGCGGAACGGGCAAGACGCCGGTCGTCGCGCTGTTCGTTCAGCAGCTGCAGCAGTCCGGATTGAGGCCCGGGATCGTCAGTCGCGGTTACCGATCGCTCGACGACGAGGGCAATGACGAACGCCGCGTCCTCGACATTCTGTGCCCAGGCGTGCCGCACGTTCAGGATCGTGATCGAGTTGCCGCTGTCGAGACCGCCGTCTCCGAGTACGGCTGCGATGTCATCGTTGCCGACGACGCGTTCCAGCACCGTCGCCTCGGACGGACACTCGACGTCGTGCTGATCGACGCGACAAATCCCTGGGGCTACGGAGCCGTCCTGCCGCGCGGCCTGTTACGCGAGCCGCGATGTGGCCTGCGTCGAGCCGGCCTGATCGCGATCACGCGAGCTGACCAGGTCGAGCCAACCGTGCTCGACAGCATCTGGGACGAGGTGCAGCGATACGTCTCTGCGGCGCCGCGCGTCGAAATCGCGTTTCAGCCGACGGGATTGCGGTCACATTCTCCCCGAGACAGTGCGACGCTTCACCCTCCCTCTGGGAAAGTCGACTGCGAGGCACGAGCAGCCGGGGAGGGCGACACGCCGGGCAGTGATGCTGGCTCGTCGCGGGACCTCGCGACTGCAGAACCAGGGCAGACCCTCCCCGCTCGTTCCTCGCGACCCTCCCAGTGGGAGGGTCAAGAAGGCGACACCGCGACCGGAGTGCCGCGCGAAAGCGTCAGACACATTGGCAAAAACTCCCCACGCCGAGCGGTCGTCTTTTCCGGCATCGGCAACCCGGACGCATTTCGGGCGACGGTCGAGACGCTCGAAATCGACGTCGCCGCGTTCCGAGCATTCCCCGACCACTGGCACTATTCCGCGGCTGACCTCACCGATCTGGCCGCATTGGCGAGCGGACACTCCGCCGATCTGTTGCTGACGACGCTCAAGGATCTGGTCAAGCTCCGCGACCTGCCGCATCCGGACGTTGAGATGGCGGCCGTTGACATCTCGGCGGTCGTGGCCGTTGGCGCGGACGTCTTCGCGGCGGCGATTGATCGTGTGGCCGGTGCGGTGTCAGGCGGCGTCGCAGACGAGTGAGTTCGTTTCCGAGGCAGCGTCCTCACCGATTTCGGCACTCGCCGCCCAGCCGATCCGTGCTGTCGCAGGTTCATCCAGAGACCCGGACCGCGAGACTTCAACACGCACGCCATAAGTGTGCCGGGCTGTCGTGCGGAAGCTGAGTTCTGTTTCGTCGAGCCCCTCGCACTCAAACTCCGGCGTCGCGGCGAGCGGTGGCGAAAACGGCAGATGGACAGCCACAAGCCGTTGCCCGACAGCGAAGTCGATCTGGACTTCGCCTTCGAAAACGTCATACCCCTCCTGCCGCGACCGCGACATCCACTGCTGTGCATCCGGCCCGAATCGCGCGGAGGCTGAGTCCTCGACGAGTTCTGCCAGCGCGTCCGGTTCGTCGACCAGAGAAACCGCTTCATCGCGTGGCACCACGGAACGCAGGTCGTCGCCTCCACCCTCGCTCTGGGAGGGGCGCGAGGAACGAGCGGGGAGGCCCTGCTCTGATTCTGCACTCGCAAGGTCCTGCGACGAGCCAGCATCGGTGCCCGGCGTGTCACCCTCCCCGGCCACGCGTGCCTCGTGGCCGACCGTTTCGGAGGGCGGGTTAAGCAGACGGTCGAATGTTCGGAGACGGCGCCCCGCTCGGTGACTCGTCGAAAACGCGAACTGAACTCCGAAACCCACTGCGAACAGCCCGAGCAGCGCGGCGAGACCTCCACCACTGCCCGCCGGCAACAGTGCAAGCCCCAGCATGACGCCCGGCAGCAGGCTCAGCGCTTCGGGCAGCAGTCCGTCTTCGGCGCTCAACGAACGCGGATCGTCGCCTTTCAAAAAGCTGGTCGTCAGGACGGAGACAGCCATCGCCACACAGCCGACGAGACAGGCTGCCCACTGAGTTGCCAGACCGGTCGCGTCCCCGGAAATCCGCCGCGACAGCACGACGGCCGCAATCAGCCAGACGCCTGTCTGCAGCCCACAGGCCAGCACTCGCCACTGCTGCTGTTGCAGCTTTCTCACACTGTCCGACTGCCGCATACCGACATCCCTGCCGCAAACGCCTGAAATTTCCCAACCTGAGTCCGGAGCGTTGCTTCCGCCCCCAACTGTGTCAACACGACATCGCAGCGGTCCGCACGCTCAACCGCACCCCAGGCCGTCGGCAGGTTTCTCCGCAACCTGCAACAACGCAGGAGCGAGGTGGTTTTTCCGCGTTGGCGATCCCACGCACGTTCGACCGTCGATTCAGACTCGCTGCGAGTTTCGGAGAAACTCGCCTACGCCTGAGTTGCCGGGGATGGCCACGAAGAAGCACGAAAAGACACAAGAACTCAGGAGTCTCTTCTTCGTGTCTCTTCGTGCTTTCTCGTGGCGATCAATCGAGCATCCGATCACGTCATCGGGATCTTGCGTGACAGCAGGAACGCTGGGATCAGGAGGGCGGCGACTGCGGCGGCGTACGTTGGGTCGGCGGCGGCGAAGAGGATGATCGACGCAGAAAGCGTGATGTACGACAGCAGCATGATCTTCACCGCGGTCTGCACTCGTGCGGGCGAGGGATCGCTGACGGCTCGGATCAGGCGGCGGATAATTGTGACGGCGATCACCACCAGAACGAACAGGGCTGTTGTTCGCTGTGGCTGTTCCGGAGCGTGCAGCAGGAAGGCCAGCAGCGTGCAGAGGCCCAGGTTGACGACGAAGGTCGCCGACAGCAGTTGATTGCGGGAACTGGTCTTCGTCTCCTGGCGGGCGAACCAGGTCAGGCCGACGATGTAGAGACCGAAGCCCGCCGCCACATGCACCTGCGGCAGGCACCAGAGTTCTCCGGTCGGCGAGGCGCTCGCGCCGAGCATCACGTTGAAGAACCGGCAACCGCCCATGATCAGCGGCGCCAGCGGGGTATTCTTCAGAGCGCCGTCGTACAGCCAGACGACCGTTGTCAGGGCAGCGGCGATCAGCAGCGAATTGTTCCCGACGAAGCTCGCGACACCCAGGCCGCTCAGATTCAGCACGAGTGCCAGGATCAACGCCGCCTTCGCGGAAATGCGACCGGACGGAATCGGTCGACCGGGACGCTCCTGCGCATCGACATCGCGATCGAAGAAGTCGTTGAGAATCATCCCGGTCCAGTACAGACAGACCGACGCGGCCAGCAACAGGCCGAACGTCCCGGTTGGCTCCAGCGTGGGATGCGTCAGTAGAAAGCCGAGCACAATGTCCGCTCCCGCCGAAAACACCGTCGGCAGCCGCACGAGTTGCAGCAGGGCGAGGCCTTTGCCGGATGAAGGCGGCGATGTTTCTGTTGAGCTGGAACCGGAGTCGTCTGACATGAGGGAGCTTTCGTCGTGCGGGTCTTGACAGGAGAAAACAGAGGGAACTGAGGCTCTGTGACCTCTGGTTTCTCCTGTTCAATCATCCTTTCTGATTGCCGAAGGAGGATGCTACCTCAGTGAGTCGTTCGTCGGCAGTGTCTCAGTTTGCCTCCGTGTGCCACTGGCAGAGCCAGTGGCACACGGAGGACTTCTCGTGGGAGAACGTGTCGCAATCTCGCGAGTCGGGTCTGCTTGCAGTCGGGACACTGCTCGGCGAATCTCTCCGACCCTCACGCACTGATGCGTCCGCTTCGGATCGTGTTCAAAACAACTTCCCGTTTTAAAGTGGCACCTCGCTCCGCGAGGTAGGCCTTGCAATTGGGCTGGCCTCGCGGAGCGAGGCGCCACTGTGGGGAAGTTGTTTCGGACACATTCCTTACTCTTCGCGCTCACGGAATTCCTGTCATGCGATCCTGCCTGCCTGTCTCGTTGTTCTCTCTGACTGTTTCGACGCTGTCTGTGTTGGGATTCAGTCTCGTCTTGCACGCCGAGGATCGGGTGCTCATCGAATGGCAGACTCAGCAGCTTAGTGACGTCTTCTTTGGTGAAGGAGCGACGGCGGGGGACATCAACCGCGATGGGAACTCGGACATTGTCTCCGGGCCGTTCTGGTACGAGGGGCCGGCGTTTCAGAAGAAGCATCTCATTTACGAACCGAAGCCGTTCAATCCGCTGGGGTACTCGGACAACTTCTTCTGCTACGTCGAGGACTTCAACGGCGACGAATGGCCGGACGTGCTGGTCTACGGTTTTCCCGGCAAAGATGCGTCGTGGTTTGAGAATCCCCAGCGCCGCGAGGGCTTCTGGGAGCGGCACATCGTCATGGACGTTGTCGACAACGAATCTCCGCAGTTTGTTGACATCAATGGCGACGGGCAGCGCGACATTGTCTGCAGCACCGGGGGCTTCTTCGGGTTCGCCGAGGTCAATCGCGAGGACCCGACCGCGAAGTGGAACTTCCACAAGATCTCGGACAAGTCGGCAGGCGGACGGTTTACGCATGGGCTCGGAATCGGCGACGTGAACGGAGATGGCCGTCTCGACCTGCTCGAAAAGAACGGCTGGTGGGAGCAGCCTGAGTCGCTCGACGGCGATCCTCAGTGGAAGAAGCATCCGATGCAGTTCTCCGGTCCCGGCGGGGCGCAGATGTTCGCGTACGACTTCGACGGCGATGGTGACAACGACGTACTGACCTCGCTGGCCGCGCACGGCTTCGGGCTGGCGTGGTACGAGCACGTCGCGACCGATGGCGAGATCAGGTTCGTCAAGCATGAGATTCTGCAGGCCGATGGCTGGCGTCCCGACGGCTCGACAGCCCCCAACGATCCGCGGCTGGTTGCGAATCCGTACGGCGTCAACTTCGCGCAGCTTCACGCGATCGATCTGGCGGATATCGACGGCGACGGCCTCAAGGACATCGTCACCGGCAAGCGGTACTGGGCTCACGGTCCGAAAGGCGATGCCGAGCCCGACGCGCCGCCCGTTCTGTACTGGTTCCGAACGGTTCTCAGCAACGATGCCAATGGCAAGCCGACCGTCGGCTTCGTTCCGCACCAGATCGATGATGCGTCCGGAGTTGGCGTCGAGGTCAAGGCGCTCGACATCAACGCTGACGACGCGCTCGACATCGTTGTCGGCAACAAGAAGGGGACATTCGTCAGCACGCAGTCGCGACGGACGGTTTCGGAACTGGAGTGGAAACGAGCGCAGCCAATGCGGCTCGACCAGGCAGCTCGGTCGACAACCGACGGCCTGCCACAGAACGAGGGGCTGGAACCTGAAGACGCCGCGAAGGCGATCACTGTTCCGGACGGCTTCAAGGTGCAGCTGGCCGCTGGCGAGCCGCTCGTGCATCAGCCGGTGGCGTTTTCGATTGACCATCGTGGCCGGCTGTGGGTCGCGGAAGCTCACACGTACCCGCAACGTGCTCCGGAAGGCGAAGGCAAGGACCGGATCATCATCCTCGAAGACAAGGACCTGAACGGCTCGTTCGAGTCCCGCAAGGTTTTCATCGAAGGCCTGAATCTGGTCAGCGGACTGGAAGTTGGCTTCGGGGGCGTGTGGGTTGGAGCGGCTCCGTATCTGATGTTCATTCCGGATCGGAACGGCGACGACGTGCCGGATTCGGCCCGAGGGGCCAGAGACCGGGACCAGGGAAAGGACCAAAGGCGGGGGGAGGGAAATGCCGTTCAACTCTCGGCCTTTCTGAGCCCTGAGCCCTCAGCCCTGCAGTTTCCCAACGACGTTCCACCGGGGGCGACGGTGCTGCTTGACGGCTTCGGCTGGCACGACACGCATGAGACGCTCAACGCGTTTATCTGGGGTCCGGACGGCTGGCTGTATGGATGCCACGGCGTGTTCACGCACTCGAAAGTCGGCAAACCGGGGACTCCGGACGAGCAGCGGCAGGGGCTCAACGCGGGCGTCTGGCGTTACCACCCGCTGCGGCACGAGTTCGAGGTCTTTGCACACGGGTCAAGCAATCCCTGGGGCGTCGACTTCAACGATCACGGCCAGACCTTCATTACTGCCTGCGTGATTCCGCACCTGTTTCACATGATTCAAGGGGCTCGTTATCACCGGCAGGGCGGGCAGCATTTCAACCAGCACACGTACGACGACATCAGGACGATCGCCGATCACGCTCACTACGCAGGCAGCATTCGCGATCACGCCTGGTGGGGCCGCAACGAAGCGGTCGCCCATAATGACACGCACGCGGCCGGCGGCGGGCACGCTCACTGCGGAGCGATGATCTACCTCGGCGACAACTGGCCGACGCGGTACCGCAACTCGCTGTTCATGGCGAACATCCACGGCAACCGGATCAACAACGACGTGCTCGTCCGGAAGGGATCGGGCTTTGTCGGGACGCATGGTCGTGATTTTCTGTTCGCCAACGATCGCTGGTTCCGCGGCATCAATCTGAAATACGGCCCGGACGGCAGCGTGTACGTCATCGACTGGTACGACAAGAACGCCTGCCATCGTCATCAGCCGGAAATCTGGGACCGCACGAACGGGCGAATTTATCGAGTGACGTTCGGCGATCAGAAGTCGAAGCGAGTTGATTTGGCGGCAGCTTCGGATGACGCACTGGTCGATCTGCAGTTGCACGAGAATGACTGGTACGTCCGCATGGGGCGTCGGCTGCTCATGGATCGTGGCGAAGCCAAGGTTGCCGACAGGCTGCGAAAGATTGCACTGTCGGACCGTTCGGTGCCACAGCGATTGCGAGGTCTGTGGACGCTGCACGCGACCAGCGGTGTCGATGCCGAAACGACGCTGAAACTGCTGAGCGAAACCGGTCGCGATTCCGAGTACCTGCGCGCGTGGGCGATTCAGCTCGAACTGGAAGATGGTGCGGTTTCAGAATCTGTCGCGGGCCGTCTGAACGAGCTGGCCGTCAGCGATCCATCGCCGGTCGTGCGTCTGTATCTGGCGTCGGCGATGCAGCGTCTGCCGCTGGAACAGCGCTGGCCGATCGCGGAAGCGCTGGTTGCTCATGTCGAGGATGCGGACGATCACAACCTGCCGCTACTGATCTGGTACGGCGTCGAGCCACTCGTGCCGCACAATCCGGGACGGGCTCTGGCGCTGGCGTCAGCGTCGAAGCTCCCGACGGTCTCGCGGTTTGCCTACCGGCGGGCGGCTGCCGAATCCGAGAGTCTGAAGACGCTGCTGGTCTCGCTCGGGAAGACGGACAGTCTCGACACGCAGCGGCTGATTCTCGAAGAGATCACCAGCGTCGTGCGCACGCGCGGCAAGCTCGAAATGCCGAAGTCCTGGCCGGACGTCTATGCAAAACTCGCGAAGAGTATGGCCGACGATATTCGGTCGAAGGTGCAGTTCATCACGGTCAAGTTCGGCGACAAGTCGATCTTCCCGGCGCTGCGCGAACTGGTGGCCGACGCGAAGCTCGATGCCCAGTCGCGGCTGCAGGCACTCGATGCACTGCTCAGCGGCAATGACGACGAACTGCCGCCGCTGCTGCACAAGCTGCTGGACGATGCGGCTGTTCGCGGTGCCGCAATTCGCGGGCTCGCCCGGTATGCACACCCGAAGACGGCGAAAGAGATTCTGTCCCGCTACTCAAAGCTGGCGGCGGAAGAACGGGCCGACGCGGTGGCGACGCTCGCGTCACGAACCGAGTACGCCCTCGAACTGCTGTCCGCCATCGAGCAGAAGACGGTTGCCAGGAATGATCTGTCGGCCTTCACGGTTGGCCAGATGCGACGGCTGAAGGACGA
>Ga0070727_10001269_pt1 | contig 27216 bp, 22 predicted proteins | sample tdAd472_FD_66722 | JGI IMG/M metagenome (GOLD analysis project Ga0070727, IMG submission 66722) | Marine sediment microbial communities from the Atlantic coast under amendment with organic carbon and nitrate - tdAd47.2 | ecosystem: Environmental > Aquatic > Marine > Coastal > Sediment | place...
AAATTTGATGCACCCGCGAACACTACGTCAGTATTTGACCGGAGGAAAGATCAGATCGTTTGAAGAAGAAAAAAGCGTTTAAAAATATTACGGAAATGAGACAAATGTTTCCCTTTTTGGCACTCAGAGTGTATTCCTAAAAGAAAACAAATTGCTGCATTTGCAGAATAAGGGGCCTGGGAATTGTCTGAGCTGACCGCCGGACTGATACGACGCTTGACGGGACGTTATGGGATTGTCCTGACCCTCTTGGCCGTCCTGGCTTTTGTCGGCTACCTCATCTTGGAAACCTTGATTGCCGCAAACCAAAGCAATGGCGCCGTGATCAATTTGAGCGGCCGCCAACGCATGCTTTCACAGCGGATTGCCAGCTTCGCATCGCAATTGGTCCGTGCCGGGACGTTGTTCGATGCTCAAACCATTGCCGATGAATTGACCGCCAACCTGGACCAGATGGAGCGGGCCCATCTTGGTTTGACCAAAGGGAATAAACGGTTGGGCTTGCCGCGCGATCTTCCTGAAAAAGTTAGGGAGTTTTATTTCGGACCAGCCGGTGATCTGGATATCAAAGTTAAAAAATTTATTGAGGAAGGGCGACTGTTGGTCGCTGATGAATTCAAACTTAGGCACGAGTTTAACCGCCATTACCTTTATGTCAGAGACGTCGCGCGTAACGAGCTTTTAAAAGACCTCGACCGGGTGGTGAAGCTCTATCAGGAGAGCGCCGAGGACCGCATCGCGACGCTGCGCCAGATGCAACTGGTTCAGCTGATTTTGACGCTTTTATTCCTTCTCGTTTCGGCCTTATGGGTCTTCGCACCGATGATCGAGCGTGTCCGGCGGGAAATGGAGACCCAACTCTCCGGAAGTCGGCGGATCAGGGCGATCCTCGAATCAGCAAAAGAAGGTATTCTGACCTTCGACAAAGACGGCGTTATTGAAACCATCAATATCGCCGGCTTGGAGATGTTCGGTCACCAAGGCGGGGCTTTGGGGGGCGTTCATATTTCTGCCCTGCTGCCACAGGCATTTCCGGCAGATAGCGATTGGGCCGCGGAAAGCGAGGAGGCGGTCGGACTGGATGTCGCCCAGGAAACGCTCGGCCTGAAAAGCACCGGCGAGTTTTTCCCCGTATCCTATCGTCTCAGCCAGGTTGAGGTTTCAAAAGGTCAGCTTTTCACGCTGGTGATCCATAATGAAACGGAACGCAAAAAGACGGAAAAGGAACTAAAGCTGGCGGCCAGCGTTTTCGCTTACAGCCAACATGCCATCATCATTACCGATGAAGGCGGATCCATTGTCAGCGTCAACCAAGCATTTACCGACCAAACGGGCTATTCCAGAGACGAAGCTATCGGCAACACAACGGCCTTTTTCAGTTCAGAACGCCACCCGAAGGTCTTTCATGTCAAAATTTGGGAAACGGTATACCGGGTCGGGCATTGGGAAGGCGAGGTCTGGTGTCAGAACAAGGCGGGTAAGGAATTTCTTCAATTTATGGAAATCAACGTCGTCCTTGGCGAAGGGCGGAAGGTCAACAATTACGTTATTTCGTCCACCGATATCACCAATCTCAAGCAGGCCGACGAGAAACTTGCCGAATATGCCAAAAACCTATCGGCAACCAACGAGGAATTGCAGACAGCCTTGGTTAAGGCGAACGAAGCCAACAAAGCCAAGTCTGAGTTTCTTGCCGTGATGAGCCACGAGTTGCGGACGCCGCTCAATGCAATTATCGGGTTTGCCGAAATTATGCAGATGGGGGTCTTTGGCGATATTGAGAACAAGAACTACAAGGAATACCTGACCAATATTGGCGATTCGGGAAAACACCTGCTCAGTGTCATCAACGACATTTTGGATGTTTCAAAAGTCGAGGCAGGTAAGCTGGAACTCGTCGAGGAGTATTTGGTTCTTGGCGATGTCGTCGAGTCGGCGGTTCGTTTGATCCGGGAAAAGGCTGAGGAATCCGACTTGGACCTGACGGTCAATATGGAAAAGGACGTGCCCTTGCTGAAGGGCGATGAACGTCGCTTGAAGCAGGTCGTGCTCAACCTTTTATCCAATGCGGTCAAATTTACGCCCGAAGGCGGCGCTATCCGCGTGTTCAGCGGTATGGGAGAGGATGGGGGGCATATCCTAACGATCTCCGATACGGGAATCGGTATTGCGGAAGCCGACTTGGCGGTTGCGTTAAGCCCGTTTGGCCAAGTTGATAGGCGTTTGTCCCGCCGTTACGAAGGGACGGGTCTTGGTCTGCCGCTTTGCAAGGGGTTGATCGAGCAGCATGATGGCGTGCTCGAACTATCCAGTAAGGAAGGGGTTGGGACAACGGTCATCGTCCGGTTTCCGCCGAGCCGCGCAATGCCCAAAGGGGTTAGCAAAGCTGTGGGCTGACGGCGTTGTTATTTGCTATCCGTCCCAGGACATGGATTCAAATGAAAGTCCTACTTCGCCTGCGGTGTTGGCGATGGTCGCCAGACAAGATTTTGTGCGTTCCTGAGGAATGCTGACGTAAAAAGAAATGCGGTACTGGGTTGTGTCCGGGCCGGGGATTTTTCGTGAGTTCATCCGAACGATATTGGCGTCGAATTGGACGAAAGCCTCGCAAATTCGCGCGGTCAAACCCGGCTGATCGCCGCCCTGAACGACAATCCTGTGAGTAATGTTGCCGAGCGGGCCGCTGATCGGATCCAGATCAAAGGGGGTTACCGAGATTTCGCCCTCTTCAAGTTCCGGTAGGCTTTCAAGCTCCCGCAAAGCGTCCGCACCGGTTACTCCGTCCGGGAGCTCGCATACTGAATTGAACTCCGCTCCGGTACCCAATACGGAAAATGTTGTGTCGCCAAGATTGGCGCCAAGGGAGAACAGCTCGCCTGTTACCGCGGCGATCAAGCCTGTGCGATCTTGACAAAAAACGGAAATCAGAACTGTTTCAGCCATAAGAGTTCAAAGTCCCAGAATCACAAAAAGAACAATTTTTTGAATTATTTCTGCGCATCATGGTGGAAAAGTAACAAAATGAAAACCCGTTCTCTGCATCCTGTTCATTGGATGATACATTGTTTTTGGGGAACAGTGGGAATGGGGCAGTTCAAGGGGAACGCAAAATATTGGATTTTTGCGGCCTTGGCGGTGGTTGCCGTCACTGGGTGTGCGCCTGCCTACCAGGATGGGGCTCCCGAAAGCATGGTCGTTGCCGACCGGCAAGCGGTGGAACTGCCTAGAGGAGCTTTCGTTCACCCAAAATACGGTTATCTTCTCGTCCCGATTACCGGATCGAGAACGCTCGTCCCGCAAGGTGGCGGCGGCGCTGAACTGATTATCCAGTCCCCGAGAGGGTATATCGTCACCGTCGAGGGACGGCCGATTGCAAAAAGTAAAAGCGTTCGAGACATTGCCAATGAGCTTGAGCGCGAATTCTTGGGTGTTGGAGAGGAAAAGCGATGGAACCGGAAGCTCGGTTACCGCACCTATTCGATGAACGGCCTTTCCGCTTATGACGTCCTGTATGAAGGCCCGGATACGCAAGACAGACTGGTGGTTTTGCGCGGCCGTAAACGGGACTATTTGTTCATGTTCTTTGCGCCGACCCAGCGGTATGGCCGGCTGGCCCATGAATTCGACTACCTTTTAGACAGCTTCAGGCTTCCGGAGCCGGGATTTGTATCGAAAGAGAGTGGCGGCATGACGGAAAGCGTATTGGAAAGCTCCGATGCGCCAAGTGAGTCTTCCGTACCGGAAGTGGAAATGGTGCCGTTTCCCCAAACCGATCTAGGCTACGATGTTTCCTACCCGAAAGCATGGATGGCGAAGCAAAATGGCCCCTTTAGCGTTGTTTTCAGCGGCCCCGAAAATAGTCCTGCTTTTTATTCGACCGTGATTATTCAAAATGTCCGTCCGGAAAGACGCGGGCCTGCCGCCGACGCCGTTTTGGCGTCGTTGACCCGGCAGCTCCGCGACGGCGCAAAAGAAGTGTCCTTCAGCGACGTGACGGCGTTTCTGCAAGGAAAGGTGGCTGGTCTAGATGGCGGCAAGCAATTTACGGCGGATTTCATGCATAACAATGAAGCTTTCCGCCAATGGACAATAATTTTGCCACGATTGGATAGTCCGGTAGTTCATGTGTTGTCTTATACATCGCCGGCCAATCAGTTTGAGCAGTACAAAAAAATGGCGGCCCTGATCATCAATTCATGGAGGGTTGTGCCGAACTAGAGGTTTTGCTGGGAAAAATTAGATCAATTGAATATCGATATTTGATTGAATTGTGTTTGGCGGCAACGAAATCTCATAGAAAGCGCATGGGATGGATGTTTAGCCTTTGAGCTTAAACAAAAAAGCGTGGAGCGAAGAACCAGAGTTGGATACTGCGTCTCTGAGTTTGAGGCGGTTTTCGCCTTCGCCTATTGCTTGAGGGTGCTGAGAAAATAATTGGCGGGACATGGGTAACAAAAATAACGCCGGAAATAAGATAGACTGGGTCTCCCGCTTGGGCGGGGCCGCCCGGTTGCCCGGAAACATGTTCGACATGATCGGGGCGTCCATCTTTATCAATATTCTCTCGCTCGCTTTGCCGATCACCCTTTTGCAGGTTTACGACAGAATTTTACCCAACAGCGGCAAAAGCACTTTGATGCTGCTGGTTATGGGCGTCGTGACGGCGCTGATGTTGGAGCTCGTGCTGCGTCTGGCCCGGGCGAATGTCAGCAGTTGGATTGGGGCCCGGTTCGAGCATCTTTCCGGGTGCGCCGCCATGCAACGGCTGCTTTACAGCAATATGGCGGCTTTCGAGCGTCAGGGCGCGGGGGCTCAAATGGAGCGCTTGGCTGCGCTTGGGCAGTTGAAGGAGTTTTATGCCGGCCAAGCGGTTTTGACGGTTTTCGACCTGCCGTTCGCCGTCTTGTTTCTATCGATCATCGCTTATTTGGCCGGTGAGTTGGTTATCGTTCCGGTGACCTTGATCGTCTTGTTCGCCATTACCGCTCAGATTTACGGTATGAAATTGCGGAGGGGATTGAAGGACAGGCAAATCGCCGACGAACGGCGTTTCAATTTTATCATTGAGGTGTTGGGGGGAATCCATACCGTCAAATCCATGGCGATGGAAACGCAGATGTTGCGCCGGTATGAACGGTTGCAGGAAGGCTGTGCCGATGCGGCCCATCGAGTGACCAGGGACAGCGGTTCTTCGATGTCGATCGGTTCGTTTTTTAGCCAAATGACCCTGTTTCTCGTCGTTGGGTTCGGCGCCATTTTTGTGATTAACGGGGAGTTGACAATTGGCGGCTTGGCAGCCTGTACGCTGCTCTCCGGAAGGGCGATGCAGCCGTTGCAAAGAGCCGTTGGAATTTGGGCGAGATTTCAATCCGTCGCTCTTGCCCGTGAACGGGTTAGGGAAATCTTTTCCCTACCTGTCGATCAAAAGGATGGCTTGCCGGCCCTGGCCGATTTTAAGGGGGAGATCGAACTGGAAAACGTTTCCTTCTCTTACAGCGGAGAGCGGGCGCCTATCATTCTTAACGATATCAATCTGAAGGTCGAGGCGGGAGAGGCGATCGGTATTACGGGGGGGAACGCCAGCGGAAAAACAACGCTTCTCTATACTATAATGGGGGCGCTACAGCCGACGGAAGGCAGGGTGTTGCTGGATGGGTTGGACGCGCGGGATATCGATCTTAGAAAACTGAGTACCGAAATTGCCTATCTGCCCCAAGAGGGAGTTCTGTTTAACGGTACAATCCTTGAAAACATTACGATGTTTAATGAGGAAAAAACCGATGAGGCGATGGAGATTTCGACGCTGTTGGGATTGGATGCCGTGGTTGCCCATATGCCCATGGGGTTTGATTCCAAGGTTGGCGATGGAGCGACCGACGCATTGCCGCGGGGCATTAAGCAAAGAGTGGCGATCGCCCGTGCGCTTCTTCCCCGGCCCAAAGTGGTTTTGATGGATGAAGCCAATACGGCGATGGACAGCTCGGGGGACGCTATTTTGCGTGACGTCCTGGCGCGCCTCAGGGGGCACCGGACTCTCATCATGGTAACCCATCGTCCCTCCATGCTGAATTTGTGCAACCGCATTTACAATTTGGATCATGGCGTGCTGACCCTCAAAGAGGAGGCGATGGACCGGCAAGAATATATGCCGCCTGCTCCCTTTTTGATGGAAGAGGGGCCGGCATGAACGAAGTTTCAACACAGGTGAATTCCGCCCAAATCGTTCACCCTGACGAAATTGACCGGGCCGGGCTCCCTCTCGATATACCGCTGCTGAGCGGGTTTAAGTCACGAACCGATTTTGCCGCTTGCGTCATGCCTTTGTTGCGGGGGCTGGCCTGGCGTGGGGATTTGCGCCATGTGGCGGAGGCGTTGCCGCATTTTGCCGAGACCCTCGATTTATCCGGTTTCAGAAATGTCATGGCGAACCTTCGGTACCGAAGCCGACCGGTCCGCGAACGCATGCACCGCTTGGACCCGCGTCTACTGCCGTGTCTGTTCGTGCCCGATATACGAAGCGCCGTCGTTGTGCTTGAAAACAAAAATGGCGTTTTGACCATCTTCAATGGGGCGACCGGTAATTACGAGAAGGTGCCTCCGGGAGACGCGTGGCGCGGCGTTGCATTCTTCTTCGATAAGGTCGACGAAGATGAACTGCGGGCAAAGGAAAAGAAAGCGGGATGGTTCAGGACCATCGCCGACCGGTTCCGCCCGCTGGTGTACCAAATTCTCGCCGTAACCATGTTGCTAAACATACTCGCCTTGGCCACGCCTTTGTTTATCATGGCTGTGTACGACAAGGTCGTTGCCACAGGGTCTTTATCCACACTGACCTATTTTGGCATGGGGGTGGCGATCGCATTATTTTGCGATGTTGCCTTACGGGGGATCAGGACGAAGATTATGGCGTTCGTCGGGGCTCGGTTGGACAACATTGTCGGCAATGCGATTTTTGAGCGCATCTTATTTCTTCCTCCGACGCTGACGGAACGGGCGACAATCGGTGCGCAGGTCGCCCGGATCAAAGATTTCGAATCTATCCGGGACTTCTTTACCGGCCCGCTGGCTGTGGCCTTGTTCGAACTGCCGTTTGTTTTTCTGTTTATTTCTGTGATCGGGGCCTTAGGGGGCGCTGTCGCCTTTGTGCCGGTCATCATGTTCGTTCTGTTTGTTGTGGTTGCGGCAATCCTGCTTCCGTTGGTTCGGGAAAGTGTTTCAAGAGCATCACGGGCGTCATCCAAGAAGCAGGAATTTACCGTTGAAGCGATTTCCAACATGCGGGCAATTCGTTACACCGGTGGCGAAAAAATATGGATGGACCGCTATCGGGAACAATCGGCGAAAGCGGCGTTCGCCAACTACCAAACCGCCAAATACAACGCGATTATCCAAAATTTATCCCATGTATTGATGGTCATTGCCGGCCTTTCGACAATCGCTTTCGGGGTATTCAAGGTTTTTGAAGGGGAAATGTCGACGGGTGGTTTGGTCGCCTCGATGATTTTGGTCTGGCGGGTTTTAGCGCCGCTGCAAACCCTGTTTACCACGGCAACCCGTTTGGAGCAGGTGCGTTCCAGTATCCTCCAGTTGGACAATCTGATGGCGATTAAGGCCGAGAGAACGTCCAACTCTATCGTTGCGCCGCTCCCGAAGCTAAGGGGGAAGATTAGCTTCGCCCGGGTTTCACTGCGTTACCGGGCCGATGCAGACCCGGCTTTGATCGGCGTTAGCTTTGAGGTGAGCCCGGGGGAGGTTGTGGCAATTGTCGGCGGCAACGGTGCTGGGAAATCGACCGTTCTCAAGCTCATTAACGCGATGTATTACCCGCAAGGGGGGAACGTCCGGATCGATAATATGGACGTTCGGCAGCTTGATCCGATTGAGCTGCGCCAAACGGTTAGCTATGCCCCCCAGAAACCGGAGTTTTTCTACGGTACGGTCGCGCAAAACCTACGTCTTGCCGAACCGACGGCCTCAGATGACGACTTAAAATGGGCTTGTGAAAAGGCCAATATTTTGCCGGAGGTGGAACAGATGACCTCGGGTGACGGGAAGTGGATGCGTCAAGGTTTTGAGGCCCGGTTGTCAGATACGACCATCGCTCAAATGCCAACAAGCTTGAAGCAAGGTATCAATTTGGCAAGATCGTACTTAAAACATTCACCCGTTATGTTGTTTGATGAACCGGGGAATGGACTGGATTTTGAAGGTGACCAAGCGTTTATGAAGGCCATCGATGAATTTAAAGGAAACTCAACGGTATTGCTTGTAACACACCGTCCAAGCCACCTGCGCATGGCCGATAAAATTGTATGGTTGGAAGGTGGGCGGTTACGTATGTTCGGCGAAGCCGAAGAAGTGAAAAAACATCTTCCGAGGGATTTCTTATGACAGGGCGTCAACTTGTCAAAACCGATGGTCGAACCAATCTTCCCGCTACATCGCGCGGTAGCCGGCAAACCAAGTTTCTGGCTCAGTCGGTTATTTTGGAAGAGGGGGGCAATAATGTCCTGGTCAGGAGCGCCATTTATTTGGTTTGCGGCGTTGTCGCCGCGTTTATTGCCTGGTCGGCAATGGTCGACGTCGACGAAGTTGCGACAGCGTTCGGTCAGGTGATACCCGCTGGAAAGGTGCAGACGATTCAGCATCTGGAAGGCGGTATTATCAACGACATAATGGTTAAGGAAGGGACATTGGTTGAGGCCGGACAGCCGTTAATCCGGCTCGATCCGGCAGCCGCATTGGCGGAACTGGACCAAGCTCAAGCGCGGAAGGTTGCTTTGGAACTGCAGTCCGAACGGTTGCGCGCTTTTGGGATGAACCGTGCGCCTGAATTTGCTTCAGACGCTGCCAATTTTCCTGAAATGCTGGCGGACCAACAGTCTATCTACGATATTCAGAAATCAGCACGGGCCGACCAATACGCGGTTCTCACCGATCAAATCGAGCAGCGCAAAGCCGAGCTTGACCAAATTGACGAGGAAGAGAAAACCCTAAAAGAACAATTGGAGATTTTGACCGAGGAACTCGATATGCGGGGGAAATTGGTCAAAAAGGGTCTGAGCTCCAAAATTCTCTATTTCAACGTCAAACGCGATTATAACGAGGTGAAGGGCGAACTTGCCAAACTGATGGGTGAGCGCCGCCGCGCCTTGCAGGCTCTTCAAGAGGTGAAGAGCCGCCAAATCGAGCAGGAATCGCGGGCCCGTGAAGATGCTTTGTCGATTATGGGATCGGTGATTGGCGAACTTGCTCAGGTCAAGCGGTCAATTGCCAAACTTGAAGATCGGGTCAAGCGTCTCGTCGTTCGGGCGCCGGTTCGTGGCATTGTAAAAGGCCTGAAAGTCCATACCGTCGGCGGCGTTATACCGGCTGGCGGGCAGGTTCTGGATATTGTCCCCGTTGACGAAGAAATGGTTGTTGAAGCCAAGATCAACCCTAGAGACGTCGGACATATTCATTTGGGGCAACCGGTTCAGGTTAAGGTCACGACTTATGATTTCGCCCGCTACGGCGGCATAACAGGTGTTTTGGAATCCGTTTCGGCGACCACTTTCGTCGATGAGGCTGGAGACCCTTACTACAAGGGAATGGTTCGGTTAGACCGGTCGTACGTGGGGCATGACCCGACGTTGAACCAGGTTCTGCCGGGCATGACAGTGCAGGCGGATATCAACACCGGTAAAAAGACGCTGCTGCAGTATTTCCTGAAGCCGATTTACAGCTCCATTGATTCATCATTCCGCGAGCGGTAAACAAAGCTGTCGAAAATCTAAAAGGCCAGAGTGCCTTTCGGCAGCGGGACGATTTCCACCGTCTCGCCGGTCTTTGCCGCTGGGGCATGAGGCGGGCGGATCACCAAACAGTCGGCTGCTGCTAAGCGGGCCAACAGAGCACTATCCTGGGCCTTAAAGGGGTTTGCGGCCCAAACGCCGTCGTCACGGCGTTCAAGGGTTGCCCGCATATACTCCTGACGCGGTCCGTTCTCCGGTACATCCACAGCAAGAGGGGCTGTTGCGGTTTCAAGTTCGCCTGGGCGGCCCAGCATGACCTCCATTGCGGCGCGGAGGAAAATCAACCCGGTTACGTTGGCTGAAACCGGGTTCCCGGGCAGCCCTAAGACCGCCGTATCGCCGACGTGGCCAAAAATCAGGGGTTTGCCGGGTTTCATGGCGACTTTGTAGAAATCGAGTTTCATACCTTCTTCGCCCAGGACCTTTTGCACGAGGTCGTAATCGCCGACGGAGGCGCCGCCGATGGTGATCAGCATGTCGGCTTTCTTCACGCCCGAAACCATCAGATGCAAGGAGTCCTCATCGTCCTTGGCGATTCCGAGATTGATCGGTTCGCCGCCAAAGGCACGAACCATCGCCATCAAGGACAGGCTGTTCGAGCTCAAAATCTGGTTGGGACCGACCGGATCACCCGGCATGACGACTTCGTTTCCGGTTGCCAAAATGGCAATTCTTGGCTTGCGCGCGACCGTAACCCAAGGTCGGTTCATTGCTGCGGCCAGCCCGATATCGCGGGCTGAGAGCAGGCGGCCTTTGGGAAGAAGAACGTCGCCTTCCTTAAAGTCCATTCCGGCGGTCCTGACAAAATTTCCGGAGGGGACGCCTTCGAGAATTTTGACGGTATTACCGTCGCGTTCCGTGTTTTCCTGCATCACCACGGCGTCGGTTCCCTTGGGCAAGGGAGCGCCGGTAAAAATCCGTACCGTCTGACCGCGCGCAACGGTTCCGTCATAGCTGCCACCCGCGGCCGACTCGCCGATCACGGTCAGTTCAACCGGGCAGCTATTGGTGTCTTCAGCGATCACGGCATAGCCGTCCATGGAGGAAACAGCGGCTGGAGGCTGGGTAAACCGGGATTCAATGTCTTCGGCAAGTACCCGTCCATGAGCCTCTGCGAGAGAGACCAACTCTGAGGGCAGGGGGCTAACCCCACCGGTAACGTGATTGAGTGCTTCTTTGACGGAAATCATTCAGGATGCCTCGTAAATTCCGGATTTGCCACCGGCTTTATGGAGCAGCCGAATATTGCTGATAACCATGCCTTTATCGACGGCTTTGCACATGTCGTAGACGGTGAGCGCCGCGACGGAAACGGCTGTCAGTGCTTCCATTTCAACACCTGTCCGCCCTTTGAGTTTGCAGGTGGCTTTAATATCGACAGCGTTGCGTTCGGGGGCGCATTCAAGATCGACTTTCACCGAGGTCAGCGCCAAGGGATGGCAGAGGGGAATGAGATCGGGGGTGCGTTTCGCTCCCATAATTCCCGCCAACTGAGCAACGGTTAGAACGTCGCCCTTTTTGACGCCGCCATCAAGGATCAGTTTCATGGTTGCGGGCTGCATGGTGATGCTGCCGCCGGCGGTGGCGGTACGTTCGGTGACGCCTTTCTCCGATACGTCCACCATGACGGCATTGCCTTCGCCGTCGAAATGGGTAAAGCCGCTCATCGTTTAGGCCTCCCGCGCTAAAAGGGTTTTGGTTGCTGCTTCCACATCGGCTTGGCGCATCAAGGATTCTCCGATCAGGAAGCGGTTGGCGCCGACGGCGGACATATCGGCAAGGTCTTTGGGGGTGAACAAGCCGCTTTCGCAAACCAAGTCCCGGCCCTCCGCAACCATTGGCGCGAGGCGGCGGGTCGTGTCTAGCGTGACCTCAAGCGTTTTAAGGTTGCGGTTGTTGACCCCGATGAGTGAGGATTTGAGCTGATGGGCCCGCTCCAGTTCTTCTTCGTTGTGCACTTCAATCAAAACGTCCATGCCGTAACCGAAAGCGGCATCCTCCAGCTCAGCTGCGAGGGTGTCGTCGAGTGCCGCCATAATCAGCAAAATACAATCGGCTCCCAGTGCCCGGGCTTCCGTGACTTGGTACGTATCGACCATAAAGTCCTTGCGCAGAACCGGTAGGCTCACGGCGTTACGGGCTTCAATAAGATATTGATCGTCGCCTTGGAAGTAAGGGATGTCGGTCAAGACGGAAAGGCAGGAGGCTCCGCCGTTTTCATAGGATTTTGCCAACATGGCTGGGCTGAAGTCTTCGCGGATAAGCCCCTTCGATGGGGAGGCTTTTTTAATTTCGGCAATTAGGCCGTAGCGGCCTTTTTTTACGGTTTCCGACAGGGACCGGGCAAATCCCCGAGGAGCGGAGGAGGTTTTAACGGCGTTCTCCAAATCGCCTTGAGACCGATCCTTCTTGGCCTTGGCGACGTGCTCCCGTTTGTCGTCGCAAATGCGGGTTAAGACGTTGCTCACCTTAGCTCTCTTCCATCGGTTCGGTGATTTTGCACAGCTTTGCAAGGGTTCGCTTGGCGGCTCCGCTGTCGATCGCCTGCGCTGCTTGCGCGACCCCGTCTTTTAAATCGTTTGCCTTATCGGCAACCACGAGGGCTGCGGCGGCGTTGTAAAGGACAATATCCCGATAAGCGCCGGTCTTACCGTCGAGCAAATCGAAAATCGCTTGGGCGTTGGTTGCCGCATCGCCGCCTTTTAGATCCTCGGCTTTGGCGAGCGGAAGGCCGGCGTCTTCCGGCGATACCTCAAAGGAAGTCACCTTACCGTCCTTGAGTTCTGCAACATAGCTTTTGCCGGTTGTGGTCAACTCGTCCAGTCCGTCCGATCCATGCATGATCCAGGCTTTTTCGCAGCCGAGATTTCCCAACACCTGGGCCACGGGCTCTACCCATTCTTTGGCGAATACGCCGGTCAGTTGTCGTTTGGCGTTCGCAGGGTTCGAAAGCGGGCCCAAGAGGTTGAAAACGGTGCGAGTCGCCAGCTCTACACGGGGCCCGGCCACGTGGCGCATGGCGCTATGATGACGCGGCGCCATCATGAAGCCGATATAGGCTTCCTTGATTGCTTTCTCGACGTTTTTCATCGGGGTTTCAATATTAACGCCGAGCGCCGTTAACACATCGGCAGCCCCGGACTTGGACGATAAGGCCTTGTTGCCATGCTTGGCGACCGGGACACCGCAGGCGGCGACGACGAGAGAGGCGCCGGTTGAAATGTTATAGGTGCCCGAAGCGTCGCCGCCGGTGCCGACCACGTCGATGGCGTTGGCCGGTGCATCGATATGAAGCGCCTTGGAGCGCATGATCCGCGCCGCGCCGGTGATTTCGTCGACCGTTTCACCGCGTACCCGGAGGGCCATCAGAAAACCGCCGATCTGAGCCGGTGTGGCGTCGCCCGACATGATGATATCGAAAGCGCGTTCAGCCTCTTTTTCGGAAAGCGCCGCACCATTGGCGACGTGCCCGATGAGGGATTTCATGTCTTCAAGGGTTCCGGCCATAACTCAGGATGCTCCCTTTGCGGCGAGGTCGAGGAAGTTTTTTAAAATTTCGTGTCCGTGTTCCGAGGCGATGCTTTCCGGATGGAATTGGACGCCGTAAATCGGAAGGGTTTTATGCTGCAGCCCCATAATCAGTCCGTCATCGGTTTCCGCCGTAATTTCCAGGCAGTCGGGCAGGGTTTTACGGTCGACCACCAAGGAGTGATAGCGGGTGGCTTCCAGTGGGCTTGAGAGTCCTGCAAACACACCTTTTCCTTGGTGTTGGATTTTCCAGACCTTGCCGTGAACGGGCTCTTGAGCGCGTACCACCTTACCGCCAAAAGCCTGTCCGATGGTCTGATGTCCCAAACAGACGCCGAAGATCGGCAATTTTCCTGCCGCCTTTTCTACCAACTCAAGACAGATACCGGCCTTGTCCGGGTCGCAGGGGCCGGGCGAAAGGATAATGCCTTGCGGGTTGCGGGCGATGGCTTCATCGGTCGTCAAGGCGTCATTGCGCACAACCTCAATCTCGGCGCCCAATTCCCCCAGGAAATGCACCAAATTGAAGGTGAAACTGTCGTAGTTGTCGATCAGAAGAAACATGCGGGTTTCAGGCCGAAAAGCGTTGTCTGGAAATAGTTTGGAAGGTTGCCCCGCCAAAAGAGGCAGCAGAATGCAGGGGAGGCCCTGCAAGGTCAAGCCCGCCGGGCGGTTTGCAACGGTTTTTTTGTCCATTTGTCCTTGAAATTTTCCGTTTGACCTTCCAGTTAGGGGAAAGGTTATAAACATTCCTGCTTGCTAGAATGTTTGCAAAGGGCAAACCCATGAATTTAGTCGACCCACAAACCTCCTCTAATCGAATTTCGCTTCCCATCGAAGGGATGACCTGCGCCGCCTGTTCGTCACGGCTTGAGCGTGTTTTAGGAAAGGTGAATGGCGTCAGCGCTGCGAGCGTCAATTTGGCTATGGAGCAGGCGGACGTAACCTTCGATCCCTTGAAAGTATCGGTCGATGATTTAGCTGCTTCGGTGGCAAAGGCGGGCTTTTCGGTTCCGCCCCAGACTAAAGAATTCTCTATCGAGGGGATGACCTGCGCCTCTTGCTCGACGCGCTTGGAAAAAGTATTGAGTAAGTTGGAAGGGGTTGAGACCGCTACGGTTAACCTCTCCACCGAACGCGCGGTGGTGACTGCCTTGCCTGGCGCCGTGTCGACTTCGGACGTTATCGCTGCCGTTGAAAAGGCTGGGTTTAGCGCCAAGCCGGCGGCAGAGGACGCCAGCGGCGAGGAGGAGGCCGCTTTTACGGCGCAGAGCAAGAAGGATCAGACCGTCTTTATCGTTTCGGCGCTGCTGACGATCCCTTTGGTTGGTCAAATGGTCTGGCAGCTGGCCGGGATCGATTGGATGATTCCGCACTATGGTCAGCTGTTATTGGCGACACCCGTGCAATTCTGGGCCGGGGCGAGGTTTTACAAATCCGCCTGGGGATCGTTGAAGGGGCTGTCGGGCAATATGGATCTGTTGGTCGCCATGGGAACTCTGTCGGCCTACGGCTTAAGCCTCTATATCGTGCTGACATCGTCCAGCGGCCACGAACATCTGTATTTTGAAGCCTCGGCTGCCGTTATCACCCTTGTCTTGCTTGGTAAATGGATGGAAAGCCGGGCGAAACGCGGTACGACCCAGGCCATCCGCGCGCTTATGCAGCTGCGGCCGGAAAACGCCCGTGTCTTGAAAGATGGCAGGGAGGTAACCATTCCCGCCAGCGCCGTTGAATCCGGTGACATTGTGGTTGTCAAACCCGGTGAACGGCTGCCGGTCGATGGCGAGATCAGCGATGGCCGGACCCAGGTCGATGAAAGCCTGATCACCGGTGAAAGTCTGCCGGTTGCAAAGACGGTTGGAGATATGGTGACCGGCGGATCGATCAATGGCGAAGGCCTGATCCGTATCAAAGCAACCACGGTTGGCAAGGAATCTGTTCTCTCCAAGATCATCGCGCTGGTCCAGGGCGCGCAAGCGACCAAGCCGCCCGTGCAAAAACTTGTCGATAAGATTGCCGCTATTTTCGTTCCCATCGTGATTGCGATTGCCTTGGCGACGTTGATCGGTTGGTTGTGGGCGGGCGTCTCGACGGAAGAAGCGATCATTACGGCGGTTTCCGTCCTCGTTATCGCGTGTCCTTGTGCGCTCGGTTTGGCGACGCCGACCGCTGTCATGGTCGGGACCGGTGTTGCGGCTTCCAACGGCATTTTAATCAAAGAGGCGGAAGCCTTGGAACGCTCTCAGAGCATTGATACCGTTGTTTTCGATAAAACCGGAACGCTTACCGAGGGAAAACCGGTTGTTCAGGCAGTCGAGACGGTAGAGGGCGGTGATAAACAAGCCATGCTGAAGCTGGCGGCATCGGCGCAACAGGGGAGCGAACACCCTCTGGCAAAAGCCGTGCTTTCCTATGTCGAGGGTCCTCTTTCAGAGGTTTCCGACTTTTCAAGTCGGACGGGGCGGGGACTGACCGCCACGGTGGAGGGACACCAGCTCAACATTGGCAATCGACGCCTCATGAAAGAGGCTGGCGTTGAAACCGGCCCGCTTGAACAAAAAGCGGTAGCCTTTGAAGAGCAGGGCCAAACGGTGATGTGGATTGCGGATGGCGAAAGTCTTCAAGGCATTATTTCCGTGGGGGATGCCGTCAAACAAGAAGCGAAGGCTGCAGTTGAAGAGTTGGCAAGACTGAAAATCCGTTCGGTCATGTTGACCGGCGATAATAGCCGTTCCGCCAAGGCTGTCGCGCAGGCCGTTGGGATTGAAGAAGTGATTGCCGACGTGCTGCCGGAAAACAAAGCGGATGAAGTGAAACGGCTGATTGATGATGGCCGGGTGACCGCCATGGTTGGCGATGGCATCAACGACGCCCCTGCCTTGGCGACGGCGGATGTTGGCATGGCCATGGGGACCGGTACGGACGTGGCGATGCATACGGCGGGAATCACCTTGATGCGGGGGAACCCGCTGTTGGTCGGCGATGCTATTGCCGTATCTCGCGCCACTTATCGGAAAATCCGTCAAAACCTCTTCTGGGCGTTTTTTTACAACGTAATCGCTTTGCCGCTGGCCGCTCTTGGTTATTTAAGTCCGGTGATTGCCGGTGCAGCCATGGCGATGAGCAGCGTCAGTGTCGTGACCAACTCCCTGGCGCTTAAGCGTTGGAAAACCAAACGGAGGACGAGCGGATGAACATTGGTACGGCGGCCAAGCAATCCGGCATAACCGCAAAGACCATTCGCTATTATGAAAGCGTCGGGCTATTGCCGGAGCCCATCCGGGCGGCGAACGGATACCGGCACTACCGGGAAAAAGACCTGCAGACGTTGAGGTTCATTCACCGTGCCCGGAAACTTGGGTTCACCATCAAGGATATCCGGGATTTGTTAGGGCTTTGGCATGACAAGGAAAGGGCAAGCGCCGATGTTCGCGAGGTGGCAAAGCGCCATGTGGCGGAAATTGAGCAACGATTGGAGGAAATGGAATCCGTTCGTCAAACTTTGATGCATCTGATTCACGAGTGTCATGGTGACGGTCGTCCGGATTGTCCGATCCTTGAGGATTTAGCAGGCGATAAAGAATAGGATAGTTTGATCGGCTTGCCGGGTTCCTGAGAATCGCCTAGGGAAGATGGCAGGCCCTAGTGGTTTGAGTCTGACGAATGGTTCCCATTCGTCAGGGGGCAAAAACCACGAGATTTATAAGAGTCGTGGTGCGGTCGGATTAGGTTTACGTATTTTAGGCGTAAACCTAATCCGTGAATCGCCCTCTAAACTATTGATAGGGGCGGATTCACGCTTTAAGCGGAATCACAGAAAGTGATTCCGCCTAAAACGATCCGACCCTTGGCAAACCAATTGATGGATGGAGGCTGGTCTGGCGTCGCAAAATAAAAGCGGGCCTTCTCGTAAAAGGGTCGGCGGACCACTCTACAAACCCAACCCAAAACGGCAGCTATTGCTTGCTGCCATCGCATTGGCTGCGGTGCTCGGCGGGTTCTTTGTCGGGCGTCTGTTTAATGACGCCCCGGAGCCGCCGGTTAAAAGGTCGGCGCCCGTGCCGTCGCCCGTCGTAAAAGCGCCTGAACCTTGGTACCAGGATCAGCCGCCGCCGCCCCAGATGATCGGTGTCGATAGCGCGCCTTCCCACCTCTACGAAGAGGCGTTGCCGGGCGATATTTACGAGCCGCCCTTACGGCTGGCGATTCCTCCAGAAGTTTTGACGCCGCTTCCGGCAGAGGAGGTCGCCCCGCCGGATTGGCTGAAGTTTTCGGTGGCCGATCCGGCGCTGGGCAGGACGCCGGTCATCGCTTTGGTGATCGACGACATGGGAATCGACCGCCGCCGGTCAAATAGGGTTGTCGAGTTGCCTGCGCCGTTGACTCTTTCATTCCTGCCTTATGCGTTAAAAATTGAAGAAACCACGTCTGCCGCAAAAATCGCGGGCCATGAACTGATGGTTCATGTCTCCATGGAACCGAGTAGCGATACGGCGGACCCGGGACCCAATGTGCTGGAAACCGGAATGAGTAACGAGGAGCTTAATAAGCGGCTGGAATGGGCTTTGTCCCGGTTTTCCGGATTTGTCGGGATTAACAATCACATGGGCAGCCGTTTTACCAAGGATCTGACGGGGATGTCCGTCGTCATGAAAGAGCTCAAACGGCGCGGGTTGCTTTATTTGGATTCCCGGACCACCGGCGGCACTGTCGGTCCGGAACTGGCTGCAAGCCTGGGCGTTCCCTTTGCTGAGCGCAATGTATTTCTCGATAATATGAATGAGGAATCAGCCGTTACCCAACAACTAGAACAACTTGAGCAAACCGCGTTAAAAAACGGATGGGCAATTGGCATTGGCCATCCAAAAGACGCAACGATTTCCGCCCTGAAAATGTGGATTCCGTCTCTTGCTGAAAAGAATATAACGTTGGTGCCTTTGACGGCGATTGTGAAGCATCGAATAAAATTGGCGGAAAGCAATTAAGCTTGACCTTCCAGTCCCTGGAGGGTTTCAAATATCACCACTTGCTAATTAACGTTGGGACGAAAGTACCATGGCCAAAACCTATCTCGTTGACGGAATGACCTGCGGGGGATGCTCCAAGTCGGTGACCAAAGCCCTGGAAGGGCTGGGGAACAGTGTTTCGGTTTCAATCGAGTTGGAAACCAAAAAGGTAACGGTTGACGGCCTGGAAGATGAAGCCGCCATCAAGCAGGCCGTAGAAGACGCTGGCTTTGAATTTCTCGGCGCCGCTTAACCGGTTAAAATCAGATCAGCCCTGAGAGGCGAACCGTACCGCCTCCTGGGCGGCCCGTACCAGGGCCATGGCCTTGTTGCGGCACTCCTGATATTCGCTTTCCGGTACGCTGTCGGCGACGATTCCGGCTCCCGCCTGAATATAAAGCGTTGAATCCTTGACCAGAGCGGTGCGCAGCGCAATGCAGGTATCCATGTCGCCGTTGGCCCCGAAATAGCCGATACATCCCGCGTAAAAGCTGCGGCGCAATGTCTCCAACTCGTCGATGATTTCCATGGCGCGGACCTTGGGCGCGCCTGAAACGGTGCCTGCCGGGAAGCCTGCCATTAAAGCGTCCATGGCGTCGTATTTGGGGTCGATTTTGCCGATGACGTTTGAAACCACGTGCATAACGTGGGAATAGTACTCGACAATCATCTTGTCGGTGACTTCCACGCTGCCGATTTGCGCGACGCGCCCGACATCGTTGCGCCCCAGATCAAGAAGCATCAGGTGCTCCGCCAACTCTTTCGGGTCGGCGAGCAAATCTTCCGCCATTTCCCTGTCGCCTTGGGCATCCGCGCCTCGTGGGCGGGTGCCGGCGATGGGACGGATAGTCACGGTTCCATCGCGTAGGCGAACCAGGATTTCCGGGCTCGAGCCCACCAGGGAAAATTCGCCGAAATCGAGGAAGAACAAGAACGGCGATGGGTTGGTTCGGCGGAGCGCCCGGTAGAGGGCAAAAGGCGGCAGCTTAAACGGCATGGTGAAGCGCTGCGAGAGCACCACCTGGAAGATGTCGCCCGCGTAGATGTAATCCTTAGCCGCTTTGACGATCCGATGATAATCGTCCTGCGTCATGTTCGATTCCGGTTCCGGAACTTCGCCGCCGGTCGTCGGCGCTTCGCGACGGTAAGGAAGGCTGCGGCCCAAATCCATGGCGACGTCTGCTAGGCGGGTGCAGGCGCGGTCGTAGGCCGCTTCGGCATTCATCCCGTCGACCGGGCGCACCGGTGTGATAACCGTTACCAAGTCTTCAATGGTATCGAAAACCGCGACAACGGTCGGACGGATGAAAATACCGTCGGGGACGTCCAACGGGTCGGGATTGTTTTCCGGGATGTTCTCGACCAGCCGTACGGTGTCGTATCCCATGTATCCGACAAGGGCCGGCATGGGCGGTAAATGGTCCGGCAAGTCGATTTCCGATTCCGCTTTAAGTTTCCGAAGCGAGTTCAATGTTGATTCTTCACAAGGCTCAAAAGAATCAGGATCGAACCGGGCATTGCGGTTTATTTCCGCACGATTGCCGAAGCAACGCCAGATGACGTCCGGTTTGAGGCCAATCAGCGAGTAACGCCCACGCACGGAACCGCCCTCGACAGACTCGAGAAGAAAGCTGTTGGGCCGTCCGTCAGCCAGCTTGAGCATAGCCGATACGGGCGTTTCCAGGTCGGCGACGAGAGTTGTCCAGACGGCCTGAGGCAGCCCTTGATCGTAGGCTTTCTTGAAGTCTTCGAAGGTTGGGTGCGTCTGCATGGCTATTGTAGGGACTCGATAACCTGACGATTGACGCGAACTGGAAATTCTTGGCGCAACCCTTCTGTAAGCTGCATCATCAAATCCGCCGCAATCGCCTTTTTCAGCTCACCCTTCGCGTTCATGACCTGAGTATCCGTTGCGTCTACGGTCGGGGCCGTAACTGCGTTGACCACGCCGACATAATAGCCGTCTTGAACCTGGGCGGTAACCGCTTCACCTTTTTGAGCGGCAAAAACGGATTGCACCAAGTCAGCGGGCAGGGGAGCGTTATTTGCACCCACGCCACCGCTTCTCGCAAAGGGTTCGGGCGTTTCCAGCGGAATACCTTTTTCTTTAGCGATATCCGCAATCGTTTCACCTTTTTCAAGCCGAGCCTTCACCGCTTCAGCCGCCGCTTTAGCCGCTTCGGCGCGAGCCTGCAATTTCCAACCGGCGATGACTTGCTCTTTGACCGTTTCAAACGGACGCAACGCCGGGGCCGTAATGCCCCCGACCCGGAGCACGAAAAGGCCGTCATTCGAAGTTTCCATTACGTGGCTTGTCGTCCCTTCCGGCGTCGAGAAAGCGACTTTCAAAACTTCCGGCATAGACGGGACCTGTGTGGCGGGTTTCTGATCCTGCGCCAGACCTCGAGCATCGGTAGAAGGAATTTGCGTGACGGTCATGCCCACGGCAGCCGCCGCTTCGGTGATGGTCGATCCTCCGGCAAGCTCGTCTTCCAACTTTCCTTTTAGCTGGAAGATCTCCTCAAGCGCCGTTTCACGGGCCAGTTCGTCGCGGATCTTTGCCGACACCTCTTCGAGGCTTTCTTGGCGGGCTTTTTCCTTTTTCGCGACACGGATGACATGCCACCCCAGCGGGGATTCTACAGGGACGCTAAAACCGCCTTGCGGGATAGCGAAGGCCGCTTCGGCAAGGGCGGCCGGCATTTCGTCTCGTGACATCAATCCCAGAGAAAGTGCGTCTTCTTCCATGCCGAGGAGTTCCTTGGCGACGACGGCAAATTCCTTGCCGTTCGAAAGAAGTTGATGAGCTGCGTTGGCTTCATCTTTGCTGGGGAAGACCATTTGCTGAATTTCACGCTTTTCGGGCGTTTTGAACTCGTCCAAGCGGGATTCGTAGACGCTGGCGATTGCGTCGTCGGAGATTGCGGCCTTTTCGGCCAGCGTTTTAAGCTCCAGGTTGGCAACGGTTAGCGTGCGGTATTCGGGAGCGGTGAAATCCGGCTCGTTGTCATTGTAATACGCTTTGAGTGTTTCTTCATCCGGCGTTTCGGGTTCCGGCATTTCCTCGGTCGCCAGCAGAAGCAGTTCCACTTGGCGTTTTTCCTGGCGATAGGCGTAAATATTGGCGAACAGCTCATCAGGCACCGTAACGCCGCGCTCCACCCCTTTGACCAACGGGCGGCGTTTTAAATCGGCGCGGACGATTTCGATGTATTCGTTCTCGGAAAGCCCGGCGTTCGCCAGCACCTGCTGGAAGGTAGCCCGGTCGAATTGCTTGGTGAGCCCGGCAAATGCCGGAGTGTTTTTAATTTCGGCGAGAATTTGCTCCTCGCTGACAACGACTCCAAGGTTTCGGGCGCTTTCCTCGAATAGCTTGCCATTGATGATTCGGCCAAGAACCGCATCCATAACTTTAAACTGCTTCGCCTGTTCCGGGCCGAATTCCGGCCCCAACTGCTGACGCAGGCGATTCATGTCTCTGCGGTATTCGATTTCAAGCCTTTGCGGCGAAACCGTCGTATCGCCGATAACCGCTGCCGCGTCGGGCGCGTTTGCGCGCTGGATCATGTCTCCCACGCCCCATGCGGCAAAGCTGAGAATAAGCAGGGCCAGCATAATTTTAATGACAAAGGAACCGGAACGTTTGCGAAGAGCTTCAAGCATGATCCAACCGAGGATTTTAAAAGACAAAAATGAATGAATCCCCAACGCTTTAAAACGGGTGGGGAAACGGGCGGCATCATAGAAGTGCAAAGCGCTGGGAGCAACACGGTTTTGCGGAAACAGGTTTCCCCCTCCTTAGGGGTGGTGCGTTCCCAGTGAAGCTGTGCTACTAGGAAGCCGTATTTTCATCCTAAACCTATACGGAAAGAGGGATCATGACGACGACCCGACGCCCACTGATCGCCGGCAACTGGAAGATGAACGGCCTGACCGCAGACGGAACGGCTTTGGCTTCAGGACTCGCGGAAGCCGTTTCCGCGGCCGCCAATCGCTCTTACGATATGCTCGTCTGCCCACCGTTCGTTTTAATCGGTGCGGTAAAACAGGCGCTGGGGAGCAGCGGAATAGCCTTGGGCGCGCAGGATTGTCATGCGGCGGAAAAAGGGGCGCATACGGGAGATGTCAGCGCCCCGATGCTGAAAGACTCCGGTTGTTCATTCGTTATCGTCGGCCATTCGGAACGCCGGACCGACCATGGTGAAACCGACGCGATGGTGAAGGCGAAGGCCGATGCTGCGTTGGCGGCGGGGCTCACCGCGGTTGTTTGCATCGGGGAAACCGAGGCGGAACGTGATGCTGGGAAAACCCTCGAAATCGTCACTGGGCAAGTGCGTGGATCATTGCCAGATGGTGCGACGGCGGCCAATACGGTATTGGCCTATGAGCCTGTCTGGGCGATCGGCACCGGTCGGACGCCGACCAATGACGAGGTGCAGGAAGTCCATGCCGCCATTCGTGCTGAACTGAACAAACTAATTAGTGCTGAGGCTGAAGGAATTCGCCTTCTCTATGGCGGTTCCATGAAGCCTTCCAATGCCGAAGAGTTGCTGGCTTTGCCGGACGTTGACGGCGGATTGATTGGCGGCGCGAGCCTGAATGTAGAAGATTTTTTGGCAATTGCTAAAAGTTGCCCCTAGAAATTGGCGGCCAGTCGGGGTAAACACCCCGCAGGATTTTTCAAAACCGACGTATTTACGGCGCTTCTCGCTTGAAGCGCCCGTCGGCGTTTTAGGATGTTTCAGCCATGATGACGGTTATTCTTGTCATTCATCTTCTTCTCGCTTTGGCGATGATTGCGGTGATTCTACTGCAGCGGAGTGAAGGCGGTGCGCTCGGTATGGGCGGTGGAGGCGGCGGCATGGGCGGTTTCATGACCGGTCGCTCGGCAGCTAATATGCTGACCCGTACGACGGCAATCCTGGCGGGGGCCTTTATGGTCACCAGCTTGGTCTTGAGTTTGATTGCCAGCGGGCAACGGTCCGGCGGCAACCTCTTGGATCGGGTTCAGGAAACACCGGCCGCTACGGCTCCTGCCAGTGAACCGGCTCAACCGGCTGAACCGGCAGCTCCCATCGCGAAGTAAGATGGACAGCGAATAGACAGTTTAAAACGAGGCGGCAGGGATGCCGCCTCTGTTTTTTGAGCCCAATTAAGTTATCCACGATTTTTTTTAAGATGGGTGGATTTTGGGCTCTAGGGGTTTCGGGCGAATCGTTGTAGTTTGTGGGTCCATGACGCGTTTCATTTTCATTACTGGTGGTGTTGTTTCCTCGCTCGGCAAAGGGTTGGCGTCGGCGTCCCTTGCTGCGTTGCTTCAAGCTAGAGGATTCAAAGTTCGTTTACGTAAACTCGATCCTTATTTGAATGTTGATCCGGGAACCATGAGCCCCTATCAGCACGGCGAGGTCTTCGTCACCGATGACGGAGCGGAAACCGACTTGGATCTGGGGCACTATGAACGGTTTACCGGCGTTCCCGGAAAACAAAGCGACAATGTGACCACGGGACGGATTTATTCCGAGGTGATCGCCAAGGAGCGCCGCGGCGACTATTTGGGTGCGACCATCCAGGTTATTCCCCATGTAACCAACGCGATCAAAGAGTTCGCTCAGGCCGACGTGGATGGAGAGGACTTTATCCTCTGTGAAATCGGCGGCACGGTTGGCGACATCGAGAGTCTGCCGTTCCTGGAAGCCATTCGTCAGATGCGCACCGATCTGGGTGCCGCACGGACGATGTTCCTCCACCTGACATTGGTTCCTTATATTCCGACGGCGGGTGAGCTTAAAACCAAGCCGACCCAGCACTCGGTGAAGGAGTTGCAAAACGTCGGTATTCAGCCCGATATGTTGTTGTGCCGTGCGGATCGTGAAATTCCGCCGGGAGAGCGCCGCAAAATTGCATTGTTCTGCAACGTCAAGGAAACCCGGGTCATTCCCGGCCTCGATGCCGATACTATTTATCAGGTTCCCATGGCGCTCCATGCCGAAGGGATGGATAAGGAAATCTGCGACTACTTCGGTTTGGCCGCACCCGAGCCCGATCTTTCCATGTGGGAAGGGATCGCCGAGCGCGTTTTACGTCCGGAAGGCGAGGTGACCATCGGTGTTGTCGGCAAGTACACCGAATTGCTGGATGCCTATAAATCGCTTTCCGAAGCGCTCAGCCATGGCGGGATCGCCAACAACGTACGGGTCAACCTTAAATGGGTTAATGCCGAGGTCTTCGAAAAGGAAGAGGATGCCCTGCTTCAGCTTGAGGACGTTCACGGCATTCTGGTGCCGGGTGGGTTTGGCGAGCGCGGTGTCGAAGGAAAAATTGCTGCCGCCCGGTTTGCCCGTGAACGCAAGGTGCCGTACTTCGGCATTTGCCTCGGTATGCAGATGGCGGTTATCGAAGCGGCACGCCATTTGGCGGGTATGGACGGCGCGGGCTCTACGGAGTTCGGCGAGTGCGAACCCCAGGTGGTCGGCCTGATGACCGAGTGGGAGCGGGACGGAATTGTCGAAAAACGTTCCGAGGATAGTGATTTGGGCGGCACCATGCGCTTGGGAGCGTACGAGTGTCACTTGAAAGACGGGTCGCACGTTAAAGAGATCTACGGCAAGAACGTTATTTTTGAACGCCACCGTCATCGCTACGAAGTCAACGTATCGTTGAAGGCCAAGCTGGAAGAAACGGGGCTTGTTTTCTCCGGGATGTCGCCGGACGGTGTTTTGCCCGAAATTGTTGAATTGCCCGGGCATCCTTGGTTCATCGGCGTACAGTTCCATCCGGAGCTGAAGTCGAAACCGTTCGATCCGCATCCGCTGTTTACGTCGTTTATCAAGGCCGCCATCGAGCAGTCGCGTCTGGTTTAGGAGACAGGACAGAATGGCCGACATCCGGCATATCGCCGTTGGCAACGTAACCGTGGGCAACGATCTGCCCTTGGTTCTATTGGCCGGTCCCTGCGCCATGGAAAGCCGTGACCATGCCTTGGAAATGGCGCAGGCGCTTAAGGAAATGACCCAATCGAAGGGAATGGGACTGATTTACAAATCCTCCTTCGACAAGGCCAACCGGACCAGCATCGGCAGTCCGCGGGGCATCGGCATAGAAAATGCGCTCCCGATTTTTGCAGAAATTAAACAGACGCTCGGTATTCCGGTGGTTACAGACGTGCATACCGAAGAACAGTGCGCCGCCGTTGGCGATGTGGTCGATGTTCTGCAAATTCCGGCTTTTCTCTGCCGCCAAACCGACCTTTTGGTCGCTGCAGCCAAGACCGGTAAAGCGGTTAATGTCAAGAAAGGCCAGTTCCTGGCCCCTTGGGATATGGCCAATGTGGTGCGCAAGCTGGATGAAGCGGGCAACCCAAACGTGATGGTTTGCGAACGCGGCGCCAGCTTCGGTTACAACACGCTGGTATCGGATATGCGCTCACTGCCGATCCTAGCGCAGACAGGATGCCCGGTTGTTTACGACGCCACTCATTCGGTGCAGCAACCGGGCGGGCAAGGCGGCACGTCGGGTGGACAGCGCGAGTTTGCTCCCGTTTTAGCGCGTGCGGCTGTTTCTGTCGGGGTTGCCGCTGTCTTTATCGAAACGCACACGGAGCCGGACAAAGCGCCAAGTGATGGACCAAACATGATTCCGCTCAAGGAGTTGGGGGCGGTTCTTGATGATTTGATTCAGTTTGATCGGATCGCCAAGGAGCGCCCGTTGCGGATTGGCGGGACTGCCGACTGATGCGGCGGGCGCTGCTCTTTGCGTTGCTTTTATTGGCAGCGTTTCCGGCAGCGGCCGACCAGTTGATGGAAGGGGTTTTATTCCGCATGGAAGTTGCGCGGGGCGAACCTCTAAACGCGGCCGAGAAAACCCGTTTTATTTATGCAGCGAAAGATTTGGAACGGCGGCTGTTTACGGCGCGCCGCGCTTTTACTTACAGGCTTGCGGAAGCCTTGGGCGTCAGTGACGGCGTTATCTTGAAGGCCGTACCGGTCGAATTGCCCGTAACCCAGCCATTTATCAATAGGGACGCTTTGATCTCCGCATTGGAAGCAACCCTTGAAACTAGATTCTCAGCTTCAACAAAAAAGAAACTTGGCGAGATTGATGCCGAGCGCTTGAAGGATGTTAAGGCGGCCGTTAAAGAGCAATTGAAAGAACTTGCCGGTATTTCCGGCCTGCCTGAAGAGACTGTTCGTAAACTCATGCCTCCGATTAGGTAACCAAAGGAACCAGCTAAAATGACCGAAATCATCGATATTCACGGCCGTGAAATCATCGACTCCCGTGGCAACCCGACCGTAGAGGTCGATGTGATTTTGGAAACCGGCGCTTTTGGCCGTGCCGCCGTGCCGTCTGGCGCTTCGACCGGTGTGCACGAGGCGGTCGAGCTTCGTGATGGCGACAAGAGCCGCTATCTCGGCAAGGGCGTCACGAAAGCCGTCGAAGCCGTCAATTCCGAAATATTCGAAGCGCTGACCGGTCTCGATGCCGACGATCAGCTGCTGATCGACCAAGCGATGATTGATTTGGACGGAACGCCGAATAAATCCCGTCTTGGGGCCAATGCTATTCTTGGCGTGAGTTTGGCTGTTGCGAAAGCGGCTGCCGAAGACTCGGGATTGCCTCTTTACCGCTATATCGGCGGAGCATTCGCCCATACACTTCCGGTGCCGATGATGAATATCATCAATGGCGGCGCCCATGCCGACAACCCGGTCGATATTCAGGAATTCATGATCATGCCGGTGGGAGCGCCGACGAGCGCTGATTCTATCCGTATGGGTGCGGAAGTCTTTCATTCCCTCAAAAAGGGCTTAAGCGAAGCCGGTCTGAACACCAACGTGGGTGACGAAGGCGGATTTGCACCGGCGGTTAAAAGCGCCGACGAC